>Ga0209480_10000473_pt1 | contig 33437 bp, 30 predicted proteins | sample JI61114C2DNA_FD_187501 | JGI IMG/M metagenome (GOLD analysis project Ga0209480, IMG submission 187501) | Wastewater effluent complex algal communities from Wisconsin, to seasonally profile nutrient transformation and Carbon sequestration -... | ecosystem: Engineered > WWTP > Effluent > Algae... | reverse complement strand
CCGACTATTTGTGTTATGCCATGATAGATATGATTGTTGATAATTACTATGTGGTAATGGATAAAATAGGCGATCGAATAGAAATGCTTGAAGAACGAATTATCAGAAGCAGCAATAAACGTTCCTTGGCCGAAATTAATGCCCTTAGAAAAGAATTAATTGTATTAAAAAGAAATGTTGGGCCCGTAAGAGATATTGTAAATGGATTTGTAAGAACAGATAGTGAACTATTAGAAGAGAGAACCAGAAAATACTTCAAAGACATATATGATCATATAGTACAGGCCAATGACTTAGTAGAAAGTCATCGCGATATGATGATCAACTTACATGACTTGTATGTGAGTAATGTCAATTTAAAATTGAATGAAGTAATGAAAGTGATGACCATTGTCACTTGCTTATTAGCGCCAGCCACGGTAATTGGAGGAATATTTGGAATGAACTTCGACGTGATTCCTTACGCACATGAACGAAATGGATTTTTCATTGCCACAACACTAATGATTATTGTACCAATCATTATGGTATTTATATTTAGAAAAAGAGGTTGGTTTTAAATATTCACTTTTTTCCATCTTCCTTTCTTAAATAAAATCATACTAGTAATGGCAATACAAGTTTCAGTAATTACAATAGCCCAAAATACGCCGCTGGTTCCCCATTTGGCACTCCCAGATAAAAAATAAGCTACAGGTATTTGAAATACCCAGAACCAAAAAAAATTTATAATAGTAGGCGTTCTACTATCGCCTGCACCATTGAATGCATTCATCATTACCATACCTACTCCATAAAACAAATAGCCGAAGCTGATTATTCTTAATGCCCTAGCTCCTGTTTCAATTACTACGGGTTGATTACTCATTAATCCTACAAAAAATGGTGCAGCTGTTATAAATAGCAAGGAAACAATACCCATAAATATTCCATTGTACTTAGCCGTTTTCCAAACCGATTGTTCCGCTCTTTCAATTTGTTTTGCTCCTAAGTTTTGTCCTACCAAAGTTGCAGCTGCATTACTTAAGCCCCAAGCGGGCATTAAAAAAAAGATGATTAATCTGATAGCTATTGTATAGCCAGCTATTGCATCACTTCCATAACCTGCAATAATTTTTGCCATAAAAATCCAACTTGCCGATGCAATTAAAAATTGCAAAGTACCCGTTGAAGCAATATTCAAGATGGATTTAATTACACCAAATACGGGTTTAAAATGTGAAAGGCCCAATTGAATCAACCCCTTACCCTTATATAAATGGTACAATTGATACAGAACCCCAATGCCTCTTCCGGTAGTGGTTGCCATAGCTGCCCCTGTTAATCCATAAAAATGAATCAAAATTGGGCATAAGAAAATATTGCATAAGTTAGCCAACCACAAGCTTTTCATAGCAATAGCTGCATCACCTGCTCCTCTAAAAATCCCATTGATTAAGAAAAGCAACATGATAACAATATTTCCTGTAAGCATAATAGTAACATAGGTAGAACCGATGCTAATAATTTCTGTTGAAGCACCTACTAAACCTAAAATTTCTGGTGCATACAATAATCCAGTAATGCTAATCAATATACTTAAGCAAAGGCAAATGATTAATGCTTGTGCACCTGCTTCTGCCGCGGCTTTAGTGTCTTTCTCACCTACTCTTCGTGCAACCATAGCAGTTGCCGCCATACTTAAACCTATGGCTAAAGAATAAATGATTGTTAATACAGACTCTGTTAATCCAACTGTTGCAGCTGCAGCTGACCCTAACTTGCTTACAAAAAAAATATCTACTACAGCAAATACAGATTCCATGCACATTTCAAGAATCATGGGCACTGCTAGTAAAAAAATAGCTTTACGCAAACTACCTTGTGTAAAGTCTTTGCCCTCACTATTCAATGATTCTTTAAACAATAAAAATAAAGTGCGCAAACGGGGGCCGAGTGATAAAGTAGCCATCAGAATATATTAAAGTTCTGTTATTGCTCTTTTATATTATTTGCTATGATGGCATAAAGTGTATTTGGATTAAATGGTTTAGATAAACAACCATTCATTCCAATTTGTACAGCCTTGGCTTCAATATCTGTTGTTATAACAGATGCAGTTAGCGCAATAATAGGAATTTGTTTATTTATTTTCCGGATATTACTCGTTGCAGTATACCCATCCATTACTGGCATCTGAATATCCATTAAAATTAAATCGTAATGATTTTGTTTTACTTTTTCAACAGCGATTGCTCCATTTTCTGCAAGATCTACTTCCGCATTCCAATTACGCAACATACGCTGAGCAACCATTACATTGAATTCAACATCTTCAACCAACAATATTTTTTTACCAGCAAGATCAGGCTTGTTTTCATTACCACTTTGTTTAGACTCTTCTCTTATTTCACTAGTGCTCTTTTTAAACTTAAGCGTAAAATAAAATTTTGAGCCTACTCCTAATTCACTATCAATAAAAATTTCACTCCCTTGTAGTTGTAAAAGTCTTCTTATAATGGTTAATCCTAAGCCCGACCCGCCAAACTCTCTGGTGATATTATTATTGGCTTGAGTAAACCTTTCAAAAATTAAATGCTGTTTTTCTTTCGGTATGCCTATACCAGTATCTTCTATAGAGAACAATAAATCTACATCCTGTTTATTGTTTTCCTTTAATTCTACCCTTATAGTTATAGTACCATCTTTAGTAAACTTTACAGCATTGGAAATCAAATTATTTAAAATTTGCCCAAGGCGTACGTCGTCACAAACCAAGAACTCTGGTATATCATCATCGTATGTAATCTTAATTCTATTGCGTTTCTCTTCGGCTTTTACTTGATTAGCCATTTTAATATTCTTGAGAAAATGCAATACATTGATATTTCTTTCTGCAAAAATAATTTTGCCTTCTTCAAGTTTACTAAAGTCTAATACATCATTAATTAAGCTTAACAAATTTTCAGAAGAGATTTCCATGACATTCAAGAGTTCTCTCTGATCTGGAGATAAGTCTTGGTATTGCAATAACATAATTGTTCCAATTATTGCATTAAGGGGCGTTCTAATTTCATGACTCATCACAGACAAAAACTCACTTTTTGCCAATGCTGCTTTTTCGGCTACTTCCTTGGCATTTATTAAGTCTTGTTCTAATTGTTTGGTCTTCAAAATTTGCTTTTCCAAAAAAGATATGATATCAATTAAGTCATCGTTATCTTCTGCAAACTGTTGTGGTGCAGATGGGTCAAGTGCTCGTATAGCTTCCTTAAGCTTAGATATCGACTGCTTGCGAATATTATTTTGTTCTTGTAAATCCTTGGTTGCCCTCTGGTATTCTTGTTCACTTACATCAAATGCATGTTCGGTAATTTTTCTATCTCTTTCAAATGATGAATAGCTATTGTTGATAGCAGTCAAAAGTTTAACAATTGCAGGATTACTTTCCTCCGCAGCTGATAGAAATTGTGCAATTTGTTTCTGAAGTAAACTATGATAAGACATTAAGTAGCAATAATTATAATTCTGTAAATGTAGTAATAGTCATGGTTTGATTGTGCAATTCACAATTGGAACCTGGATTAAAAGGCGATAATTCGCCATAAGAATAAAAACCAGTAATAGCGGTATTATTGCCAAATACTTTTTGTGCGGCCTGTACTTCTTCAGAAGTTCGATCCTGCAAAATAAGTTTTCTGCCTACACAACTAATTAATATAGCTAAATCTGCCTTGTGGTCTTTTTGCATCAGAGAAGTATTGGTAGCTGCAATGGAAGATCCGTTAATCACTTTTTCAAAATTCACCTTCATCAATCTGATTCTACTTCCCTCTGGCATATTTCCCGCAAATATCATAGAACCATCTTGTTCATTCAGATTTAAAATGGTTCTAACTAAATTTTTATCTGCATCATTGGTTCTTAATGAAATAGGAAATAACAAAGCAGAGCCGGGAAGCTCATCAACATAAGGACCTAAGTATTCTTTATATAAATCCAAAGCCGTTTTGCCGTCTATTTCATAGAGCACATTTTTGGAAGATTTAGTAATAACCCTTTCTTTTCCAAACTCATCCCAACCCCCAAAAGAACTATGTCCAATAACTAAATTGGTTCCGTAAAAACCAATGGCTACCACTGTTCCTTCTTTTGCCACTGTATTTAAACCAACCTGCGTTTTGGCAAAGCGAGCTGCATCTCCTGCTAATCCACCCGTAACAGGAATATTATTGCTATTTAATTCATTGAATCCTGCAACAAGGTCAGAGCCATTCACAAAAGACCCTTCCGATATCACCAATACAGCTACTAAATCATCTTGATTTAGTAAGCTCATTAAAGACTTACCCGTTTCAAAACTGTTTACATTTTTATTGATTTCTACTGATACCGACTTTACCCTTGCTTTTTCAAAATGAATTGCTGTAACCACTGCTGAATCATCATACACTTCATTGTGCAATATTTCTCCTGCGGTTGAACAACTCACAATATCAGCTTGGGGGAATTTTGATTGGATTAGATCAAATAAAGATTGGTTGGTAACCAATTCACCTGATCCAAAAACAAGCACTAACTGTGCTTTATCAGTTGGAAAATTGGCGGGTACTTGATCTACCATCCACTTGCCGGCAGCAAATTGAAGTTGGGCTGTTTTCATTAAACCTATTCTTTATATTTAAAGATAGCCCTTTTCAATTAATGTGCACAATCATCCTTGTGGGCATGATCATGAACACGACAAAGCTTAAAATTGAGATAATGTGCAACAACAATTAATCCAACAGAAGGTATTAAAAGTACCAATTCTAAGTCGTGAAAATTAACTTTAACTAGTAGAAATAAAATCCCGAAAGTGAATAAGCTGATTGGCCACCAACTATGGTGATGTTTTTTAAATCCATGGTAAAGTGCATAAATGCCCACCACAAACGCCAAGGCAATCATAAAATACTCAAACCGAATATTTTCAATAATATTTACGCCAAATAAAGGCAAACTGCTTAAAAAAAGTGGTAGCAGGGCACAATGTATGGCACAGGCCACAGAAGTAGCAATACCCAATGCGTCCCAATTCATCTTAAATTTCATTCAGCACAAAAGTACAACAATGCAACTTTGTTGCAAAATATTTGTTGTAAATCTATCTTACCTTTACCAAATAATTTAGACTATGAGCAAGAGAGTATTGGTGTATCTGGGATTCTTTTTGATTTTATTGGGCGCATTTTATTTTTTCCTTTTTAGGGGAACAGACAAGTGGAAGAGAAAACTTTCGGTGATAAGCTATGTAAAGCCCTTTCAATTCACCACCCAAGAAGGACTTCCCTTTAATGACCGAGATTTATTAGGCAAAGTAACAGTTGTGGAATATTTTTTTACAAGTTGTAAAGGAATATGCCCCAAAATGAACAACAATATGAAGGGGATTTATGAAACATTTAAATCTGAACCCGACTTTATGATTTTGGCACATACTTGTGATCCAGAAACAGATTCGGTACCAAGACTAAAACATTATTCAGACTCATTAAAGATTGACAGTAGAAAATGGGTGATGGTAACAGGGCGTAAAGACAGTTTATATCAACTTGCTAGAAGTGCTTATTTATTAGATGACCCCAAAAATAGTGTAGATAAAATTGAAGATCAGTTTATACATACTCAGTTTTTTGCTTTGGTAGATCGAGATGGAAAAGTTCGATCTCAAATTTATGATGGTCTCAAAAAAGATGAGATGGAAAAACTAAAGCAAGACATTCAAGAATTGCTTAAGGAAAGATCAGCCAATAGTAATTTTGTGAATGGAATATTTAATAACAATCCATAGCATTATTAATGGAGTCTAAAATAACAGCAATTTTAAGAAAACATCAGCTTAGCATTACTGAAGCAAGAAAAAAGATACTTTCACTTTTCTGGGAAACAGGTAATGCACTAGCACATGGTGATATTGAACAAAAAAGTAGTGAAGACTTTGATAGAGTTACCATTTACAGAACACTGCAAACATTTGTAGAAAAAGGAATTATACATACCATACCTACATCAGACAATTCGGTTCGTTATGCGCTTTGCAAAGACGAATGTGCAGCTGGGCATCATCACGATGACCATGTACATTTTATTTGTGACGATTGCGGTACCACTTATTGTATAGATGAAGTAAGTGTTCCTAAAGTTAAGCTTCCAAAGGGTTTCAGCGCAGTTCAAACCGACTTAGTCATTAGTGGAACCTGTAATAAATGCGAGCAATGATATTAGTAACGGGTGCATCAGGACTAGTTGGTTCTCATTTATTGCAACAGCTTATTCAAGCTGGACAATCAGTTAAAGCATTGTATAGAAATACTATTCCTGAAATTGCAAATACTTCGAGAGTAGAATGGGTTAAAGGAGATATTTTAGATGTGGTAGCATTGGAAGAATCAATGGACCAGGTAGACCAAGTGTATCATTGTGCAGCAGTAGTGTCTTTTAATCCTTCAAAAAAAGGTGCAATGCAGCATACCAATATTGAAGGAACAGCCAACGTAGTCAATGCCTGTATTAATAGAGGCGTGAAAAGATTGCTCTTTGTGAGTTCCGTTGCGGCATTAGGAAGAATTAGAGAAGACAAACCCATTAATGAGACCATGAACTGGACGCCAGAAACCAGTAACAGTGAATATGGAAAAACCAAATACTTATCAGAAATGGAAGTTTGGCGAGGAATGAGTGAAGGGCTCTCGGTAGTAGTAGTAAATCCGGTTATTATTTTAGGAAATGGAGATTGGGAAAATGGATCATCGGGTATTTTTAAATCTGCTTACAATGAGTTTCCTTGGTATACCGAAGGCATGAGTGGGTTTGTAGATGTGAAAGATGTAGTAAGCGCAATGGTATTATTAATGAATAGTTCCATTAATGGTGAGCGATTTATTTTGAGTGGACACAATGCCAATTACAAAGACATATTTGGGTTGATTGCAGCCGCCTTTGATAAAAAGCCTCCGCATAAAAAAGTATCCCCTTTACTTGCGGCGATTGTTTGGCGTTTAGAAGCCATCAAAGCCTTTTTCAGCGGAAAAGACCCATTATTAACAAAGGAAACATCTAAAACTGCGAGGGCTAAAGTAAACTTTGACAATTCAAAGTTTTTAAACCAATTCCCCAACTTTAGCTACGCACCATTACCTGAATCAATTCATCGAATTTGTGGAGAGCTGAAGCAGAAGTACCAATTATGATTCCATAACTTTCTTCCACAATTCAGGAATGCGCTTGATCCAAACCAGTTCTCTTCTTTTTATAGAAGCGTCTTCAGCAGGGTAGCCAAAATAAGTTTTACCACCTGCTAAAGAAGAGGGCACCCCACTTTGTGCTAACACTACTGCATTCGCACCAATGGTTAAAGTTTTACTTACACCTACCTGACCCCAAAGCGTAACACCATCTTCAATAATGGTTCCACCTGCAATTCCTACCTGAGCAGCAAACAAACAATTTTTTCCAACAGTCACATCATGACCAATATGAACCATATTGTCAATTTTAGTTCCCAAGCCAATTCTTGTTTCTGCAGTAACCCCCCGATCAATCATACAACCTGTTCCAATTTCTACATCATCTTCAATTACTACATTGCCACAACTCAACATTTTTTTATACCAAACAGGTCTGTTTTTTTTGGTGTTATAATAAAAAGCATCCCCACCAATTACTGAACCAGATTGTATAATAACATTATTGCCAATTTTTGTATTTGCATGAATAGTAACATTGGGATGAATGATGGTATTATTTCCAATCACTACATTTTTTCCGATGAAAACATTAGGCATGATAATGGAATTGTCTCCTAATTGTAAACTGGAATCAATTGCATCTGTTGCTATAACAAAAGGACTAAAATGTTGTACAATTTTTAAATAAGCTTCAAAGGGATCGGCAACAATAAAAATAGTTTTTCCATCGGGTATTGTTACTTCGGCTGTATTGATAATAATAAAATCTGCAGCACTATTTAAACAAGTATCGTAATATTTTGGATGATCAACAAATACCAAATCACCTTGTTCCACTTTATGAATTTCATTGATTCCTAAAATGGAAGCATTGGTATTTCCTGCAGTAGTAGCATTAATAAAAGTAGACATCCAAGAAACGGATACTGGAGATGGAAACTTCATTTGGCTGGTTTTAATCAACAATAAAGGTAATATGCTGTCCTTTCCCGAAATATTTTTTTTAGTGGTTCGTACAAAATCTTCTTTAACAAAATTAATTTTTTTTCAATGCATTTTCATGTAAAATTTTGTTGATCAAAAAAATCGGTTATCAATGAAACGCTTTGTTCATCAATGTTTCAACGAATTAAAAAAACAATTCAGCATTTTAATTGCACATATTTTTGTTCGGAATTTTGCTTTTTTGAAGGAGTAAAAAATGGCTGAATTCACATTTGGAACTAAAATGTTAATAAAATTGTTTAAAAAAATTTTTGAATAAGTTAAAAGTCTTTTTAATATTGTGTAGGGAAATGCGTTTCCCTGTACTTACTAACCCATCCATATACAAGGTCTCGCTTCTGCGAGACTTTTGTTTTGTACTAATTACAACATTGAATTTATGAGCGAAGTACATTTTTCCGAACAGGAATTAATTAGAAGAGAGAAGCTTGCAAAATTGCAAGCGGCAGGTATTGATCCATTTCCCGCACCATTGTATCCGGTAAATAGTTTCTCTACAGACATTAAAAATAATTACACCGAAGAAACCAAAGATCAGTTTACGAATCTATGTGTGGCGGGTAGAATTATGAGCATCAACGATAAAGGAAAAGTTTTCTTTATTAAGATTCAAGACAGCAAGGGCATCATTCAATTGTATGTGAAGCGAGATGATATTTGCCCAGAAGAAGACAAATCATTTTGGGATAATGTGGTTAAACACGGATTAGATTTAGGAGATATTATTGGATGTACCGGTTATGCATTTATTACTAAAACAGGTGAAACATCTGTGCATGCTCAAACCATTTCTTTACTCACCAAATCATTAAAACCTTTACCGGTTGTTAAGAGAGATGAAGAGGGAAATATATTTGATGCAGTAACCGATCCCGAATTTCGCTACCGTCAACGATATGCAGACTTAATCATCAACCCAGATGTGAAAGACACATTTGTAAAGCGAACTAAAATCATCAATACCATACGTGAATATTTAAATGCGCAAGGTGCCATTGAAGTAGACACCCCTGTTTTGCAAGCCATCCCTGGTGGTGCAGCAGCGCGTCCATTTATTACCCATCACAATGCACTGGATGTGCCGTTTTATTTAAGAATTGCCAACGAATTGTATTTAAAGCGTTTGATTGTAGGAGGATTTGATTGGGTGTACGAGTTTAGCCGCAACTTCAGAAATGAAGGGATGGACCGAACCCATAATCCAGAGTTTACCGTTTTAGAATGGTATACAGCTTATAAAGATTATATCTGGATGATGGAAATAACCGAACAGTTGTTCGAAAAGATTGCTTTAACCATCCATGGCACTACCGATGTACAGTTGGGCGATAAAGTAATCAGTTTTAAAGCGCCATTTAAAAGAATCAGCATTCATGATTCCATTAAAGAGAATACAGGTATTGATGTAAGTGAAATGGACGAAGCCGGCTTAAGAGAAGTTTGTAAGCAATTAAAAATAGACGTGCCTCCAACCATTGGTAAAGGAAAGTTGATTGATGAAATTTTTGGCGCTACTAGTGAACATACCTATGTGCAACCCACTTTCATTATTGATTATCCTGTCGAAATGAGTCCACTAACCAAGAAGCACAGAAGCAAACCTGGTTTAGTAGAGCGTTTTGAATTAATGGTTAATGGAAAAGAATTGGCCAATGCATACACCGAGTTAAACGACCCAATTGATCAACGAGAACGTTTTGAAGAACAAGTTAAATTAATGGAACGAGGCGATGATGAAGCCATGTTTATTGATTACGACTTCTTGAGAGCATTAGAGTATGGCATGCCACCTACATCAGGTATTGGCATTGGAATTGATCGCTTATGTATGATGATGACCAACCAAGCATCCATTCAAGACGTATTGCTCTTCCCACAAATGAGACCCGAAAAGTTTGAAGATTAGTCTATGGCTGCTTACCATCCGAGGAATTCTTTGATGACTTGTTCGGTTTCTATACAGGCCCGCTCTAAGTCATCATTCAAAATATTTTTATGAAAATGATTTTTGAATGAAAGTTCATAACTGGCTTTATTCACTCGATTGGCAAGGCTCTCTGCCGTTTCGGTGCCTCTGCTCTCTAATCGTTTTTTTAACTCAGCTACAGAGGGTGGTTCAATAAATATGGACAAGCAACGATTGGGAAACTGGTCTTGTAAATGAATGGCCCCTTTTACATCAATATCTAAAATAGGGGTTTTACCTAGGTTCCAAATCCGTTCCAATTCTGCTTTTAAAGTGCCGTAATAACTGCCTTCGTACACCATTTCCCATTCTACAAAAGCGTTCTCTTCAATCTTATGTTTGAAGTCTTCTTCTGAAATAAAATGATAATGCACTCCATCTTTTTCTTCGCCCCTGGGTTTTCTTGTTGCTGCAGAAATGGATAAACTCAAAGCAGGATATTTCTGCAATAAGAATCGGGTTATAGAAGTTTTGCCTGAACCAGAAGGTGCGGCAATAATGATGATTTTACGACTATCGGCTTCCATTCAAAGTATTTTCTGCAAATAAACATTTATTTGCTTAGAACTACGATTATTTGCTTTAGCCAATATAATAGTCGAAATTTACAGTGGATAATTAACCTGCTATAAAGCATTCAAATTGATCTTTATGAATAGCGAACCTGCATATCAATTGCTTTTTGATCAAAATCCCAACGCGGTATTTTCATTAGACTTAGAAGGGAACATCACTTTAATGAATAAGCAACTGCCTATTTTGTTGGAGTGTCCTGAATCTAAATTAAAAGGAGAGAGTATTTTCCCTTTTATGTTGCCTGAAGAAATGGAAGACATCTTTAGAAAGTTTAATCTAGCTAAAGCTGGTGCTACCGAAAAATTTAGGTGCAAAATTCAAACAGTAAAAAATAATCAGTTAACCTGGGTGGTCACTTATATTCCCATCAAAATTGAAGAAACAATCACAGGTATTTATGCTTTGGTGAATGATATAACCGATCAAGTAGAAAGTGAACTTCAATTGGAAAAATCTGTAAGAGATTTAAGAAAAATTTTAGACGCTTCATTAGATATTTTATGTGTACTCAATATAAAAGGTGAATACGTAAGAATTAATCGTCAAGTGGAAAAATTGTGGGGTTACGAAGATTGGGAATTGGTTGGCAAAGACCATATCGACTTTGTATTTGAAGAAGACCGAAGAAAAACTTTTGAAGCATTCTCACAAATTAAACACGGTGTGGAGTTAACCAACTTCGAAAATAGAATTGTTAAAAAAGATGGTACAACTGTTATCATGCAATGGTATGCTAATTGGGATAGTTTAACCCATTCAGTGTATGCCAGTGCGCGTCATTTAAAATTTTAGCTCAAAACTTTATTTCCCCTTTTATCCATTTTTTTCTATCTTGATTTTCCCAATCGATTGCTATGCGTGTATGCTGGAACCTTTTTCTGCAACTGCAGGGATGGACTATTCGAGATGAATTTCCCTATCACCTGAAAAAATGTGTAATTGCTGTTGGCCCTCATACCAGTGCCTGGGATTTTGTAGTTGGATTAGCTGTAAGAAGTAAATTAAGATTGTACCATTTAAAATTTTTGGGCAAAGCAGAATTATTCAAAGGTCGTTTTGGTTTCTTTTTCAGAAAAGTTGGTGGATTTCCTGTTGACCGATTTAGTAATAACAATGTAGTTGACCAAGTAGTTGAAAAGTTTAATGCCAGTGAAACTTTCATATTGGCTTTGTCACCCGAAGGCACACGCAAAAAAGTGGATAAGCTAAGAACGGGCTTTTATCATATTGCCCATAAAGCAGGTGTACCAATTGTTTTGGCTGGTTTAGATTTTGGAAGAAAACAAATCACTTTCTCTGAACCATTTATGCCAACAGGCAATATGGATGCAGACTTTCAATACATCATTCATTATTTTGCTGACAAAGAAGGAAAAATACCCGAATACGGTTTACAACATTTAGATCAAAAAGCCCCCAACTAATATGATAAATGCATGTCCAACCATTATTGATCGTTTTTGCTACTATGAAGAAAGCCAACCCAATAAATTGTTTTTGTCTGAACCAGTAAAAGGGGTTTACCAAGATTTTACTTGGTTGAATGCAGGTAAAGAAATTAGATCTATGGCTGCTTGGTTGCAACAATCTGGGTTACAACAAGGTGATAAAGTAGCCATTTTAAGTAAAAATTGTGCGCATTGGATCTTGGCCGATTTAGCCATTAATATGGCTGGAATGGTTTCTGTTCCACTCTATCCGAATATTACCAGTAATGCGGTGAATGAAATTTTATTGCACAGTGAAGCCAAAACCATATTTGTTGGAAAGCTTGATAATCCTGAATTAATTAGAATGGGCATTCCTGAAGAAATGACCCAAATCAGTTTTCCTTTTTACTTAAATGGAGGCTGTTTAAACTGGGATGATTTGGTTCGAGCCACTTCGCCCTTAACCAAACTTAGTGCGCTCGATTCTAAAGCACTCTCTTGCATCATTTATACTTCTGGTACTACTGGCGCTCCAAAAGGTGTCATGCATAGTAATCATACCATGTCTTTTGCAGTGTATTCTTTTTTAGAAAGCACACCGCCTTTAAAAGATGAAGTATTCTTCTCTTACTTACCGCTTTGCCATGTTGCAGAAAGAATGTTGGTTGAGTGTGGGGCCATTTTTACTGGAGGATGTATTCATTTTGTAGAGTCAATGGATTCCTTTTCTACAAACCTTCAATATACACAACCCACAATTTTTTTAGCGGTACCTCGAATCTGGGAAAAAATTAGAGAAGAAATATTGCGGAAAATGCCACAGCAAAAATTGAGTATGCTGTTAAAAATTCCGTTGGTTTCTTCGATTATTAAAAAAACGATTCGCAAAAAATTAGGTCTCGGCAGAGTAAAGCATTTGTATACTGGTGCTTCGCCCATTAATCCAGTAGTCTTAGATTGGTTTTACCAATTAGAAATGGAAATTCAGGAAGCGTATGGTATGACCGAAAATTCTGCTTTATCTCATTCCAATAGAAAAGGCGCTTGTAAGTTTGGTACAGTAGGTCAATCATATCCGGGCGTAACCGTTAAACTGAGTGAACAAAATGAAGTGTTGGTAAAGAGTGAAGCCAATATGCTGGGCTATTACAAGGAACCGGTATTAACAGCTGAAATGTTTGAAGACGACTATTTAAAAACAGGAGACGAAGGCCAAGTTGATGCAGATGGCTATTTAAAAATAACTGGCAGGATTAAAGACCAGTTCAAAACCAGTAAGGGTAAATATGTTGCACCTGCTCCCATTGAATCCAAAGTATTATCTGATGCCATGATTGCGCAAGCCTGTGTTGTTGGATGGGGTATGCCTGCACCCTTGCTATTATGTACTTTAACGGAACATGCCAGACAATTGGCTCAAACCAATTTGCAAGAACATTTACAGCAGTTATTAGAAAAGATTAACCAGGAATTAGAACACCACGAACAATTGGCCAAGCTGATTATAATGGCCGAAGAATGGACCATTCAAAATGGTATTTTAACCCCCACACTTAAAATCAAACGAAAAGTGTTAGATGAAACATTTAAAGACTTTTATAACAATTGGTACAATGCTTCCGTAAAAGTTGTTTTTGCGTAACTTGCACCCCATAAATAATACGAAAGACCAATGAAAATGAAATTCTACACAATGGCCGTGTTGGCCTCTTTTATTCTTTTTTCTTGTGTTAGCCCTAAACAATTAAGACAAGCGGAAGCCAGATATGGCGAATTGAATGGCGCGTATGCCGAGTTGCAGGGAAAATATAGAACACTGGAAGAAGAGTTAAATAAGTCAAAAAATCAAATCAGCAACCTACAAACACAAAAGCAATCAGCGGATGCGCTTTTAAATACCACCAGTTCTCAGTTGGATTATGTAAAGCAAACCAACAATTTAGTATTGAATCAACTAAAAGACCTATCTGTGGTAACGGGTGCACAAGCCGAAAGCATTAGAAGGTCATTAGAAAATATTGGTGCTAAAGATTTATATATTCAAGACCTACAAGGCTCTATTGCCAGAAAAGATTCTTTGAATATGGCATTGGTAATGAATCTAAAAGGGGTATTGGGCAATATAGACGATAAAGATGTAAATATTAAAGTTGACAAAGGAGTAGTATATGTAGATATCTCCGATAAATTATTATTCAAAAGTGGTAGTTATGAAGTAACTGAAAGAGCTAAGGAAGTGTTGGGGAAAGTAGCGAAAGTATTAAATGCGCAACCGGATATTGAATTTTTAGTAGAAGGTCATACCGATTCTATTCCTTTAGTTAAAGGAGGCGGAATGGTTGACAACTGGGACTTGAGTGTTAAAAGAGCTACAACAGTTGTCAGAATTTTGCAAGATTCTTACGGAATGAATCCCAAAAGAATGACTGCTGCTGGTAGAGGAGAGTTTGTTCCTCTTACAGATAACAACACCGCCGAAGGTAGAGCTGCAAACAGAAGAACCAGAATTGTGATTATTCCTCAATTAGACCAGTTCTTCAAATTATTAGAAAGAAAGAAATAAACCTGTTTTTTATGCTACTAAAAGCGTCAACCCAATTAAAAAAGGTTGACGCTTTTTTTATATTGATTATATATCATAAATTGTATATCCAATAACACCCTATGTTAACCAGCAATCGCTTTTTTCGAGTCAGTTTTTGCATACTGATGCTTCTAAGCAATTGGGTATTTATTGGACATGCTCAATCAATCAAACCAACAATCCCTGTTGTAAAAAATGGAGTAATTGATTTAAGAAATATTCCATTAGATCAGGCCAGCGTGCCCATTTCAGGAGATTGGGGTATTTATTGGAATCAATTATTATCTCCTGCAGATAGCTTACCAAGTTTAACTACTTATACTTATTTTCCAAATCACTGGAACTATACAACCATAAACGGAAAAACACTTTCAGCAAAAGGATATGCCAGTTATACTGTTCGGGTTTTACTAAATAGTAAGCTTGAAAATAAATTGGCTATTAAATTGCCAGACACTTATTGTTCTTTTAAGCTTTTTGTGAATGGACAATTTTTTGCTGCTGCTGGTTTACCCGGAACTACCAAAGAAACAACCACTGAACAATGGCTGGAACAGGTTGCCGAATTACCCAATGCTGATACTTTGGATTTGATTTTACAAATTGCCAATTTTAGGCATTCAAAAGGTGGTCCTTATAAACCAATACTAATTGGCAATAAACAAATTCTTCAAGCAGATAAAGCAGCAGAAGATGGATTCGATTTATTATTAGCTGGGGCTTTATTAATGGGTGGTTTATTCTTTATTGGATTGTTTTATTTTGGTAATCACGATAAAGTCATCTTATTCTTCTCTTTATTTTGTATTGCCTATAGCTATAGAGTTATAGGTTCTGATAATTATGTACTACATAGCTTGTTCCCCAATTTCCCTTGGATTATTGGTGTTCATTTAGAATACTTAAGTCTTTTTGCCAGCTTTATATTTTTCATGTTTTACACAAAGTATCTATTTCCTGAAGAAACCAATAATTGGTTACTATATACGGAAGCAATTCTTGCGGGAATTTTATGTTTAGTAGTGTTGATTTTTCCTCCAAGTGTTTTTACTCAGCTGATTAATCCATTCTTGATTGTAATGTTTAGTATCATTATTCATGTATTCTATATTTATATAAGAGCATACTTGAATAAAAAGCTGGGCGCTAAATATGCCTTACTCAGTACCGGTATATTATTAGTGATTTTTTTCTTAATCAACTTGAAGTACTTTAATATTATTCAGCCACCAAGATTTGTGTTGTTTTTTGGCTATATCACTTTCTTCTTTTTACAATCCCTAGTGCTTTCTTTTCGATTTGCCTTTATTTTAAAAGAAGCTAAAAAACAAGCTGAGCAAGGGTTGCAAGCCAAAAATGATTTCTTGAGCACCATGTCTCATGAAATTAGAACTCCGTTAAACTCTATTTTAGGCATGACCAATATCATGCTAATGGAAAAGCCTTCAGAAGAACAAAAAGAACAATTAAATGTGCTTTTATTTTCGGCTAATAATCTACTTTCTATTGTAAATGATATTTTAGACTACAATAAAATTGAAGCAGGCAAGATGGGTTTTGAATCTATTGAAATGGATTTGAAAAATATTGCCCATAAGTTAATTAGAGGTTTTGGCATTTTGGCAAAAGACAAAGGGATTGATCTAAGATTAAAAATTGACGAGCAATTAAGCACCAATCTAATTGGAGATCCTACCAGGATAAGCCAAATCATGGGAAACCTCATTCACAATGCTATTAAATTTACCAAGAAGGGTTTTGTGGAATTAAGAATTGGGGTTGTACATAGGGATGCATCAAATATTGGCTTATTAGTTGAAATAGAAGATACAGGAATTGGAATTGCAACTGAGAAACAACAAATGATTTTTGACCAATTTACGCAAGCCGATACCAGTACTTCTAGAAATTTTGGTGGCACCGGTTTGGGTCTAGCCATTAGTAAACGATTACTGGAATTACAAGGGGCTCAGCTTCAACTTAAAAGCGAACCAGAAAAAGGCTCCACATTTTTCTTTGAAATTAAGTTTCCAATTGCAGCACCAAAAATTATTGAAAAACCTATTGTTCAAAGCCCAGCACCCACAGAAGAAAGCAAGCCTTTAACGGGGATGTCAATTTTATTGGTAGAAGACAACGAGGTAAATATTTTAGTGGTAAAAACTTTTTTAAGTAAATGGGGTGCTACAGTAGATATTGCACAAAACGGACAAGAAGCTGTTGACTTATTTAATTCAAGTAAACACCAGATTATTTTAATGGATATGCATATGCCAGTAATGGATGGTTATGAAGCTACACGTATTTTAAGAGAACGTGGAGTAAAAACACCCATTATTGCTTTAACCGCTAGCTTACCTAGAGAAATTGAAGACCGTATTAAAAGCACTGGAATAAATGATATAGTAGTAAAACCCTTTATTCCATCGGAGCTGTTTAAACTAATTCTTCACTATACCGGAATTCACCGTTTTTAAAAGCGTACAAGAGCCTATCTTGCAATTGAATTTATACGTATGCAGGATTATTTGAATGGACTTAATGAGTCTCAACGGGAAGCGGTTACACATATAAAAGGGCCATTGATGATTGTGGCAGGTGCAGGAAGTGGAAAAACAAAAGTATTAACTACAAGAATCGCGCATTTAATGGCGAATGGAGTAGATGCATTTAATATTCTCGCGCTTACATTTACGAACAAGGCTGCTGCAGAAATGAAAGAAAGAATTGAGAAAATTTTGGGGAATGCAGAAGCTAGAAATTTATACGTAGGAACCTTCCACAGTGTTTTTGCAAGAATACTTAGGGCAGAAGCCAGTAAGTTGGGATACCCAAGCAATTTCACCATTTATGATACCGACGACAGTCGTTCTGTTTTAAAAACAGTCATCAACGAATTACATTTAGACGACAAACATTATAAACCCAATATCGTTGGTAATCGAATTTCTTCAGCAAAAAATGCGTTAGTAGGTCCTGCTGAATACGCAACCGATTACGCCATTCAACAAGAAGATGCAAGGTCTAATAGGCCAGCCATTTCGCAAGTATATGCAGCATATGCCAAACGTTGTTTTAAAAATGGTGCAATGGATTTTGATGATCTGCTCTTGAAAATGTATGAGCTACTCAACAATTTTCCTGAAGCATTACATAAGTACCAGCACAAGTTTAAATATTTACTCATAGATGAGTACCAAGATACCAACCCGGTTCAATATCAAATCAGCAAGCTTTTAGCTGCTGCTCATGAGAATATTTGTGTAGTGGGTGATGACGCACAAAGTATTTATAGTTTCCGAGGAGCTACCATTGAAAATATTTTACAATTTCAGAAAGACTACGACGATGTAAAAGTGGTGAAACTGGAACAGAATTACCGAAGCAGTCAGCAAATCTTAAAAGTAGCCAATCAGGTTATAAAAAATAATAAAGGTCAAATACCAAAAAATCTTTGGACCGAAAACGAAGAAGGAGAAAAGATAAAGCTAGTAAGAACCATGACCGATAATGAAGAAGGGAAATTTGTTGCTGATACTATTCAAGAACAAAAACTCCGCAATCATTATTTTAATAAAGATTTCGCTATTCTTTATAGAACCAACGCCCAGAGCCGTTCTTTTGAAGAGAGCTTAAGAAAAATGGGGATTGCGTATCGGATTTATGGAGGTGTAAGCTTTTATCAAAGAAAAGAAATTAAAGATATTCTTGCTTATTTGCGAGTGATTGTAAATACGAACGATGAAGAAGCTTTAAAACGAATCATCAATTATCCGGTAAGAGGAATTGGAAAGACCACCATTGAAAAACTAGTCATCATTGCCAATGATCAAAATATTTCAATGTATAATGTGGTTAGCAGGGCTGGAGAATTTGGTTTTAAATCTGGTACATTAGAAGCTTTACAAAACTTCATTACCATGATTCGCTATTTCCAAAGCATGTTAACCGATAAAAACGCTTTTGATGTAGCCACACAGGTAGGCAAACATACCAACCTAGTAAAAGAATTGTTCAGTGATAAAACAACAGAGGGTCTTGCACGATACGAAAACGTACAAGAATTATTCAACTCTATAAAAGAGTGGACAGAAAGTCCTAGTAATGAAGACGGAGAGTTAGGTGATAAAACATTGGGATCTTATTTACAACAAATTACCTTGTTAACCGATGCGGATGATGACAAGGAGAATAATGATGTAGTGAAATTAATGACCATTCATGCAGCAAAGGGATTGGAATTTGGTTGTGTGTTTGTAGGTGGAATTGAAGAAACCCTTTTTCCTAATTCAATGAGTATTAATACCAGAGAAGAATTAGAAGAAGAAAGAAGATTATTTTATGTTGCTGTTACCAGAGCAAAGCAACGTCTTTGGCTCACTTATGCTAACTCGAGGTATCGTTTTGGTCAGTTGGTTCAAAATGAACCCAGCCGATTCATCGACGAAATGCCCGAAGAGTCTATTGATAAAACCTATGCAGGGGGTGGTGCAAGAAATCATGCAGGATCGGAGTGGGGCTCTGCTTACGAAAGGATTCAAAGGGGTTTTGGAAACTCCTCTCAACAAGCTGCAAATAAATATGGTCCGCCGCCATCAAAAAAACCAGCAAGTAGCAAGCCAGAATATATGCCTATTCAACCTTTGGCACCCAAAGTAGTAGCACATATTCCTTCCGCTGACTTTGCACCTAGCGATACTTCAAGTTTAGAAGTAGGTCAAAAAGTGGAACACCAAAAATTTGGATTTGGCATTGTGAAAGCGATGGAGGGCTCTGCACATAATCCAGTAGCCACTATTGACTTTGCGCAAAATGGAGAAAAGAAAATCATGTTGAATTACGCTAAACTTAGAATTGTTTCTTAAGGTTTCCTGTATTTAGCAACACGCACCGTTTTTTCTCTTGTAGTGGTTGATTTTAAAACAGGCTTATATAATCCTCCATTGGGTTGTGGTAATAAAACCGTGCCAGGTAAAAACAAGAATGAAGTGGGGGGTTCTGTTGGAGCTTCAACTGTCTTTTCAACCGTTGCTAGATTATTATTGGGCTCAGATTGAACTATTGACTCATTTTTCTCAACAGCCTTTTCAACAGGTTTTTTGTATGTCATTTCAGCACCAACTAAAAAACTTTGTAAGGCTTTAATTTGTGGGCGCTCTATACTCGCAAGCGGATAAGTACTAACGGGGTTTCCACTCAATCTTTTTCCAGAAGAACTGTATTGTGCGGTTACATTCTCCGCTTTTAAGTATTGAAGAAACTTGTCCATGATGGTTAACCAACGAGCATCCGTATCTGGAACCCCAAACTGTCCAATGATTCCCTTTTTATTGTTTTGCTTTAACCATTGTACAAATGGCATAGCCCTTTGAATACCTGTTGAATCCCATGCCTGATTTTGGTCGTAGGAAAAAAGGTATTTTCCTGTAAAGTCGTTATCAAAATAACAATGCGCATTAAAAACCAGTTTATCCTGCGGATCATTTAAATTTTTTAATTGATCGCTGTAATCGGCCCAACTTTCTGCTGCTGCGTAATTATTACCCGACACAATAATGCGGCTTCTTCTATCGGCCATCCGAATAGAACTAATGGCCCATTGTGCGGATGTTTGCCAATCAAATGCCTGCATATCATGTGGTTCAGACATTAAATTATATCCGTAAATATTGGGGTACCCTGAAAAAGCGTTCGCAATTTTATTCCAACAATCAGCAAAATCCTGTCTGCTAACCGAATAAGAGCCAACAATATAATCCACCCCGTATTTTCTATACCTGCCACCATTATACATAGACAATATGACTTGCATATCTCTTTTGGCTGCCCAAGAAACTACTTTGCGAATTTCTCCAATCTCACCATAATCCAAATCTCCACCCAAGGTTTTTTGCACCCGTTCCCACCTAAAAGGAATAGTGATTAACCTAAATCCCTTCTGGTAATAATAATCCAACTCTTCTTCGGAAGGATATTGATAATGCTCGTTTAAGTTGCCAGGTAGTTGATTTTCATTGATTTCACCCCCGCCAAGGGTCATTCCTAGCATAAAAGGGTCGTTTTGAGCGCTTAATTGGCCCGAAACGCTTATAAAAATCATCAAAATGAAAATGATTCGCATATGCCTAAGTATTAGCTGCTTATCTAAATCATGAGTAGCGCAAATAGAATAACGCAAAAAGAGGGCTTTTATTGAGTGAACTTACGATATCCGAAAAATAAGGGTCGGGAATGGGTTAAACCCAAGGATTGAACTTTTGCTCCAAACGAATTGTTTTAAATTTGCAGTAGAATATATAAAATAGCATACTATGATTAAGACTGGCAACCCTGTCATCAGCATTTATACAGAAATGACTCCCAATCCAGAGACCATGAAATTTGTGGCCAACAAATTGTTGTACCCTGGTAAAAGCATTGACTTTGCAGATGAATCTCTGGCAACCCCATCGCCATTGGCCAAGGAATTGTTCAGCTTTCCTTTTATCAAAAGTGTGTTCATTGCCAGCAATTTTATCACACTTACCAAAACGATTGATACCGAAGATTGGCAAGATATCATTCCTACCATTAAGGAGTTTTTGAAACAATACTTAGAAAACGGGGGCGTAGTAGTGAATGAAGAGGAAGTAGCTAAAGTAAAACAAGAAGCCAGCAATACAGTAAGTGCAGACGATGATGACATTGTAAAGCGTGTAAAAGAGTTACTAGAGAATTACGTAAAGCCCGCTGTTGAAATGGATGGAGGTGCTATCCAATTCAAAAGCTACAACGATGGTATAGTAAATCTAATGTTACAAGGCTCTTGTTCAGGTTGCCCATCTTCTATGATTACCTTGAAAGCAGGTATTGAAGGAATGATGAAACGCATGATTCCTGAAGTAAAAGAAGTTGTTGCAGAAGCAGAATAAAGAAAGCGTAGTGCATTATCTTGCATTACATGAAGTCTTATTTAATCCATTTTTTTAGAACGCATTGGGATGCTTTACTTGCATCTGGATTCGCGTTTATATGGATTGCATATTACACAGCACATAGTGGTATTGGTATTTCTCCAGATTCTGTAGCTTATCTAAGTACTGCCAATCATTTTTCGGACTCATTTCAATTGACCGATTACAATAATTTACCCTTAGTGAATTTTCCTTTGGGCTACCCGCTATTACTGGGTTTGGTTAAATTGCTTTTTTTTACTGAAGTGATTACAGCCGCTCCAATACTAAATAGTATATTATTGGCAGCTGCATTATACACGAGTAGTTATTTGCTACTTCAAGCAAGAATTAAACATGGAGTTTTTAGGCTATTGATTTTGTGTTTAATACTTAGCAGTCCGGGGATTGTAGAAGTGTATACCATGTTGTGGTCTGAAACAGTGTTTATATTTTTAGTACTCATTTTTATAGCAACATTTCACCAGTACCTTTCAACAGAAAAGATTTCTTGGCTTTTACTTGCTTCAATTATTGCAGCCCTTGCTTGTTCAGTAAGATATGTGGGCATTACTTTATTAATGACTGGGGGTATATCAATGATATTTTATTTTCAATTGAATTGGAAAACCAAACTAAAACATATTGCAATACTCGCACTGATAGGTTGTAGTTTACCAGTGCTTAATATTATCCGCAACAAACTGCTTACACAAACAATTGCCGGCATTAGGCAGTCCTCTTTAAAAACTGTTTCCAGCAATTTGCAGGATTTTGTAAATGTATTAGGCTATTGGTTTCCCAATAGCACTAATGATTCTACCAGCACTATTCTACTGATTGGCTTGGTTCTATTCATCATGGTGATTATTGTATTTGTTTATCGATTGATTCAACAACAATTTTTTGATTCGGTTATTACCCTTTTAAGTTTGTTTGTATTGGTATATGGAGCTTTCTTATTGTTTATTGCAAGTGTTTCAAGGTTTGAAACATTGAGTAGCAGATTATTAATTCCCTTATACATTCCTTTGGTCCTATTAATTGCCCACTGTTTTTACCAATGGATGGTTGCATCTAGGCGATATAAAAAAGCATTCATTCTTTTGGTTTTTAGTGTTTGGTATGCAATTGGGGCCAATCACCACTATCAAACGCATTTATACAATTGGGAGGGGATTGGATACGCTGGTATTCCCGGCTATTCGGATGATCTTTGGAGAGGTTCTCCTTTACTCCAATTCATGAAATCACATCATAACAATTACCAAGCGCCTATCTATTCAAATGCCAATGACGCCGTGTTTTTTCTAGCCAATATTAAAGCCAATCCTTTGCCACATAAAGATTTGGAACAAGAGATAATACCCTTTTTAAAACACCCAACTATTTATCTGGTTTGGTTTGAATATGGAAAAAATTCGGATTTAATTGACGATGAATATATTCGAACCCATTTTAAACAAGCCAAAGAGTGGCAATTTAAAGACGGTTCCATTTTTTATTTTACCCATACCAATTTTCAATGAGTTTAATGGAAATATACCAACAGTTCATGGCTGGTTTGCAACAAACCAGCTTACTAGAATTTGTTGCAGTTTGTGCTGGTATAGCCAGTGTATGGTTCAGTAGAAAAGAAAATATTTTAGTTTATCCAATAGGATTAATTAATACCATTATTTATATCTACTTAAGTTTAAAAGGACAGCTATATGGTGAAGCAAGTGTTAATTTATACTATACTTTCGTAAGTATTTATGGGTGGATTTGGTGGAGTAGAGTCAATAAAAATACCCAAGAAGTTCAATTAAAAATTACCTATAGCAATTCAAAAGATCAAGTTCAGCAGTGGGGATTTTTTGCTTCATTTTATATACTGATATTTTGTGCACTCACTTGGTTAAAAACATCTTTTGCACCCGAATCCATTCCTTGGGCAGATGCATTTGCCAGCGCAACTGCTTATACTGGAATGTGGTTAATGGCTAGAAAAAAAGTAGCTAGTTGGTATTGGTGGATAGCAACAAATATTGCTTCCATTCCGTTATACTTTATTAAAGGGTATGTTTTTACGAGTGTGCAGTTTTTGCTGCTCTTAATCTTAGCTGTTGCCGGCTTAATTAGTTGGCAAAAAAAAGCACAACATGAAAGCCATTAAGAAATTTGTTATCCTAGGACCAGAAAGTACCGGTAAAAGCACGTTGTGTAAATCATTGGCAGAACATTTTCAATCTGCTTGGTGTGAAGAATATGCCAGAGCATACTTATTAAAAAATGGTACCAGCTATACTCCTACAGATTTATTGAAGATTGCAAAAGGTCAATTGAAATTAGAAGAACTGACCACGAAGTCTTTAGTAGAGAGTAATAAAACACCCATACTTTTTATTGATACTGATATGTATGTAATGAAAGTTTGGAGTGAATATGTGTTTGGGGAATGTGATTTTTTTATTTTAGATAACATTGTTAAACAAAAATACGATGGTTACTTGCTGTGCAATATCGATTTGCCCTGGATAAAAGATGAACTAAGAGAATACCCCGATGAAAAACCCAGACAAGAATTATTTGCTATCTATAAAGATTTATTAATGAATCAATCAACACCGTGGGCATTAATTAATGGCAATAATACCGAAAGAACCCAAGCAGGCATAAAAGCAATCAACCAGTTTATGCTTTAGCGCAATAAATTTTTGATGTCGTCATCTCCTTCTAAATTATTCATCTGCTTTAATATTTGCGGATAACGCCAAGCAACCCTTTTACTCATTGGCTTAACAGTAAATTTTTTAGGATTGGGCAAACAGGAAATAATCATGGCAGCTTCTGAACGAGTAAGTTTAGCAGCGTCTTTTTTAAAGTAATGTTTGGCAGCAGCCTGAATCCCAAAAATACCGGGGCCCATTTCAATTACATTTAAATACACTTCTAGTATACGCTCTTTACCCCAAACCCATTCAATCAGTTTGGTAAAATAAAGCTCGGGTACTTTTCGAATAAACTTAGTGATGTATCCTCCCTGCCATAAAAAAACATTCTTGGCTGTTTGCTGGGTAATGGTGCTCGCGCCTCCACCTAATGGAATTTTAGTTTTCTTTCCTTTTTTCTTGGGATTTAAACTCTTCTCAATGGCATCCCAATCAAATCCGCTATGATCTGGAAATGCCTGATCTTCACTGGCAATAGCTGCCAGCTTAACCGAATAGTTCATTTGATTCCACGATACATAATCTCTTTTGAGACCATAACCAAATGTATTGGCAATCTGCGTGATAGTGATGGGCGGCATAACCCATCTACAAACAATCGTATACAAGAGTGAACTCAAAAACAAAATCAGCAATACGCGTTTTGTTTTTTTCCAGATTTTTTTAATCACAATGAATTATTTCAATCAAAAGATACAATCTATTTGAGTTTGTCTCCAAAATTGAGTACGCCCCAAATTAAAGCAATGCCGAATCCAATTAAAATAATACCTGATAATTGATTGATACGGTGTAAAATAGCAGGAGTTAATCGTTCTCTTAATTTACCAGCTAGCGCTACTTTAGCTATATCGGAAAGCAACACAAAAACCAAACAAGTAATAAAAACAATCCATTTATATTGAGTGGGGTTGGGGGTGCTGGCTGCATCTCCAGTGATGGCTGCTGTCCATGCAAACCAAAAAAGAAAGACAGCGGGGTTAAGCATATTCATAAAATAGCCAGACAAAAATATACCGGCTAAATCTCTTTTACGAAATTTCTTGATTTCAATTTTATTGTCTTCGTCTACAATCACTTTCTTGAAGAAAAAAGTATAGATACCCACTCCAATTAAAAAAATGCTACCAGCAATTGCAATGGTATTGCTATGTGAAAGCGCTGTTGTAAAAAAAGAAGTAAATACATTACAAACCAACACCAAACTGATATCGCTAGCTGATACGCCTGCAACAAAAGTGTAGCCTGCTTTATGCCCATTCGCTAAACTTTGCTTGATGATGGCAAAAATGACCGGGCCCACTGAAATACTCAGAATCAATCCCAAAACCAATCCCTTCATCAATGGTGCAATCATGCCAATAGCCTTTGTTTAGTCAGTTCACAAAAATAACTGATTAGTATTATTCTAACGGATAATTGTTGCGCTAATAATTTTATCTAAACCAGGAAAATGTTGAACCAAGTATTGATTGCCATACCGATAGATAGAATCTTGTAATGGGAGTATTCGTTTGGCATATTGGTCATTCAATTGAAAAAAGACATGCATACCACTGATTACTTTACCAAAGGGGGGATAGCCGTGTACCCCTTCTCTCATGGTAGTGTCTAGTTTAGCATTGTCTTGCATATTCACAAAAAGTTGAGTAGTGCGAGAATTTTTTTCACTCCTTGCAAATGCAACCATACCCCTTTTATGTTTTTGAATTACCGGCTCGTCTTTTAGTCGGGCTTTATCCCAAAAACTGCTTTCTTTGGGGTTATCAGAAATGCCAAATTGGACCACATAATCTTTCTCTACCCTAAAAATATAGATATTGGTATAGAATCCTTTTTTTACCAAAGTATAAAACCGGTCTGCAGCAAGTGGGGCCCAAGAACGATAAGATTGAATAATAAAATTCCCTTTGTTGGTTTTAAAAAGTACTTGAAGGGTTTCGGGTGCTCTCCAATCTTTATGGGCAGAATTATTCTTAAAAGTTTTTGTTTGCGCAAAAACAGTTGAGCATAAAAATAAATGGGCAATAAAAAAGCTGGTGAAGAAAAGCTTCAACTTCATTTGTTTTTTTCTAAGAATTGATACCAATCATTTAACATGGTTCCTTTTAATACCCTAGGAAACTTATGTTGACCACCTACTTTACCCTTACTCAACATAAAGTTCATGAAGTCTTCTTCTTTCAATACAGTTAGTCTTACTTCTTTTAAAGCACTTTTTCTTTCAACCGCATAATCGTCATTGAGTTCGTTTAAACATTCATCAATGAAATTGCACAATAGTTTTTGATCTACTTTGTCGTCGCATGCAACAAACCAATGGTGTCCAAAGAAATTGTCTACAGGTATACCAGCAACAGTAAATTCTGGAATACTGATATTGAATTTTTGGGAAGCCATTTGAACCGCTTTGTTCATATTATCTACACTCAAATGCTCTCCCACCAAACTCAAAAAATGTTTGGTTCTACCAGTAATAATAATTTCCGACTTTTCTTTGTCTACAAATTTGACTGTATCTCCAATCAAATAACGCCAAGTGCCCGCAGTAGTACTAATCAACAAAGCATAGTCCTTTCCCTCTTCTACTTCGTGTAACATCAATGCTTCTGGGTTTTCAATCATTTCTCCATCCGCAGTAAAATTGATATCATCAAAAGGAACAAATTCTAAAAATATATGTTCGTTGGTTACCAATCGCATTCCTTTTGCATATTGCTTGTCTTGATAAGCAATAAAACCTTCGCTCGCTAAATAGGTTTCTATATAAGTGATGGGCTTACCCAACATTTTTTCGAACCCTTTTTTGTATGGCTCAAAACTTACTCCTCCATGCACAAAAAAAGCAAGGTTGGGCCATAACTCGTGTATGTTTTTTAATTGATATCGCTCCACAATTTGCTCCACACACATTTGAATCCAGGCTGGCACTCCAATTAAAAAGCCAATATCCCACTCAGGTGCTTTCTCAACTATTTCTGCTATTTTTTTATTCCAATCTTTTTGTTTGGCAATTTTTTTACCTGGCTTATAAAATGGTTGAAACCAAAATGGTGCTTTCTTAGCGGTTATCCCACTGAGGTCGCCTGCAAAATAACCAGGCCCTTTTTGTAATTCAGTACTACCTCCCAATGTTAGCCAACCTTTTCCAATTGAAGTGAAAGGAATATTTTCGTACTTACCCAAACTGAGTAGTTGCTTAATCATGACAATTTTATTGCCACGTAATAAATCGTTGGTGATGGGAATATATTTACTAGCCGACTCACTTGTTCCGCTGCTTAATGCATAATATTTGATTTTACCTGGCCAACAAATATCCGATTGTCCTTTGATGGTTTTATGCCACCACTCATTGTAAATTTTATTGTAATTAAAAGTGGGAACCAACTCCTGAAATTTTTTACCAGGGTGTTTGCTCAATAAGATCTCATCAAAACGATATTGCTGACCAAAAGAAGTAAACCTAGCTTTTTTCAACAGCTTTTTTAGCACCCTCAACTGATCTCTACGGAGATTGTTCTGCGGAAGCCTTAGTGCCTTTAAAATAGCATTCGGCAGTTTAAGATCAATTATAGACATGCGTTCGTTAACAGTTAAGCTACGAAGCTAAACTAAATGAATTATATATAATATTTTGTGAAAACCCTTATTGAATTTTTTTCTTGAAATACGCCATCCAAGCAATAAGTCGAATACAATTTTTTAACCACCAAGCCCCAATAACGCCTCCATATAAATGGCGGTATTTGTTTACAAAAATGATCATTGAACCATAAAAATGATCTAGATACGCTGGATCCTGTTTAGAACTTGCTCCTTTATAATGGGTGATGGTTAAGTTGCCTAAATAATGGTTTTCGAATCCTTGATGAAGTATCCTTAAGCTGAGGTCTATATCTTCCCCGTACATAAAAAAAGATTCATCAAATCCTCCAATTTTTTGGGCTAAAACAGTTGGCATCATTATAAATGCCCCTGCCAACACGGGCACTGAATGAACTTGGTTTTTGTTTAAATGACCCAAGGCATAACTATTGAAAATAGCAGCATGGGAGAAAAGCGTTGCCAGTCCAGTTAATTTAAAAAAGGAACCCAATAAACTAGGTTGGTCTCTTTTACTCTCTGGTAAAAAACAACCTTTGCCGTCTAACATTTGTACACCTACTGCGCCCACTCTAGGATTAGATGATAAATACTGAACCGTATCCGTTAATGTATTGGCAGGTATGGAAGTGTCTGGATTTAAAAACAATATATATTTTCCAACTGCCTTCTCTAATGCTAAGTTATTGGCTTTAGCAAACCCTAGATTTTGGGTTAAGCAAATCCATTGAATTGTTGGAAAGTCATGTGCCAGTTTAATTTGTTTGGTTTTGTCGGTATCGTTGTCTACTACAATAATTTCTGCATTTACTTTGGTCAACGCAGCTGATACTGCCTGTAAGCAGGCATCCAAATAGGGATAGACCCGATAATTAACAATGATTATGGAAAGTTCAGTAGTCACAATATTGTTCCAAAGATGCAGAATCTGGGTTACTTTTGCGTCATGCTTAAACAAACCTTATTAAAAGCCACCGAAGCGGGGGCTGTTCAACTTCGACATTTTTTTAATGGAACATTTGCCATTAGCAATAAAGAAGGCATTAATAACCTGGTAACCGAAGCCGATCATGCTGCAGAAAAAGCGATTATGGATACCATTCAAGCCGAATTTCCTGATCATTTTATTTTAAGTGAAGAATCAGGTGAATTAAAACAAGATTCTACTTATAAGTGGATTATAGACCCAATTGATGGAACAGTGAACTTTGCCAATGGCATTCCTATTTGCTGTGTGAGTATTGGTATAGAGAAGGACGGCAAAATGATAATGGGGGCGGTATACAACCCATTTATGAATGAATTTTATTTTGCAGAAAAAGGAGCTGGGGCATATTTAAACGATCAAAAAATTCAGGTAGGAAATAAAACCAGCTTAATCAAGAGCTGCTTGGTAACAGGTTTCCCTTACACTTATTTAGATGCGCCCAATGGACCATTGCAAGTGTTTGAAAAATTAATCAGAAAGGGGGTTCCAGTAAGAAGATTGGGTAGTGCCGCAGTAGATTTATGTTGGGTTGCTGCAGGCAGGTTTGATGGATTTTATGAACACAAATTACAAGCCTGGGACAGTGCTGCAGGATTTTTAATGGTTGAAGAAGCAGGTGGAAAAGTAACCGACTTTAAAGGAGATTATTATTCTCCATACCAACCACATATCATTGCCACCAATGGCCATATTCACGATGAATTAGTAGCTGTTGTAAACGGAGGACCTTTCTAAATTGATTTTATGGAACAAAGAACAGAAATAGCCGATTTGGGCGAGTTTGGTTTAATTGAACACTTAACCAAAAATGCAGAAATACAGAACGCTTCCACTATTTTAGGCGTGGGAGATGATGCTGCAGTGATTGACCATTTTGGTAAACAAACCGTAGTGACCACCGACTTATTATTAGAAGGTATTCACTTTGATTTGATGTATACACCATTAAAACACTTGGGCTACAAAGCAGTGGTAGTAAACCTTAGCGATATTTATGCAATGAATGCCACCCCCACTCAAATTACGTTGAGCATTGGTATCAGCAATCGCTTTAGTGTAGAAGCGTTGAATGAATTTTATGAAGGGGTTTATTTTGCCTGTGAAAAATATGGGGTTGATTTAATAGGTGGTGATACTTCGTCTTCATTAAAAGGCTTTGTAATTTCTGTAACAGCCATTGGAGAAGTAGCCCCCGATCAATTTGTGAAAAGAAGTACTGCTAAAAAAGGAGATTTGATTTGTGTGAGCGGAGATGTGGGTGGCGCTTATTTGGGATTAACCTTAATGGAAAGGGAAAAAAAGATCTACCAAGAGAATCCAAATATTCAACCAGACTTAGAAGACGAAAGTTATATTGTAGGCAAATTACTAAAGCCTGAAGCAAGAAAAGACATCATTGAGTTTTTTGCCAGCAACCAAATTGTTCCAACGGCCATGATGGATGTAAGCGATGGCATCAGTAGTGAAGTATTGCATATTTGCAAGCAATCTAATTTAGGCGCAAGAGTATATGAAGAGAAGTTGCCCATTGCAGATGCAAGTAGAAAAGCAGCTTTTAAATTTGGATTAGATCCAACAGTTTGTGCACTAAATGGTGGAGAAGATTATGAATTGATTTTTACCATTGCCCAAGAAGATCATGATAAAATTGTACTAAACGAAGAAATTAGTGTAATTGGATACATTACCGATTTAGAGGAGGGCGTGAAGCTTTTAACGAAAGGAGGCAATCAATACGATTTGAAGGCACAGGGTTGGAATGCTTTTAATTCTTAAGCATGAAAAGCTTGCTGGTATTGGTTTTGAGTGTTTTACTAATTGGCGAATTGAACGCCCAGAAATCCTATAATGCTTTACCTAAATATGCAGCAACCTCATTAAAAGAAGATGCCGCTATTTTAAAAAAAGTACTGGAAGCCAATCATCCCAGCTTGTATTGGTATACCCCCAAGCAGCAATTAGACAGTGCTTTTGATAATATGTTCAACAGCATCAGTGATTCATTAAATGAAATTGAATTCAGAAATAAGGTTGCCCCATGGGTAGCGATGATAAAATGTGGTCATACTACTGCGCTGTATTCAAAAAAGTTCATCAAAGAATTACCACCTTATCGATATCCACGTTTCCCATTACAAATCAAATTTTGGGAAGACAGTGCTGTTGTGTTGAGCAATGGTTATTTTAAAGATTCCATTATTCAACGCGGAACCATTGTACAAACCATCAACAACAAACCCGTTGCGTATTACAGAGATTATTTATTTAAACAAATAACTACAGATGGATATGCCATCAACCACCAGTATCAAACATTGAGTAGTAGTTTTCCGGATAGCTATAAACAAGTGTTTGGCGTAGACAGTACATACTTAATTGGATACATCAATCAAGCGGGAAAAGCAGATGTCATTTCATTAGGCAATTTTGTTCCAGCTCCAAGAGATACAGGCACCAACAGACCTAGACCAAGCATTAGGCAAGCTTCATTAAGCAATAGGCAATTGCGTTTATTGTCTTTGCGTTCGCTGAGTATTGATACTGTTACACATAGCGCTTATATTAGACTGACTACTTTTAGTAAAGGAAATTTAAAAACTTTTTTTAGGCGAAGTTTTCGAAAACTGAAGCAGGAAAATATTCAACATTTAATTCTCGACTTAAGAGAAAATGGAGGAGGAAGAATCAGTAATAGTATTGCGCTCACTAAATATTTGAAACAAAGCCCTTTTAAAATTGCTGACTCGGTCGTAGCCATTAGCAGAAAATTTAAACACGGTAAATACATTCAATCAAGCTGGCTCTATTGGTTGGCAATGAATATTGGGGCGAGCAAAGCCGCCGATGGATTGATTCACTACAAAAGATTTGAACAACACTATTATCAACCAAAAGAACGTTTGGCTTTTAAAGGAAACACTTATTTAGTACAAGGTGGTTATACATTTTCTGCAGCTACGATGTTGATAAGTGCTTTAAAAGGACAGGACAATATGACCATAGTAGGAGAGGAATCAGGTGGTGGATATTATGGTAATTCGGCCCTGCATATCCCCAATATAACGTTACCTAACACAAAGCTAAGAGTCAGGCTCCCATTGTATAGAATGGTCATAGATCAAAACAGACCCAAAGGAACAGGCATTATACCAGACATAAAAATACCGCCATCTTCGTATGCAATCCGAATGGGATTTGATTCAAAAATGGCGGCAATTCAAGCTTTGCTTAAAAGCAAAAACAATTAATGTTTTTCTCCTGGCTTACACTTTTCTTTTATTTCATGAAACACATCGTGTGTAGCAGTAATTAAAGTGGTTAATTCTTTATCTGATTTTTTTGCTTTTACAGCTGCTTCCACTGCAGTGCATTTTGCAACCAATTGTTTTAAGATGGGCTTAGCAACTTTGGCATCATATCCTGCCGGCACTGCACCTGATTCCCATGCTTTTGCTTTAGCAACTAGGTCTGCAATATTCGTTTTTAAAGGCTTTAAATTTCCTTCTTCAGCAGGATGAAAAGTTTTGCTCATCACTCCGTGAAAATCTTCCATTTGTTTCCAACTTGCTTCTTGTGCATTTACACTAAAACCAACCATTGCAGCAAAAGCCAATACCAATAATTTTTTCATGTTGTTTAAATTTTTAAGTCTATAAAATTACTTCATTCAACAGAATGTATCAGCGTTAAATCTTCATTTAATCCAATCCAATCTGCTTTTTGGCTAGGCTTTAACATTCCAGTAATTCCTTGCTTTTGTATTACTTGTGCCGGGTACAAGGAACACATTCGAATGGCTTCCCCTATTTCAATATGGCAATATTGATGCAATTTCTGCACACAAGCCAACATGGTTAATGCAGATCCACTTAAAATGCCATTAGATTCGTATTTATCTCCATTTAATTGATGTGGATATGCACCAGTATCAGTGTCTGTAACTGCGTCGGTAATGGCAAATAAGCGATTCCCTAGTTGTTTTTTAGCAATTTGAATGGCTTCAAAATTTACATGGTATCCATCAGGTACAATACTGCAATACACAGTGGGGTGATTAAAAATGGCTCCCACCATTCCTGGCTCTCGGTGTTGCAAAGCACTCATAGCGTTGTACAAATGGGTAGCGGTTCCAATCCCATCGTTAAAAGCTTTTGTTGCAGTTGCATAATCGGCATTGCTATGACCAGCAGAAACCACCACGCCATATGAATGTATTAAATCTACAATGGATGCATTACAAACTTCCGGTGCAAGGGTAATCATGGTAATAACACCCTTTCCATATTCCAATAATTCTTTTACTTGTTCAGTTGTAGGCCGATAAATAAACTCACTTAAATGCGCCCCTCTTTTGATTGGATTAATCCAAGGTCCTTCTACGTGCAAACCTATACAACGGTTATTCGGTTGTTTTTTAAATTCCCTTAC
>Ga0209480_10000472_pt1 | contig 33493 bp, 29 predicted proteins | sample JI61114C2DNA_FD_187501 | JGI IMG/M metagenome (GOLD analysis project Ga0209480, IMG submission 187501) | Wastewater effluent complex algal communities from Wisconsin, to seasonally profile nutrient transformation and Carbon sequestration -... | ecosystem: Engineered > WWTP > Effluent > Algae... | reverse complement strand
TTTCTATTATGAAACATCATTGGACAAGTTCAATTATATCACCCGTCGGGATATACGGGATACCAATAACAGCAATCTCGGTACATTCTTTATTGTTTCTAATCCAAAGAGTTTCTCGAATGAAGCCTTATTCCCGGAACTCTTCAGACAGTTTAAACAGATGGATCCGGAAAATTCACCCACCTATTCCATCGCCGTTTATTCAAATGCCAAACTGATTTCACCGCCGGGCAATTATGCATTCCCGATCTGGCTGAAACCGGAGGAGATGCCCAAGGCGGAATTCCAGCAGCGGACCAACGGCGAATATGATGAGCTCTGGTATCGTTCAGGAAATGAAAAAGTGGTGGTGATTGCGCGGAAGAAAGAAGCCCTGATTCAGGCAATCACCCTGTTCTCTTATATTTTCTGTTCTTTCCTGTTTATTGTGGCCCTGGTACAGTTACTGATTTTCCTGTTCCGTACACGGCTGAACCGATTCGGTCTGATGCAGTTGTTTCAGGTTACCATCCGCAAACAGATACACAACACGTTTATCTTCATCAGCGTTTTTTCATTCCTGGTGATTTTTGCCGCCACGGTGGCTTCTTTTATCAACCGGTATGAACAGAACAACAGTGATAAGCTGAGCCGCACCATGAAGATAATGGTGAATGAAATGCAGAAAAAAATGGCGGATCATACCACGTTTGATGACGTGATCCGGATTTATGATTCGGTATCCAATACCGGTCTGCAGGGACTGGTGGATGAAGTATCCGATATACACGGGGTGGATGTGAATGTGTATGATTTATCGGGAAATCTACAGGTTTCATCGGAAGCCAATGTGTATAATAAGGGAGTGCTGAGCAAGATGATGGATCCGAAAGCGTATTACAATCTGGAAAAGATGCGGAAAGTGCTGTATCTCCAAAAAGAAAAAGTGGGTAATTTTTCCTTTTACAGTATGTACAGTCCGGTGAGGGATGCCGATGGCCAGGCCTATGCCTATATTAATATACCCTATTTTACCTCTCAGCCGGAACTGGAGAAAGAGATCTCCAATTTCCTGGTGACGATCATCAACCTGAACGCCTTTATTTTCCTGATTGCCGGGCTTATTGCATTGTTCATTACCAACAGGATCACAGATTCCTTCTCCCTGATCAGCGATAAAATGAAAGAAGTGAATCTGGGTAAAATGAATGAGCCCATTCCCTGGCACCGTAATGATGAGATCGGAGACCTGGTACAGGAATACAATAAGATGGTATCCAAACTGAGTGAAAGTGCGGTAGCGTTGGCCAAAAGTGAACGGGAAGGGGCCTGGCGGGAAATGGCCCGGCAGGTAGCCCATGAAATCAAGAACCCGCTCACGCCCATGAAGCTCAGCATACAGTACTTGCAAAAAGCGATTAATAATAACCAGGAAAATGTAAAGGAATTATCAGCGAGTGTGGCCAATACCCTGGTAGAACAGATTGATCATCTGTCCAAGATTGCCGCCGATTTTTCTCAGTTTGCCAATATCGGTAATACGAATTCCACCGTCTTCGATCTGCATGAAGTGATTTATTCGCTGAAAGAATTATACGCCACCAATGAGCAGGTCTTGCTGCACTGGCAGCCGGTACAGGGGCAGGTAATGGTGGAGGCGGATAAAACACAAATGAACCGGTTGTTCACGAATCTTCTGGCCAATGCAGTGGAAGCCTGCAATGGTAATGGACAATGCCGGATTGAAGTAACAGAACAACGGTTGGAAAGACATATACTGATCAGTGTCCGCGATAATGGGGAAGGTATCCCGGCCGACGTGCAAGAGCGGATTTTTGTTCCCAATTTCACCACCAAGACGTCCGGAACCGGACTGGGGCTGGCCATGTGCAAAGGCATTGTAGAGCAGGCCAAGGGACGAATCTGGTTCGAAACATCCCAGGGAGCCGGAACTGTTTTTCATGTGGAATTACCTTTGTATTAATCGTATTTCTTCAGCCAGATAAATCATTTACGACCGGAAGATATTCACATTTCATTCCTGATGATGCCTTTCAGCATGGGTGGCATTTTATTTGCATATTTCAGGTGCAGCACCAGCAATCCTTCAGGGCTTCACCAGCCCGGTTAAGACACTGATAATATGAAAGACCTATTACGCTTCCAGGTTAATCCCAATCCTGTGCCCGCGAATGGCTGTTTTACTGTAATTTTTCCCCCTGTTTTTTCTCCGGCAGATACCTATCAGATTATGGATGACGATGGTCACCTGATCCGGCGGGGTCGTTTGCCGGAACGTGACCGTGAACTGGCACTGAGTACTGGGGGCATGCATGATGGTGTTTACTGGCTGATTGTGGGGGATAACCGGGAGCGCTTCACGATATTATAAATTGTTTGTGTTTCGGCTGGTTTAAAAACAAGGGTAAACCCTGATATTTTAAAATTGGGAAGACCGAAATGGCAGCGTAATTTTATTAAATACTAATTTAGTTGTCTTTAATACGTTACACCAACCAACCGTATACGTATGTTCCGGTATGTCCGATTTCAGGATTAAATACGAAAGTCTCTTGAGCCTTGCATCCGACGGATGCATCATTTACGACCCCTGTGGAGATATACTCGAATTTAATGAGGGGGCCTACCTTCATCTTGGTTACTCACCGGAAGAATTCCGACGGCTTCGTTTACCAGACCTGTTCCTGGAAGATGATCTCCAAAAAAGGCCGCTCCGTTTTGATGCTATGCAACATGGTCAGACCGTAGTGGATTTTCGCCGTATTAAAAGAAAAGATGGCAGTGATTACCTGACTGAGTTACGGTCAGTATTACTGCCCGATGGAAAGATTATGGCCATGGCCAGGGATATGACCGAGCATACCAAAATCCGTAAGGAACTCCGCATGAAGGAACATGCGATTGAAAGTTCTATCAGCGGAATGGGTATCGGTGACCTGAATGGCATCATCATCTACGCGAATAAAGCATTATGTAAAATGTGGGGTGCGGTCAATGAGCAGGAACTGATAGGCCGGGATGTACGGGATATGTTTGATGGCCCGCTGATTCTGCAGAATATTGACACGGTTAAGGCAAACGGAATTGAGTACAGTGAATGTCTGGGAAAAAAACTGGATGGTACACTTTTCCCGGTGGCTTTTTCTGCGAATATTGTTACCGATCATAAAAATGATCCGGTATACCTCTTTGGTTCATTTCTGGATATTTCAGGACAGAAAGATTCTGAACAACAACTTAAACAACGTTACGACCAGCTACAGTTACTGGCCCGCCTCTCAGATGCGGTCAGTAAAGCCCGTCAGCTGGAAGATATTTATAAACTGGCGCTTGGGGGCTTGCTGACCACCATTCAGGCCGATCGCGCCTCAGTGCTGCTTTTTGATGAGGCCGGTATAATGCAGTTTAAAGCATCACATGGTTTGTCGGGTGAATACTGCAAACTGGCAACCGGTCACTCTCCCTGGAAGTCGGATGCGGTAAATCCGGCTCCAATTTATGTATCCGATGTGGCCTCAGACCCGGATCTGGATGCGTTACGCCCGGTCATAGAAGCAGAAGGTATAAAAGCACTTGGATTTATCCCACTGATCTATATGAATCGCCTCCTGGGAAAATTCATGGTGTATTTCAATACAGAGCATGTGTTTACAGAAGATGAATCCCAGTTATTACAAACCATTGCCCGTGAAGTGGCCTTTGCCATCGGGGAAAAGGAAAGCCAGCTGGTACTGCAGAAGAGTGAACAGAAATACAGGGATGTGGTGAATAACTCCAGGGACATCATTTTCCGGGCGGATAAAACAGGGACCCTTACTTTCCTGAATCCGGCCTGGCATGAAATACTCGGATTTTCCGAAAGTAGTTCACTGGGTAACAGCATTCTGACCTATGTTTATGAAGATGACTGTTCATCCTGTCAGTCCAAACTGGGGCTGCTGATCAGTGGTCAGGAAGAATTCTGCCGGCATAAGTTCAGGCTTGTCACTAAAGACCAGCGGATCTGTTGGTTTGAAGTAAATGCGCGGATGGTCAATGGGTCAAATGCAACAGATTCCGGAATAATTGGGGTGCTGACAGATATTTCCGAAAGGAAAAAGTATGAGCAGGCACTGGAAGAAACTAATTTGGAATTGCGCAATCTTTCAGCTCATTTGCAGGATGTGCGTGAAGAAGAGCGTACGTCTATTGCCCGGGAAATTCATGATGAACTGGGGCAGCAGCTGACCGTTTTAAAGATTGAGTTTTCCTGGCTGCAATCACAGATTCAGCCGGAGAAATCAGGGATGTTGTCCGGAAAATTTGATGAAATCGGTCGTCACCTGGATGGGGCCGTGAATACCATACGGGAATTATCGGCCAATCTGCGGCCCCTCATGCTGGATGATCTGGGATTGGTGGCAACCGTAAAATGGTACCTGGAAGATATTCAACGGCGGGTCAATATCCGAACTGAATTCCGGTATGATGAAGACGATATCCCACTTCCGGAGAAAGTCCGCACGGCATTGTTCCGGATTATACAGGAATCCGTAACCAATGTAATCCGCCATTCCGGGGCTACAGTGATAATTGTAACGCTGGTATACCAGGGTGGGAAAATCAGGCTTGAAATAAAAGATAACGGAAAAGGTTTTGATACCGCCTATGTCTCCGGCAAACGAACCCTTGGATTACTCGGTATGAAAGAAAGGACCAGCCTGATGGGTGGCGCCTGTAATGTAGAGAGCATACCCGGCCTTGGCACAACGGTATTAGTCGAAGTGCATACGGATGCCGGATTTTAACCACGTCTTATTCAGGATTTCTACCAACCCAGCAAATCCACCAGGCCTTTCATAGTGAATATTACACCCAGTGTGGTCAGGCCATACATTACCCATTTGATATCCCCGCCACTATTATATAGCATAATAGTGATCATACACCCCACAACCAACAGGGCCACACCAATGCCGCAACAGGCAAAGCCTGAACTTCTTCTACGATTGATATGGAGTTGTTTCAAATGCTGTACTGCTTCCTGTAACAGGTTGTCAGGGGCTCCTTTTTCACGGAGTTGCAGCGTGATCTGGTCCATATTGTAACCTTCTTTCTGTAAGGTACTGGCCAGATGTAAAAAATCATTGGCAATAGAGGTATTCATCGTTGGCAAGCTTTGAAGGAAATTACATTTTTTAATGATATTTCCAAAAATGTTTTTAATCACAATGGATCAGGGGCACTTTTTCATACTTGGCATATTGTGTTATACTGTGCTGAAAGCCAGCTTCGTTCATCCAGTTCACCACGTCGGTTCCCTGGTTTTTGGCGGAAAGGGCTATTTTAATTTGTTTTCCCTGGCCATTGGTTTGCCGGTATGGGGTAATTACATTCAGCAGGTCCAATAATTCCAGTGATCCGGAGAGAAGGCTGAAAACCCTGGACAATGACACCTGCATATTTTTGTAACCCACTTCCGTTTTATCAGCAGACAGTGAGTCGCTGAACAATTCGCTTAACGAATTCATTCCGGCGATTGTCGGGAATTTGGGTACAATATCGAACCTGTTTTCCACCCGGATGGAATGGGGAAATTTATTATCAAAATCATTGGCAAAACCGGCATCACCCGCAGCCGGTGCCCCGAATGTGATGATATTTATATCCGCTGACGGAATATTACGGGCACGGCATTCCTGCCAGAGATAGGAACCATAGACCGTGGCCAGGTTACCACCAAGACTATGTCCGGTGATCAGCAAGGGCGCCCCGGTCTTCAAAAGGGAATCCAGCAAACTGATCAGGGGCTTTCCGCTTTTTTTATCCTTCGTATTGTTCAGGTTTTCCAGACCTGTATAGGCCCCCTGTGATACCCAGGCTTTACTGCTGTCTTTTGAATAAGGCCATTTTCGTTGTGTGGTTACATGCAGATCCTGATAAATCCAGTTTTGAAAAGCCGACCAGGTAAAATTCATCAGCGACCCCCGGATGGCCAACGCATAGTCCCGTCCGTTTCCAGCCACAAACGCATGATTCCCGTTCAGTTCAGTGGCATCCCATAACAAAGTCCAGCCCGGCATATAATGTGATAATGAATCCTCAATAACCGGGCAATAAGCCAGCTGGGAGAGAAGGCAGGCCGTGTCTTCAGTTAATCCGGAAGTAAATTCATATGCAACAGCGGCCTGCTCCTTTATTTTGGTTTGCTGGTTGCAGGAAAAACACAGGAGTGCCGGGAAAATTACGAACAGGTATTTTGTCATACTACTCAATTGCTTATTAATCAATAAGGGTCACTGCCCTGAGTAAAACAGGAAATTACCCGTATTTTCTGATTCCGGAATATGGAATTTGATTAACGGGTCTAAAGGGGGATTTTAAAAAACGGAAATTTTATCCGAATTATGGAATTTTTTTTGTTTGGCATAAGTGTAAATCATTGATTATCAAGTACGTATTTTTTGGCACCGTTATAGTAATTTATCGTTACCCTAAAATCGTACTTTATGAAACCTGTTTACGCAACTCTTATCATTCTTTCCTTGTTTATCAGTTCTATCGTTTCCGCCCAGAGTTTTTCCTGGAGCAATCATGGAAATGGCAACACCTCAAACTCTCAAAGTAATGCCGGTATTACTATGAGTACCGTCATCTCCGGTCCCGGTCATGAATCCGGATACCCCCGGTACAGCAGCTCAGGTGGTGGTAACCTGACCACATCCGTTGACTGGAATAACAAAACCAGCAGTGTCACTGTTACGGTAACTTTTTCCAAACCCCTCACCGGAATCACTTTCCTGCTTTTTGATGTTGACCAGTCGACAAACTGGGATGATAAAGTAACGGTTACTGGTGTTAATGGTAACAGCCAGTCTGTTTATCCCGTTATTACGGCAAACAGCTATACAACCGTTTCCGGCGCCAACAGTAATATTATCGAAGGCAAAGCCAATAACAACAGTTTTACCAATGAACCCGCTAAAGTGAGCTTCGGCAGACATCCGGTGAAGACCCTGACTATTGTATATGGTGCCGGTACCTCTTCACCAGCCAACCCGGTATCCCAGACTATTGGTATCGGCAACCTGGTTTATGAAAACGTATTACCGCTTGATCTGATCTCCTTCCAGGCCAGCAAAAAAAATAATGTAACCGAGCTGAAATGGGAAGCTGAAAACCAGGAGAACTTCAGTCATTTTGAAGTGGAGCGTTCAGCAAACGGAACAGAAGGTTTTGAAACCATCGCTACCGTTTTTGGTACAAATGACCTGCGTGGTGCCTACAGTTTTGCAGATGCAAAGGCAGCCCGCCTGATGCAAAAAGCGTTTTACCGGCTTAAAATGATAGATAAAGACGGTTCTTTTAAATACAGTGCAGTAATGATGATTGCGTTTGAGCAGGCACCTGCAGTGCTGGTCAGTCCCACTTTACTGAACGCAGGCGAAATGATCACCGTAAGTATTGCAGGTAATAACCCGTTAAAATATGATGTAAAAATCTTTGATATGAGTGGCAAGCTGATGGCTCAGCAATCCGGCAATGGCCGCATGCAGTTTAACAGTAACCAGTTCCGTAAAGGCATGTATATTGTCAGTGCCACCGGTGCCGGTCAGACAACCACCGCAAAAATAATGGTGCAATAAGTTATTGGACCAGTACGACAAAAGGGAAAAGAATAGGGCTGTATCATTATGATACAGCCCTATCTTATTTAAGGATTCTTCAGAATCTGTTACCGCGCCGGTTGTTTCTGTCATACCGGTCATCATTATAATCACGGCCGTTTCTTCTGTCTTCCCGGATTTTAATGTTTCCGGCAAAGTCCACTTTAATCAGGATATTATCCCGGTCCATCCGGAAGATGGCTTCATCCACCAGTCGCTCGGTGCGGCCAAATAATCCTCTTCGCATTTCAAATACGCGGATGGTATGTTGTCCGCGCATGAAATAATCCGGGCGTATCGTGATGTCATCGCCAAAGTAAGTGCGGCCGTCTATCACCACTTTATAATTCTTGTTATTGTTAAGTTTGATAACAGGGCGATGATCTGCGGCAAAAAGAGAAGTAGCCAGTAAACTGACAACAAGTAGTGTAAAGATCTTTTTCATGATGTTTGTTTTTAAATCAGGTACCGCCTGAACCGGAAAACAGCGGTACAATTTGTTTCTGCTGTCCGGTTAATGATAGTATTTCAAAGCGGATGCCAGTGTGCCGAAAATCGTAAAATGAAATGTTAATACAACTTTGTGTCTTGTATAGAGCTATTCCGTCAGGATTAAAGTTTCACATATAGGACCGGTATATAGAAGTACTCAGAAATAAGTGATACAGGTTTATGAGCGGCAGGTTTGTTTTAATACGCAGAATAAACAGAGATGAGCCGCCAGAAGAATATATGTAGCGTAAAGAAACTCTTTGAACTTCCCTGCCACTTGGCAACAGACTTCTGTGGATAAAAACCCGTCATTTCCCCTTCCTGCATGCCTCCGTGGCATAATTTTCGTTTACTTATCCCTTGTATTAGTAAACTTCAAAACCAATGATAAGTATGAAAAACAGTGTGTTTCGCGCCCTGCCGTTCCTGGCCGTTGTTCTTCTTTCCGTCGTATTATTATATGCCTGTCAGAAAGAGGCTAAGTTGGATGCCATACCCGAGGGTAAGGCTAAACTTTCCATATACCTGACTGACGGGCCGCTTGATTTTCAGCATGTATGGGTGGATATTCAGCAAATTGCTGTAAAAGTGGATACCTGCCGCCGGCACCATGATGATGATCATTGGGGCCCCGGTTGTAATGATGACCATGACTCGCTGAGCGGTCGTTGTGAATATTGGGATACCCTGGCGATTAACCCAGGCGTTTATGACCTGCTGGCTCTCCGCAATGGGGTGGATACCCTGCTGGCCAGCGGATTTGTAATAAACGGGAAAATCGAGCGGATCAAATTTACGCTGGGCACCAATAACAGTCTGATGGTCGACAGCGTGACTCATCCGATCAACCTGATCAATAACCAGACTTATATTTTTGTAAATGTGGGACGTGAACACCTGGATTCCATTTCATCAAACAACTTCCAGCTATACCTGGACTTTGATTTGTCCCGCTCCATTCGTTATACCGGTGGGCAATACTGGCTGAAACCATACCTGAAACCCTTTGGTCGTCACAGTACAGGCGAAATAGAAGGAAAAGTAAGGCCGGTTCATTCACATGGACTGATCAAAGCCTACAGCAGCACGGATACCGCCTATGCAAGACCCTGGGATCATGAAGGAGAGTTTAAAATCCGTGGCTTACGACCCGGAACCTACAGTTTATTCATTGATGGTATCAATGGCTACAGGGATACCTCCATTACCAATATTACCGTACAAAGAGGGGAGGATACCGAACTCGGGATTATTCGCCTGCAACAGTAAGATTGAAAAGCCGTGTTTTGCAAAACCGGGCCGGAAGGCCCGGTTTTTCTTTTTTATACAAAGAATAAAATCCGGTTTACCGATGCATCTGCCGTATTCATGGAGACAATGACGGTTACGCGAAAAACGGATTGAACTTTCCGCAACGGGCACCGTCAGATACGCATAAAATAATATTTATGAGAGCAGCTAACCGTTTTATTTATCTATTTATTCCTGTCATGACGGGATTATTTATTGTTTCCTGTAAGAAGAATGATGTCACGCCATCCGATGATGGAAGCGGCAGCGGTACCGATACCAGCTTTGTTACCAACAGCAAAGACACCAGTTTTTCAAATGCCGTAGTAATAAAATACAGTACATCCGGGGCCACGGTCACCAACCCATATGAATCCGCTGGTGTAACCGTGACGAACACCAACGGGAATGTAGTGGTGACATCCACCGTCACCAGCACCGAAATCAATTATGTATTATCCGGTCTTATTACCGATGGTTCTCTCAAATTGTATAGTGATTATAAATTCAACCTGATATTAAACGGGGTCGCCCTGGCAAATGCGGATGGCCCGGCAATAAATATCCAGTCGGGTAAAAAAGTATCCGTGAACGTACTGGATGGCACCAGTAACCGCCTGATTGATGGCAGCACCTATGCGGCCAGCACAGAAGATCAGAAAGGCACTTTCTTCAGTGAAGGACAGCTGGTATTCAGCGGTACCGGAAGCCTGGCGGTTACCGGAAATTACAAACACGGGATCTGCAGTGATGATTATATCTCGGTTACACAGGGAAATATTACGGTAGCCAGTGCCGTATCTGATGGTATACACGCCAACGATTATTTTAAAATGGATGCCGGCAATGTGAAGGTTACCTCATCCGGTGATGGAATTGATTGTGAGGAAGGCTATGTAATCATCAATGGCGGCGCGGTTACCGTGAACAGTGTGGATGACGGTATTACTGCTTCTTATGATGGAACGGACGCGACGATAACCCCCTATATACAGCTGAATGGCGGAGTGGTTGCCGTGACTACTACTGGTGAAAAGGGGAATGGCATTAAAAGTGAAAGTTATACAGCCATCAACAGCGGGGGAACCATCACCCTGAATGTATCCGGCAGGGGCGCCAAAGCCTTTAAAACAGGCGGTGATTTTATCCTGGCCAGTGGTAATGTAACCGCCAATACCACAGGCGCCGCATTTTATGATTCGGATGATGCTGAAATTGCTTCACCCGCGGGCATCAATTGTGATGGAAACTTTAGTATGTCCGGAGGTACATTCACGATCAGTGGTACCGGGGCGGCCGGAAAGGGTATTACCACTGATGGTACGGTAACCATTACTGACGGACAGCTGAATATCTCCGTAACCGGGGCCGATTTTATCTCCAACGGGGATACCAGTGAAGCAAAAGGAATCAAAGCGGACGGTGTTTTGCTGATCAGTGGTGGCGCCATCAGTATAGCGGCTACTGATGATGGAATCAAATCTGAAGCAACCCTGGCGATTAATGGGGGGCAGGTAACGATCAGTAAATCCACCGAAGGGATCGAGGCCCCCGTGATCAGTTTTGGTGGCGGGTACACCAGTGTGGTTTCCTCCGATGATTGTGTGAATGCCACATACGGCAACGGTAGCGAGAGCAATGATGGCAGTCTCCTCACTTTTGCGTCCGGTACCATTATACTCAACAGTACCGGGGGAGATTGTATTGACGGCAACGGCAATGTGGTAATGACCGGCGGTACCGTGGTAGCCCAGGGACCTCCATCTTCACCGGAAGTGGCTATTGATGTCAATGGAACTTTTACGATTTCCGGTGGCGTGCTGGTTGCATCCGGACCTAATTCCGGGAATATGATCGAAGCCACCAGCAGCAGTTCTGCACAATATACAGTGCTGGTAAAAATTAATGGGAATGTGGCGGCTGGCAGCCTGTTCAATCTGCAGGATGCTTCCGGCAACAGCCTGGTGACTTTTTCACCCACACGTACCGCTTATTATTTCGTTTACTCTTCTTCTGCATTACAGAATGGTTCAACGTATACAGTGTATACCGGAGGTACAATCACTGGCAGCACCAATACAGGTGGTTTGCACACGGGAGGCACCTATTCCGGCGGAACACAAAAGGGCAGCTTTACGGTAAGCAGCAAACTGACAACAGTATCTATGTAAAAGCAGTATGGTGGTTATGGTTTCATGGCGGGGCTGTACCTGAACAGGTATGGCCCCTTTTTATTCAATAGAGATGCCATATTTGGCCAACAGGGAAAAAACGGCGGGCGAAGAGAATTTCGCTTTGTTTATTTTGTTCAGCTCCGGATCGATCGTATAATTCATGGCTCCCCGCAGATCCGCTTTTTCCAGGTTGGTATGTTCAAACTTTGCGTCTTTCAGATCGCTACCCAGGAAAACGGCTTCCGGTAACTGTGTTTCGGAAAAATCGGCTTCTTTGAGACTGCAATTCTTAAAAACAGTTTTCTTCATTTTACAATTGTAAAACAATGAATAATCCAGGGTACAGCCGTCAAAACTTATTGTAAACAGGAAGTGATTACAGGTGTCAAAATGTAACCCCAGCATTTTGCATTGCACAAATTTCACTTCATTAAAAGTGGTCTGGATAATTTTTGCCCCACTCAGGTTACAGTTTTCGAATTGACATTCCGTAAAATTGATACCGGACAGATCGGAATTGCTGAGATCGCAATGCCTGAAAATGCAGGCTTCATAGTCAGCCTGTGCGACAGGGTTGGCGGCCAGTTCTTCGGGGCCCAGTTCCTGATCTGTGAGCAATTGTTTAGACATCGGTATTCTGTTTAACAAAAAATATCAGAGGGAAAATGAAATGGGTTGGACCAGGTAGGCTTTCACCTTTCTTCCATCTTGTATGGCCGGTTCCCATCGGGGAGCATCGTCAATCAGCCGGATGGCTTCTTTATCCAGTGTATACTCCAGTGATTTCAATATTTGCGGATTGAATGTCCGCCCATCGGTATCTACAATAAAGAGCACTTTCACCGTTCCCCCGATACCGAGTTTTATAGCGCGTTCCGGGAAGTCAACCGCTTTTTGCAGATAACGGATCCAGCTTTTTGATCCCCCTTTGAATTCCGCCTCTTTTTCACCCGGTCGCAACCCTTTAGCGGAGTCCTTTTTCCGTTCGGCCACCAGGTCGGTGGATGTAACCAGTATTCCCTTATTGTATTCCCGTCTCCATACTATCGCCAGGGTATCATCATAAATATACCAGGTGCTGTCTTTTTTCCCGTTAAACGCATAACCGGATGAGTCAATCTTCCCGTCATCTCCATAAAAGGCGAGAAAGCCATGCGGGCTATCCAACGTTTCATTTTTATAAGTTTCCACCCGGATGAGCGGACCGGTATAATTATACACTTTCCGGCTAAACGAAGAATCGTTCAGTTTTCGTTCTGCAACCAGGTAAACAGCGTTTTCCGTTTTGGCGGATTCCCATTTACTGTTAAACAGGAAGAGTTTCTCCTCTTTACCCTTTTTCTGGGCAATAACCGGAACGGCCATCAATAATAAAATCAGGTGGGGTAAAATCTTCATGGTTTGCTGATTCTGTAAAATCAAATATAATTAATCCGGCCACTTTTCAGCCATGTTCTCCATTTCAGCTGCTTCATTGCCGTTGTTGTCCTCTCGGGGCGTCCGGAATGGAATGGCTGTCCGGTCCCTGCATTACGGGAGGCCTTACCGGAATGCAGTTTCCGGGATTATCGTGGCACATAAAAGAGCGTAGTTTTTTTAATTGACTGATAGTAAAATGCCGTAACAGGTTTGATGAACAGTTTGCCTCTTCCAGATTTTCCTGCCGGGAAAGATCCAGTGTATCCAGCCGGTTGTTCCCGCATTTAAGCGATACCAGGGTGCTGGTTTTGCCAAGATCCAGAATACGAAGCCGGTTGACCTGGCACCAGAGTTCGCTGAGTTGCTCCAAACCGGTCAGCAGCAGGCTGTCCAGCTGGTTATAATCACAACGCAGAAACCGGAGTGCGGGTAACGGACTCAACCGGAGACGGGTCATCTGGTTGTTGCTGCAATTGAGTAGCCGCAGATTTTTCAATGGAGGAACCTCAAACGTTTGAAGTTCATTATAACTGCAAACGAGAAATTTCAAACTGTCCGCCCCATCCAGCTTAAGAAATTTTATCCGGTTACGCATGCACGATACATTTTCCAGTTGCCTGAAACCGGCAATATCCAGTGTGTCCATTTCATTCCCGTTACACGCCAGTGATTTTAATACCGGAAAACGGGCCGGATTAATTTTAATAAACTGGTTCTGATCGATGGTCAGCGATTCCAGATGAGGAAAATAATATTTACCCAGGCTGCCGAGGTAATTTTTTGACAAATCAATGTATTCAAGTTTAGAACTGTCGGGCAATTGTAATACGGAAATCAGGTTGTACCCGCCATCCAGGTATTCCAGTTTGGTCAGTGATTTAAGTTTCAGAACGGACAACAGGTTGACATTACAGTACAGTTTTCGGAGATCTGTAAAATACTCAATGCCGGCGAGATTGCTTAGCTGTTTATATCCAACGGATAATTCCGTGATTCCTTTTGTTTCCGACTGATCTATTTGACCATCCCGGTTCTTATCGATCCGGGTGTATTTTCCGGACTGGTCTTTTGCAACAAATGTTTTCTCGGATGCTTCGAGCAACGCCTCTTTAAACCGGGAATCGGTAAAACTGATTTCCTGTGCCCCGGACGGACGGATCACCAGTAAAAAGGATAGCAGGAAAATGGCTGTTTTCATATTACAGTTTCGGCCTAAAAATAACGGATTCCGTGGATTGAATCAGGCCATTTCCTGCAATCTTTCTTTCCTAATACCTGGCTCCATCCATTCCGTGCATCCGCAGAAAATGTCCCATTTCATCATGATAGGTCTTGTGCCGGTGATGTTCCTTCTGTTCACGGATATGGTGCTGGAGCCATTCAAGACTGGAGGGGCTGACTGAATAAACGGAGTAGCCGCGTTGCCAGGAAAAACGGGCCGGGATCATGTGCTGCCGGTTAATCCAGAGGGAACTGCTTCCTTTTACCTGTTTGATAATGCCGGAAACGGACCGGAGCGCATTCTGCCGGAAAAGGCAGTGAACATGATCGGGCATGCCGTTGATAATCCGGACGGTACAGCCGGCTTCTTCCAGCTGATTGGCAATAAACATATGCACCGGTTTCTCAATGGATGGTTGTATAAACGGCGCTTTTTCCTTGGTGCTCCAGACCGCATGGATCCAGATGCAGGGTAATGTGTGTATCATACGATAAGTTTTACCGGCTAAGCTAACCTGACAGCGGGGTATGGAAAGGGGATTTTCACCGCGAAACCGGGCTTTTTTCCTGTTCAGAACCGGGCTTCCCGGCCCGATTTTCCCTGCCTTTTCCTCACTTAAATGATGTACCTTTGCCCACTCTAAAATGCCCGCCCATTGTGCCGGCTGAGAGACAAAAACTATTATGAAGAAAATCCGGAATTTCTGCATTATCGCCCATATTGACCATGGTAAATCAACCCTGGCCGACCGCCTCCTGCAAAGCACCAATACCATCACCGAGCGTGACATGATGGATCAGGTGCTGGACGATATGGACCTGGAAAGAGAAAAGGGGATCACCATAAAGAGCCATGCCATTCAGATCAACTACAAGCATACGGACGGACAGGAATATATTCTGAACCTGATTGATACGCCCGGACACGTGGACTTCAGTTATGAAGTGAGCCGTGCTTTGGCTGCCTGTGAAGGAGCCCTGCTGCTGGTGGATGCCACGCAGGGGATACAGGCACAAACCATCAGTAATCTTTACCTGGCTATTGAGAATGACCTGGAAATTATACCTGTGATCAATAAGATTGATATGGACGGGGCCATGATTGAGGAAGTGGAAGACCAGATTGTGGATCTGATCGGCTGTAAACGGGAAGATATCCTGCATGCCAGCGGACGGACCGGTCTGGGTGTGGAGAAAGTGCTGGATTCAATCGTAACCCGCATCCCGTCGCCTAAAGGAGATCCTGCAGCTCCACTGCAGGCCCTGATCTTTGATTCGGTGTTTAATCCTTTCCGGGGTATCATCGTATACTACCGGATCATGAACGGCTCGATCAGTAAAGGGGATAAAGTAAAATTTGTGAGTACCGGACAGGAATATGGTGCCGATGAAGTGGGTATCCTGAAATTGAAGATGACCGAGAAAAACAAAGTCGGTACCGGCGATGTTGGTTATATCATTACCGGGATCAAGAATGCCAAGGAAGTGAAAGTGGGGGATACTATCACCATTGCCACGAATGATAATCCGCAGCAGATCCAGGGTTTTGAGGAAGTAAAACCCATGGTATTCGCAGGTATATTCCCGGTGAATACGGATGAGTTTGAAGAATTACGGGATTGTATGGATAAGCTGCAGCTGAATGATGCTTCCCTGACTTATGAACTGGAAACCTCGCAAGCCCTTGGCTTCGGATTCCGTTGCGGATTTCTGGGAATGCTGCATATGGAAATCATCCAGGAGCGGCTGGAAAGAGAGTTCAACCAGACTGTCATCACTACCGTGCCCAACGTAAGTTTTATAGCCTATACAACGAAGGGAGAAAAAGTGATTGTAAATAATCCGACAGAGTTTCCTGATCCGGTTAAAACGGATCATATTGATGAACCCTTTATTAAGGCGCAGATCATTACCAAACCGGATTATATCGGTAATATCATGACGCTTTGCCTGGGCAAACGCGGTATCCTGATGAATCAGAGTTACCTGACGCCAACCCGGGTGGAACTGTTGTTTGAGATGCCGCTGACCGAGATTGTTTTCGATTTTTATGATAAGCTGAAATCACAGACCCGGGGCTATGCTTCATTCGATTATCATCCGATCGGTTATCGGGAGAGTGATATCTGTAAAATGGATATTCTCCTGAACAGCGATAAAGTGGATGCCCTCTCCGCGCTGATTCACCGCAGCCGTGCCCAGGATTTTGGCCGTAAGCTCTGTGAGAAGCTGAAGGAATTACTGCCGCGTCAGCAGTTCCAGATTGCCATCCAGGCCGCTATCGGTGCCAAAGTAGTGGCCCGTGAAAATATCTCTGCCATGCGCAAGGATGTAACCGCTAAATGTTATGGCGGGGATATCAGTCGTAAACGGAAACTGCTCGAAAAGCAGAAAGAAGGTAAGAAACGGATGAGACAGATCGGAAACGTAGAAGTGCCACAGGAAGCATTTTTAGCGGTACTCAAGTTGGATGATTGAGAAAAATGCCGGTTGTTTTGTTTTGAAGTATTTATGAATAATATACGCAGAAAGTATCCGTCAGGATACTTTTTTTGTAAAAGGGACTTTCTAATTTTGTAGTTTCGGACAACACTATGAGTTCAGCAGGTTATTATGATAATTATATAAAAGAGCAGGCGATATCCGGTATTAATGACCGGATACACGGACTTTTTAAAAGGTTACAGTACCGTGGTCTTCATTCAGGTTCTTCCGTGCTGGAAATTGGTTGTGGTATCGGTACGCTTACTTACCTGTTGGCCGGAAAAATCAAACAGGGTGTTATTGAAGCTACGGATCTCAGCCCGGCTTCAGTGGCATTTGCCCAAAGACATATCGCTCAGTCCAACCTTGTTTTATATCATGGGTCCATTCTGGAGGTTAATCCCCGGACTACCTCTTTTGATTATATCCTGTTATTTGATGTGCTGGAACATATACCTGCAGACAGTCACGGGACCTTATTTAAACGGATTTCCGGCTGGATGCATGCCGGTAGCGAAATACTCATCAATATTCCCAATCCGGGTTATATACTGTATGATCAGGCGCATCAGCCGGATCAGTTACAGGAACTGGATCAGCCGCTTTACCTGGAAAAGTTATTGCCTTTAATCATTGAGGCCGGACTTGAGCTCTTGCAATTTGATACATACAGTGTTTGGGCAAAAGAAGATTACCAGTTTATCCTGTTAAGAAAGAAGAAAGAATTTAAAGAGGAATTGTTAGCAGAAAACCGGACGCTGATACAGAAAATTTTTACCCGCCTGAAACGGGAGTGGCGGAAACGCCGTTTCCCTTATCCACCCAAAGGGTCCTGGTGAAAAGACAGGAACAGGGCTTCCCATTTTTTATAGACTTCATCCGGGGTGAAGGAGGCGGCTGTTGTCCGTGCATGTTCCGACATCTGCCGTAACATTGCCGGCTGATCCAGCAGCTCCAGGATAGCTGTGGCCAGTGCTTCAGGTTGTTCCGCTGTGGTCAGTAATCCATTGTAACCGGAACGAATAATATGCCTGGGACCCGAATCGCAATCAAAGGATAAACAGGGGAGACCATGACTCATGGCTTCCAGCAGTACCAGCGGGAAGCATTCGTTCCGGGAAGTCATAATAAACAGTCTGGCCGAACGGTAATCTTCACTGAGGTCTTGTTTATCGGCTGGCTGATACATCAGTTTTTCGCTTAACCCTTCTTTATCGATAAAAGCCAGGAGTTCCTCTTTTTGTTCACCATAGCCAATCAGTTTCCAGCGGATATCCGGTTTTTCAGTGAACAGGATTTTGGCCGTTTTCATCAGCAGGTCAATCCCTTTTATACGGTTAAACCGTGTTACAGAGATTAAATCATGTGGTGGCTGATGCAAGGGACTGTTGCCTGCCAGTGGTGGTTCAATAAAATTGGGAATAACCACGGCGTTTTTATTAATAGACCGGTAATAAGCCTGTTCATCACGGTTAAGACAGATCACGGCATCCAGTTTCCGGTAAGCATATTGAAAAAGCAGTTCCCAGAAACGGTTGCGTATCTGCGTGCGGTAATGATGATGTTCCCAGGAAAAAATGCGGGTGAATTTACCGGCACCGCAAAGTACTGCGGCGGTGGCGAAATGATACTCGGAACAGATCAGGTAGCCGGGAGCCAGCGGCTGAAGTATTTTTTTCAGTTGCCGCAGATGATTTCTGAAACGAAGTTTCCGGCTGAACATATTTCCCTTTCCGGTGATACCGAAATCGAGACCGGCCTGGACCAGGTTTACCTCTTTATCAACGGCATAGTACGTTTCCGGGTATTGGTCCAGTACCAGCAGTGTTACCCGCCAGCCATTTCTGGAAAACAGGTTGGCCGTGGTGATCATGGCTTTTTCATATCCACCGGGTACATGGAGGTAGGAGCAGGCGATGACGATATGATTTGACGGATTGGACAGTTTGGAATAATTTGAGGGCTAAATATAGCACAAGCCGGACATGAAAATATTGATAATTACGGAAACACTGCTGGACGGAGGTTCCGAATTATTTGCCTTGCGGCTGGCCCGGGCTTTGCAGCAAAAGGGAGATAATGTGCAATTGCTCTGTCTGAACAAACGGTATGAGAATAAAAGAATGACGGATAATTTCAGTGAACTGCCTGTTCAGCGCCTGTCACTTCCATTTTACCCTTTATTACAGTTCGCCGACAAAATTCTGTTGAAACTTAAGATTGATTTTTCCATTCGATATTACCTGCAGGGAATTCAGCTGAGACGTATACTCGGGACGTATGATATTGTGCACTCACATTATATCCAGGCAGATTACCTCTTGGCCAGACTGAAAGACCATTTTCAGTATAAACTGGTTGTGACACAGCACGGGGATTATACTTCGCAATACAGGTATTTTCAAAAAGGCCAGTTGCGTTTTTGGCTGCGCCTTGACAAAAAACTGGACTGGTTGTCCCGTAAGGTGGATCAGTGGATTGTGATAGCCGGGGAGCAATCCCAATTCCTGCAGGAGATCATGCGGGTGCCGTCTTGCAGAATTCAGCAGATCTATAATGGATTTCCGGTGGCAGAATTACCTGCAAACTCCCGGAATGAAACGACTCCATTTACAATCGGCATGCTGGCCCGGGGTATTCCTGAAAAAGGGTGGGAAGATCTCATTGAAGTATTCCTGCAGTTGCCCGGAGATAACCGTTTAATGCTGGTCGGGTGGAGTGATTACCTGGCCGGATTAAAAGAGAAATATGCCGGTGATAAGCGGATATTGTTTACCGGATTTACTGCGGAACCGGTACAATGGCTGGTTAAAATGGATTGCCTGGTGCTGCCCTCCGTATATACCGGCGAATCGCTCCCCAATGCTATTGCAGAAGCGCTGTATTGCGGACTGCCGGTAATTGCCAGCAATCTTGGCGAAATTGCGAACATGTTAACAGACCCTGAGTCCGGCCAGCAGGCGGGGTTACTGCTGCAGGTGAAAGACAGCCGTATTGACCGTAATGAATTAATGAATCACCTGTTATTACTAAAGGATAACCCGGATTACAGGATGCAATTGGGCGCAACCGCAAAGCGGGCATTCTTCCGGTTTAATATGGATATTTGTGTAACGGCTTACAGGGAAGTGTATCGCCGGATATTAATAAAAAAATGAAATGGATATTGCCGGGATGATCAACAAACCACTGAGCTGGGCAGGATTGAAACTGACCCGGCTATCCGCTGTGCAGAAACTTCAGGAAATACAACCTGCTGTTCAGTCGGATATTTTACGCAACAGTGGATTCATGGATATTTACCAGCAGGTGAAACCATATACGCTGGTCAGTATTGAAAGGGCTTATGCATTATATCAGTCTGTAGCTTATATTCTGAAGAACAGGATTCCGGGTGATTTTGTGGAATGTGGCGTATGGAGAGGCGGCAGTTGTATGCAGCTGGCTTTGCAGCTTATTCAATCCGGTGCACGGGACCGTACAATCTGGATGTATGATACTTTCAAAGGCATGACAAAACCCGGTCCCGAAGATGGGGAAGCGGAAAAAAGGGAATGGGCGGCGCGGGAAATCACACCCGGCCATTCGGATTGGTGTTTATCCGGGCTGGATGAAGTCCGGAAAAATATGTTTGCAACAGGTTATCCTGCCGGGCAGATCCGGTTTGTCGAAGGCCCTGTGGAAGATACTATACCCGGCAACTGCCCGGCATCCATTGCGTTGTTAAGGCTCGATACAGATTGGTATGCTTCCACCCTGCACGAACTGAGGCAACTGTACCCATTGCTGCAAACGGGCGGTGTACTGCTCATTGATGATTACGGGGCGTGGGAAGGGGCGCAGAAAGCCACTGATGAGTATTTCGGGCAGCAGGATAATATTTACCTGCATCGTATTGATTATACTGGACGGTTACTGATAAAGAGCAAATAAAAAGCGACGGCTAACAGATTTTTTTAAAATGTTCAGCAACCACATTCGCATATTCTTTCAATGCGAATTCCTCTTCAGTTATTAATCTCCCGTTGGCCCCCGCTACCTGGCAATATCCGGGAGCATGTAACAGTTTTTCAAAGGCATTCATCCAGTCAGCCGCTGTTTGGGCTCCCAGGCCTATATCTTTTTTTTCCAGCAGCATCTTATTCATTCCAACCGGTGACACAACAACCGGGACACCACAGGCCATATATTGAAGCATTTTAAAACTGCATTTACCCCTTGTGTAAGGCGTGTCTTCCAACGGCATAAGGCCTGCGGAAAATGATTGCACAATACCCGGTTCATTGGTTGCATCCCATTCCCGGAACAGAATCCTTTCGTTATCAAACGGGAAACCGGCAGGCATTACAGAAGACACAATTATCAGCCGGGTTGATTTGTATTTACGGAGAAATTCAAGCAAAACGGGCCTTATTTGTTCAAGGTACTTAAGATTGCCGGCAGAACCGATCCAGCCAAGTGTAAAGGGTGTATCCGTTGCAGAACGCTCCGTGGAAGGTTTGAACAGGTCTGTGTCAACCGGTGTATGAACGATGAAGGTGTTTTTATTTTTTTTAAAAGCAAAATCTGCCAGGTATTCATTGCCTGCAAATACAAGACTGGCATTTTCAAGAACTTTTCCCAGCTGCGTTTCTCCTTCATTCAACCACACGGCATCATCCATATCAAAACAAAGAGGCGTGGTATACTTTCTTTCAAAAAGGGTATGATAGGGAAGAAGTAACCTGTTTTGCCAGATCAGGTCATACCGGTGTTGCTGAATCAGCAGGGGCAACCGGGCCAGTAATTTTAGCGTATTTGACGTTCTCCATTCATTAATGCCGGAAAGCCGTTGCAGCTGTTTCATCCAGCCGGATGGGTCCGCATCACGGTATGGTTTGTAATACCGGGGCATAACTTCAATACCCTGCTCTTTTAATAGCGGTTCATATTGCATAATCCTGAACCGGGAAGCGGGGTCGGAAGGGGATGATATCAGTCCCAGTACTTTCATTTGCGGAACAGCCCCCGAATGAATTTTGCCGGTGATAAAAGAAGGTGCCCCAGCCGGTACGTAGTTGTTTTTTTCAATAACGCCACTTCTGTGGTTATAATGTCATGCAAACTTTTGTTACTGCAGAATGCGCCCGCTTTCGCTAAGGGTAATTCACTGTCGGAAGCCAGCCCGATTCTGTACATGGCCGAATTATAGCACCTCCCGATACTTGTATAATCCCCCGTGAACAATTCCAATCCCGGACCGTTTGCCCCGCTTATCAGAGAACCGGTAAATGATTGTTGTGCCAGTATTTGTACATGGCCGAATCCGGACGTCAGCAGATTCCGGAATTCATTTTCATATAATTCTTTTACATGAAATGGATTCTTATATCCGGTCTGATCGCTGTAGTTTTTCTTATCGGGTGTGGATATTATCAGTATTCCACCGGGTACGAGTACGCGCTTTATTTCCTGTAAAAATTCCGGATGCTCACTGACATGCTCCAGGGTTTCGAAACTGATCAGTACATCGGCTACCTGATCAGGCAACGGGATAGCCGTGGCTGAGCCTTCCAGGAAGTGCAGGTTGTTCTTCCGGTAACGGCTTATGGCTTTTTGTATGGTTGTTCTGTCAATGTCAATGCCGGTAACCTGTGCGGCTGTGGCGGACAAAAGATGAGCGCCATATCCTTCCCCACAAGCAATATCCACCACCTTTTTTCCCTGGACATAGTCAAGGGCAAAAGCGTAGCGATGCAGGTGTTCCAGCATGACTTCCCCTTTGATATGTGTCTCAAGCCGTTCCCCGGTCCAGTTGTTTGTTTGGCCCATGTGGTCAGGATATTCTTTTTAAATAACCATTTACGTTGAATGTAACATTCGGTCCGAAAAAATCACAATAAGTGCTGTCTGTTTCAAATTCCTTATGCGCGGCCAGAAAATCACGGATCGCTTTCTGCGGACCACCATTGAATTCCTTTTCCCGTCCCATTTCTGTAACTATGCCATCTTCTACCACAATATATGAACCCGGCTGAACAAACGGGGCAAACTTTTCCAGGGTTTTCAGTGTGTCCATATACTGATGCGAACCATCTTCAATCACGAGGATACAAGGATACTGAACCAGACCGGATGTATCATACCCTTCATACCCATCGTTGAAAACACGTATTCTTTCATGCAGTCTGATCCTTTCATCTTCCCTGTTTTCCGGAAGGTCAATGGTATGTACAATCCCTTTACCATTTTCTTTCAGCAGATCTGCCAGGTAAAGAGCCGAACCGCCTTTATTGGTGCCGATTTCCAGTATCAGGTCGGGTTGTAAACTAAATACCAGCATCTGGTAAAGTACATAGTCAAAAGGACTTTTGATTGCGGGAATGCCTTTATAGGTAACCCGGTGATGCCCCTCCACAATGCCGCTTAAGCCAAATTTCTTTTCTTTATTAAACAGGTTCATGTTAAACAGTTTTGGATGATACCCATTGAATCAGTGGCCGGACAATGCCCGGGAAGTCTTCTGTATAATCACCTCTTGCCGTCAGTTTTGAGAAATCCGTATAGACTTCAAAACTCAGAATATCATGCTCATGAATCAATACATCCACCGGGTTTGGATTAAAAAGAGCGGCGCTGATGCTGAAGATTCCTTCCGGCAATAAATGCCCGGGTATCCAGGCCGTAGCGGTATACCTTCCTTTCTTTCGTTTCTGCCTGTTACCTTCAGAGGTGACATCATGCGAATTGAAAACATTTACCTGCTCCTGGTTAAACAGATTGATGCCATGCGTGAATATGGTATCATCTGTCAGTACTTCATAATCCATGGAGATGCCTATATTTTGTGTAGTATCAAACCGTGCATTACTTACACCATTTTCTCCGTGCAACCAGATTTTATCCAGCTTCACCTGGTTATTATACGCCATACGGCCTTCCGGCCATTGTTGTTCCGCTAACGTATTCAGGTGACTGGCCACATACTGATTGATAATCTGTTCGGTAGGCCCGGAAGCGGCCAGCTGGCCTTTATCCAGCAGCAGGGTGGTGGTACAGAACTTTCGTATGCTGTCCAGGTTATGACTCACAAACAATATTGTTCTTCCGTCCTTTTTACTGACTTCCTCCATTTTACCGAGGCATTTTTTCTGGAATTCCAGATCGCCTACTGCCAGCACTTCATCTATCAGTAATATTTCCGGTTCCAGGTGGGCGGCCACGGAGAAGGCTAACCGTAATTGCATGCCGCTGCTGTAATGTTTGAGGGGTGTGTCAATGAATTTTTCCACCCCGCTGAAATCAATGATCGCTTCCAGTTGCCGGTTGATTTCCGCTTTTTTTAAACCCAATATAGATCCGTTCAGGTAGATGTTTTCCCGACCCGTCAGTTCCGGATGGAAACCGGTTCCTACTTCCAGCAAACTGCCCACCCGGCCATGGATAAATGCTTCTCCGGTGGTGGGTGGTGTGATACGGCTGATAATTTTGAGTAAAGTGCTTTTCCCCGCCCCGTTACGTCCGATAATGCCCACCCGTTCACCGGGTTCGATTGTCAGGTTTATATCTTTCAGGGCCCAGAAGCTCTTTTCATTTCCGGATGCTGGCCGCCTCCAGTTCTTTAATGGCTGACTGAGTACATCGCGCAATGCCCGGTAGGGAAGCGATTCTTGCAGCGTGTATTGTTTGCCCAGGTTCCTTATTTCAATGGCGGGTTTCATCAGGCGATATCGGCGAAATAGGCTTCTGTTTTTCTGAAATAATAAATGCCGGTCAGCAATACAAGTAACGTGGTTGCCAAACCGGTCAGTACAATCATATAATCAACCGGCCCGCCGGTAAGACCGGCCCTGAATAATTCAAGGGCACCATTTACCGGATTCAGGGAGAGCAGGTAAGTAAGCCAGGCTTGTTTTACCGTGGATAAAGGATAGATTACCTGTGCGGAAAAAAACAGCACTTGCAGCAGAAAGGGGATCGTATACCTGAAGTCGCGGTATTTCACATTCAGTGCGGAAAGAAAAGTGCCGGCTCCGAAGCCGGCCAGTAATACCAGCAGTATCCCCGCCAGAAAGAATGGCAGACTGTACCAGTGCAGCGGCTGCTGATAAACCAGACAGAATACAATAAATATCAGCAAACCCATCAGAAAGTCAAATAAGGATACCAGGACGGCTGAACCCGGGATGATCATTCTGGGGAAATAAATTTTCTTGATGATACCGGCGTGTTGTATCATGCTTTCACCGGCATGCGAGACAGAGGAACTAAACAGGTTCCATAGAATCAGACCGGATAAAACAAAAAGGGGATAGCTCAACGGAGCCGTATCTGATTTCCAGGTTTTTGAAAATAAAACGGTAAACAGGATCATCATGCCCAGCGGCTGCAGGATGGCCCACAGGAACCCAAGGGTGGTTTGTTTATATTTCACCTTGATATCCCGCCAGGTGAAAAAATAAAACAATTCCCGGTATTGCCAGATCTCCCGGATTCCGGTGGTAAACCGGCCGGGGGGCTTTATATGGGTGAGGGGTTGCTCCATGGGTTGTAAAGATACCCATTGGAGAGGAAAACCAAAGGGGCGGTTGCCCGGCTCAGTTATCGTAGTTCACCGGCGGCCGGTTCTCTTTCGTTTTATTCTTATCGGTCTTTTCCTGCAGCTTCTGTTCATTACGCGTACCTCCCGGGCCAAGCAGGGGATCACCTACCGGTGCCTGGCCATCTTCCAGTTTCAGGGTAAAGACTTTGTCAATATGTACCCATTTCCCGTTTTCCCATTTATAACCTTCCTGATCTCCATCGGGGATCATTGTCCAGGCAAGTTCAGGCTGATCCGATTCAGATACCAGGTGATCCACAAGGATCATTCCCAGTTCTTCAATATAATTTACCAATACCCGGGTATCTTTCTTGAATTCCAGGAAAAACCGGTATTTCGGGGGCTTGGGAACAGAGTCCTTTTCATACGTGAAAAAGGGACCGCCGAATACCGGTTCGTTTTTTTCATTAAAACTCAGTACTTCTATCCATTTCATACTGCTTTGCGCACTGTTATTATCAAATCCAAACAGGGTATAATAGTTTTTGCCTTTGTGCTGGGTCTTCACCATGTTATAATACATCGCCCCGATCCAGTTACTGCGGGTGCGTACGGAATCCTGTGGTTTATCGGTGAATTCTGAAGCATCCCGTAAGGGTGCCAGTTTCAACGAGCCATCAGCCGTGCGGTATTGAATAGCGCCCCGCTGACGGGCATAATAATCATTATAGGAAATATTCCAGGTGATAATGCGGAAACTGGTATCCGGCGAATAAAGCCGGGATACACCCCGGACAGAATCGAAGGGAAAATAAAAGGAATTTTTTACCTGCAGGGCCCGTACCAGTGTTTTAGTAAATGCACTATCGGCCAGCATGCGTTGCTGCGGGAGGCTGTCGGTATTCAGATGGAAGGACAGTTTTTTCAGACTGTCTTCTTTGGCCCGGAGCAGTTTCATGTCTGCCGGACTGATTTTCTGGGCCATGCCAACCGAACTAAGGACTACCAGGAATAATGCGCTGACGAATTGTTTCACCTGTATACGGTTTAATAAGTGATAAAGGTACAATTTGTACTGATGGGGCTAACGGGAAAGGGGTTGCTTTAGTATACCGTTTTTCATAAAGCTTTGACAAAACCAGCCAGGTTATCAAAGATCAGGTCAATTTCCGGATGCGGCCATTCCTGTTGCGGCCGGGTGGACCGTACGAATACTGTATACATCCCGGCATTCCGGCCAAAATGCATATCACTCAGATTATTGCCTACCATAATGGATCTGGAAAAATCAATCTCCGGGAAATTCCGTTTGGCCCTGACCGCCATGCCCGGATTGGGCTTACGTTCCGGATGATCATTGTGCATGGATGTACAGTAGTAAATAGCATCAACCCGTCCTCCTGCTTCCGCAATTTCACCGGTCATCCGCAGGTGAATGGCATGCAGTGTTTCTTCCGTCATCAGTCCACGCCCCACACCCCGCTGGTTGGTGACAATAACTATCTGATGAAATTTCGTGGCCAGTTTACGGAAGAGGGCAGGAGCGCCTTCGGTAAACACAAATTCATCCGGACTGAAAATATAACTGCCGTCTTTATCTACGTTGATCACCCCGTCGCGATCCAGAAATAAAGTCCAGTTCTGATCCACTGTTCCGAGATCCAGGGGAGGCGCGGCTATTTCTGTCTGGGCCCGGTTATAATCTTCCGGAATACCGATATCAATGAAATAGTCATCCTGCACCAGCCCATAAATGCGGCGGTTGGCAAAGAGTGCTTCCAGGTAATTTTTTTCAAAAGAAAATTTTGCAGGGAATTCCTCGTCCAGGAATTTATCCTTATCCAACAGGTAAACGCCCGCATTAATAGTTCCGGATGCGTACTGCTTTTTTTCATGAAAAGCTTTTACCAGATGCTGCTCATCCAGTTCCACTACGCCATACCGGTCAAAGTTTTTCATGGGCTTCAGTAACAGGGTACATTCGGCCTGATGATGCTGGTGAAACAGGCCGGCAGCATGCAGATCTCCCCTGAAAAGCGTGTCTCCATTCACTACTACTATGTGTTTATGTTGCGCTTTAGTGCAGGCCAGCTGAATGGCGCCACCGGTGCCCAGGGGTTCTTCTTCAATTACGGTCTGGTAACGCAGGGTAGGAAAATGCGCCTGCAGGTATTCTTCAATCAATTCATGTTTATAGCCGAGTGAAAAGACAAAGTCTTCTATTCCCTGCAAACGCAGGTGATTTATTACATAAAACAGAAAAGGACGCCCGGCCACAGGGGCCATGCATTTGGGCAGGTCAGGAACAGTATCCCGCAACCGGGTACCCAATCCGCCGGCCAGTATGATCGCTTCTTTGAGCATGTATACTTTTTTTAAACGAAGTTCAGCTTCCGAAGTAGTTTTCCTCCACCAGCTGGCAGATGATATGGCCAACCGTGATATGGCTTTCCTGAATACGGGGTGTGTCCGAGGAGGGAACATTCACCAGATAATCACTGAGGGTTTTCATTTGTCCGCCACCCTGGCCGGTAAACCCTACGGTTATAAGCCCTTTTTCCCTGGCCACTTCAAATGCCTTGACGATATTTTTTGAATTTCCGGACGTGGAGAGACCAATTAAAATATCTCCCGGAAGTCCGATGCCATCAATGAGCCTGGAGTAGATTACATCATAACTATAATCATTTGCTACGGCCGTCATATACGAGCTGTTACAATGCAGGGCTTCTGCGGGTAATGCTTTCCGGTCGGTATAAAAGCGGCCGGAGAATTCGGCGGCCAGGTGTTGTGCGTCGGCGGCACTGCCTCCATTGCCACAGAAATAAACACGGTTGCCGTTTTTAAAAGCGGCCGTTACTGCGTTTACCACTTGTTCAATCGTGAATAACAGGTCAGCCTGCTGCAGCATTTGCTGTTTGGTATCAATAGATGCCTGAATAATCTGTTTGATTTTTTCCATAGTTGTGCGCGTCTAAATGGTCCAGGTTTTCAGCCCGTGTTCGGTGAACTGATAATTACGGTGGCGTCCGCCGAAATTGGCCAGGCTGTCGATTACCTTATACTTTGTATTTACCGGGCAATAGAAAATCATGAATCCTCCGCCACCCGCTCCGGAGATTTTTCCCCCGGTAGCGCCGGCTTTTTTTGCGGTTTCATAGATTTCTTCCATCAATGGATTGCTGATGCCTTCGGCCATCTGTCTTTTTTGTAAAAATCCATAGTCCAGTATCTCGCCGATTTCATGCAGGCGTCCTTTCAGCAAAGCCTCTTTCATCATCCGGGCCTGGTCTTTCAGGTGATGCATGGCTTCGATGGATTTTTCTTTATTGTCAGTAACGTTTCTGCTTTGTTTTTTAATGATCTCCGCGGATTCCCGGCTGGTGGAAGTGTAATAGAGAAGCAGGTTGTTTTCCAGTTCAAACAGGTATTGCTGTTTTACACGCAAGGGATTTACAATCACTTTGTCATCCCCGTAAAACTCCATAAAATTCACCCCTCCGAAAGTGGCCGCATACTGATCCTGTTTTCCTCCGGCCAGGTTCAGGTCCTTTCGTTCAATTTCAAATGCATAATGCGCCATGTCATATTCTCCCATCGGCAGTTTCAGCATTTCGGCAAAAGCCCCGAGAATGGCAACGACAAGTGTGGAAGATGTGCCGAGACCTGATCCGGCAGGTGCATCCACATAGGTGGATAGCCGGAAGCCCTGTTCCCGTACGCCATAGTCCGCGGTTATCCGGTTATAGACGCCTTTCAACAGGTCCAGGTGCCCGTCAATGGGTAAACGCTCAGACCAGTCAAATACCTGTTCTTCATTCCGGTCTATGGCCTGCAATATTATTTTCTTTTCATCAATGGGTTCGATGGTGGCATTGGCATACAGGGACAAAGTGGCATTCAGGATGGCTCCGCCGTACAGGTCACTGTATGGACTCACATCGGTGCCGCCACCGGCCAGTCCGATCCGTAAAGGGGCTTTACTTCTGTATATCATTGGCTAATTGAAAAATGCTGCTGACCATACGGGCCCAGCTGTACTTTTTTTTCTCTTCACGAAGATGAGGAATAAAATAATCTTCACCTAATTGGTAGAACTCCAGTATACCGGCAGCAATGGCCGCAGGTTCCGGTTCCGTTACCAGACCTACCTGGTGGTGGGGTACCAGGGATGGTAGTCCGCCTACATTGGTAACCACCATTGGTTTTTCAAAATGATAGGCCAGGGGCGTTACACCGCTTTGTGTGGCATTGCGGTAGGGTTGTATCACGGCATCAGCCGCGCAGAGATAATACTTTACTTCACTGTCCGGTATAAAATCGGTACGCAGGTATAACTGCTCACGGATGCCCAGCCGGTCTATTTGGGCCTGGTAATCTTTTTCCGCTTCATAAAACTCACCGGCCACCAGCAAGCGCAGCGAGGTTGATTTTATTTCTGGAAGTGCCATTGCTTCAAAGAGTAAATCGAGCCCTTTGTATTTGCGGATAAAGCCAAAGAATAAAATGATTTTTTCATCTGCCGGTAATCCCAGCTGCTGCCGGGCTGCTGCTTTGGAAATGGGGGCACCGAAATTATCATAGAGCGGATGGGATACCAGAAGTGCCGGTTTGTTTTTTTCAAAAAGCCGCAGGTCCTGCATTACTTTTTCACTCATGGTGATAAATGCGTCACAGCTTTTCAGAAAATACTTTGTGAAAGGGGTATCGCCGGGACGTTTTTCATGGGGGATCACGTTGTCCGCGATACAGATGATTTTCGTGTGTTTGTTTTTCCGTACCCGACGCAAAATAGTGCCCAGTGCAGGGCCCATCAGGGGCAGCCAGAAACGGACGATTACAAGATCCGGCTTTTGTTTTTTCAGCCAGTTGCCCGTGGAAATCCAGTTCAAAGGATTTACCGAATTGATCTTTGTATCAATTACCAGTCCTTCCGGCGCCGGTTCATCTGTGTATTGCGTGGTGCCTGGAAAAATGAAATCAGGATATTGCAGGGAAAAGGAGAGCAGGCTGCAGAGATGTCCCTGCGCATTAAATTCAGTTGCCAGCCGCTGATTGAAAGTGGCCAGACCACCCCGCAACGGATGCGCGGGTCCTATGATAACCACCCGGGCCATTATAATCCGGTTTTGGTTTCTATCAGGTAGGTATTCCGGTTGGCGGAATTGCGGGATATCAGTTCACCGATAAAGCCAGCCAGGAATAATTGCATACCAATCACCACGGAGGTAAGGGCCAGGTAAAACCCGGGGCGGTTGGTAAGGGCAAAACTGCTGTCGATAATTTTTGAAATGATAAGGTACATGGAAATGCCAATACCGAGCATAAAAAACAAGGTACCCCAGAGTCCGAAAAAATGCATCGGCCTTTTGGAAAATTTACCGACAAACGTGATGGACATCAGGTCGAGGAATCCGTTAACAAAACGTCTCCAGCCAAACTTGGACGTGCCGTATTTCCGGGCGCGGTGCTCTACTACTTTCTCGCCGATTTTTTTGAACCCAGCCCATTTGGCGAGTACGGGGATATACCGGTGCATTTCCCCATAAATCTCCACGCCTTTCACTACTTTCTTTTTATAGGCTTTCAGTCCGCAATTGAAATCATGCAGGCGGATACCCGACATACTTCTGGTCACTGCGTTGAAGAATTTTGAGGGTATGTTTTTGGTCAGGGTATTGTCGTACCGTTTCTTTTTCCAGCCACTTACCAGATCGTACCCGTCTTCCACAATCATTTTCCGGAGGCCGGGTATTTCGTCCGGACTGTCCTGCAGATCAGCATCCATGGTAATCACCACTTCTCCCGAAGCGGCCCGGAAGGCTTCATTCAAACCGGCTGATTTGCCGTAATTGCGTTGGAATTTGATGCCTTTAATGGCGGGATTTTTGGCACGTAGTCCTTCAATCACATCCCAGGAATTATCACTGCTGCCATCATCCACAAAAATCACTTCATAGCTGTAGTTGTTTTCAGCCATTACTTTCTCAATCCAGGCGGTCAGTTCCGGCAGGGATTCAGCTTCATCAATCAGGGGTATGACAATGGACAGATCCATAAATTATTTTCTTCTGGTGGTAATGGCGGCCGTTATCGCGGTCACTATGGCGCCGATAATCAAATATCCGAAAATAGATCTGTATACCAGCATGGTGAGATAGCCATTTTTAAAGCCATCCACCATTTCCTCTATTTCCACAGGTGTTTTTCCTTTTTGCTTCACCAGCATTTCTTTGTACAGGGCCGCACTTTCAGTGATAAATTCCGGGTGGAGTTTATTGAAAATAATGGTAAAGGCCACCAGCACCAGGATGGTAATAATAAAAGCCCGGAAGCCTGGTGTAAAGGCATTCCAGAACGTGATGGGGCCTTCATTTTTCCGGTTGTTCCGCACAATGGCCCACACAATGCCCGCCGCATAAATGATATACAGGAAAAAATGAAAAGGCGAATCTTCCTTCAGTTTAACCGTATAAACGGTTAACACAAAGACGATCATCAATATGCCGGTGATCAGGCCAATCAGGCCTGCAGAGAGTTTCTGCTTCATTTTTCAGTTAGGGTGAGCATATCACCATTTATTGTTCCCGTTACTTTACCGGTAAATGTATATCCGGTAAAAGGGGTATTGGTTGATTTCGAGCGTATCTTTTCTTTGGTGAATGTCCAGTCCTGATCCGGTTGAAACAGCGTAAGCCGGGCTTTATTTCCTTCTTTAATAGTGGCAGCATCCAGGCCAAAAATTTTCCTTGGGTTGCTGGCCAGTAATTCAACAGTACGCTCCGGACTGATGCCCGGAACAGCAGTATTCAGCACGGCATAGGCTGTTTCCAGTCCGGTCATGCCAAATTTTGCATATTCGAATTCGATCACTTTGCTGTCAAATTCATGCGGCAGGTGATGGGAGGCCAGACAATCAATGGTGCCGTCCAGTACGGCCTGCCTGAGAGCTGCCCTGTCTGCCGGAGTCCGGAGTGGTGGATTTACTTTCAGGTTGGTATTGTAACTGGTCATGTCTTCATCACAGAAATACAGGTGATATGGGGTTACAGAGCAACTGACTTTCACACCACTTTCTTTCCCTTTTTTCACATAATCTGCCGATTTTTTGGTGCTGATACCGGTAAGGTGCAGTTTTGAATCTGCATAGCCGGCAAGACTTATATCCCTTTCTACAATCAGTTCTTCGGCCATGGCCGGTTTTCCGGGCAGACCGAGTTGGGTGGAGATTACGCCTTCGTTGATCAGTCCGGGCGGGTTGACTGATTTGTCGTCGGGCAACTGTATGATAGTACCGTCAAACGCATTTACATATTGCAGGGCTTTTACCAGCAGACCGGCGGATTGCACACAGTTCAGTCCATCACTGAACGCCACGGCGCCGCTCCATTTCATATCATACATTTCTGCCAGTTCCTTGCCCTCTGTATTGCGGGTAATCGCGCCGATCGGGTGAATGGTTACAGGTAAGCCGCTGCTTTTATGCACCACGTATTCCACGGCCGCTTTATTATGCAATACCGGACTGGTATTCGGAATTATCATCACATCGGTATACCCGCCGGCGGCCGCGGCACGTGCACCTGTTTCCAGGCTCTCTTTGTATTCGTACCCGGGGTCCGCGAAATTCGCGAATACATCCACCCATCCGGGCGACACGCAGATTCCTTTTTCATCGATTACCTGGTCGGCTGAATCTGTAATTCCGTGACCAATACGGACGATCAGGCCATTGTCTATTAAAATGTCGGTGGTTTGCCCGTGCAAAGGGGAGGAGGTATCAATGATCCGGGCTTGCTTAATGAGGATTTTCATTAAGGGGCAAAGTTAACGGTTGCGGGTGGTTCGGAAAAATCGGAAATCGGATGCAGAAGGTCGGGTGCCTGGTGCCAGGTGCGTGGTGCCAGGTGCGAGGTGCGAGGTGTCAGGATTTCAACGTAACAATGTTGGTTACGTACCTCGTACTTCGTACTTTAAAAAAGCCCCGGCCATTAAGCCAGGGCTTTCCTTTATTCGTCGGGACGACTAGATTCGAATTTAGGCGACCCTCCCGCCTCAAGCGGGATGCGCTACCGGTGCTGAATGAAATAAAAAAGAAAGCCCGGCAATTAAGCCAGGGCTTTCTTTTATTCGTCGGGACGACTAGATTCGAATTTAGGCGACCCTCCCGCCTCAAGCGGGATGCGCTACCGGTGCTGAATGAAATAAAAAAGAAAGCCCCGGCAATTAAGCCAGGGCTTTCTTTT
>Ga0209480_10000471_pt1 | contig 33565 bp, 30 predicted proteins | sample JI61114C2DNA_FD_187501 | JGI IMG/M metagenome (GOLD analysis project Ga0209480, IMG submission 187501) | Wastewater effluent complex algal communities from Wisconsin, to seasonally profile nutrient transformation and Carbon sequestration -... | ecosystem: Engineered > WWTP > Effluent > Algae... | reverse complement strand
CGGCGACCGCGCGGCCGACCTGGTCGAATCCAGCCTGGTCCTCAACCTCAACGAGCCGAACAGGCTCGGCGATGTCGGCTGGTTCAAGCCTCACAAGTACGTGGGGGTGTGGTGGTCGTTGCACCTGGACAAGGAAACGTGGGCGACGGGACCCAAGCACGGGGCGACCACGGAGAACACGAAGCGCTACATCGACTTCGCCGCCGCCAATGGCTTCCGCGGCGTGCTGGTGGAAGGCTGGAACGTGGGTTGGGACGGCGACTGGTTCGCCAACGGCTGGGACTTCGATTTCCGCAAGCCGACACCCGACTACGACCTGCGCGGACTCGCTGCCTATGCGAAGGCGAAGGGCGTGCACCTGATCGGCCACCACGAGACCGGCTGCGCGGTCAGTCATTACGAGCGGCAGATGGACGAGGCGTTCGCGCTGTTCGACACGATTGGCATCGATGCGGTGAAGACCGGCTATGTCTGCGATGCCGGGCAGATCGAACGACAGGACGTGGCGAAGGGCCCGGTGCTGCGCGAATGGCATGAGGGACAGTGGATGAGCAACCACCACCTGCGCGTGGTGCAGGATGCGGCCCGGCATCATGTCGCGATCAACGCGCATGAGCCGATCAAGGACACCGGCCTGCGTCGCACGTATCCCAACTGGATTTCCCGCGAAGGTGCGCGCGGGCAGGAGTTCAATGCGTGGGGCGATCCGCCCAACACGCCCGAGCACGAAGTCACCCTGGTGTACACGCGCATGCTGGCTGGCCCGATGGACTACACGCCGGGCGTGGTCAGCCTGACCGGCAAGAACGGGCAGGAGATCGGCAGCACGCTGGCCCGGCAACTGGCCTTGTACGTGGCGCTGTACAGCCCGATCCAGATGGCCGCCGACCTGCCGGAGCACTACGCGCAGCATCCCGATGCGTTCCGCTTCATCAAGGACGTGGCGGTGGACTGGGACGAGAGCCATTTGATCGCGGGCGAAGTCGGCGAGTACGCCGCCATCGCGCGCAAGCAACGCGGCGACGCGGCGTGGTTCATCGGTGCGATCAACGACCGGCATGCGCGCACCGTGCCGTTGAGACTCGATTTCCTCGACGCCGGAAAACGCTATCGCGCCGAGATCTACCGCGATGGCGAAGGCGCCGACTGGCAGGGCGATGCGCGTTTCCGTTTCGTCCGCGAGGAACGCACTGTGAGGCGCGGCGACGTGCTGGATGCATGGCTCGCGGGCGGTGGTGGCATCGCCGTGCGACTGGTCCCGCTCGCGCGCTGATCCGCAACGCTTCCAGCGTTGCTGTTCCATGGCGCTGGGTATTGTTGCGCTGCCACAAATCGGCATCGATTGATGCCGATTGCGCTTCCCGTGCCTGTTCGATGCAGCGTTCCTGCATGCTGAGAGCAAGCGCTGGCGCGGGTTTCATGGATTTTTTCGTTGCATCGCCATGAATACGTATGCAGGTTGGCGTCGCCGCGGATCGACGCGACTACCATCGCGCCGTTCGTGTAGTGCCGTCCCGGCCTGCGCGATGATCGGATGGCGAGGGACCATCCGACACCTCATTCATTCCTGGAGGGGAAGATGGTGCAGTTGAAGCGAAACCTGTTGAGCGTGGCATTGGCCACGGCCACGATGATGCTGGCGGCGCAGGCACATGCGCAGTCCGCGCCTGCCGCGGACCAGGCCGGACAAGAAGCGGCGGCGAAGAAGAAGGACGATGCAAAGAACCTCGACACCGTCGTGGTGACCGGCATCCGCGGCGGCATCGAGCGCGCGATCGACATCAAGAAGGAATCGACCTCGATCGTCGAGGCGATTTCCGCCGAAGACATCGGCAAGCTGCCGGATTCGAGCATCGCCGAGTCCATCTCGCGGCTGCCGGGCATCGCCGCGCAGCGCGTCGCCGGTCGCGCGCAGGTGATCAGCGTGCGCGGCCTGTCGCCGGACTTCGCCACCACCTTGCTCAATGGCCGCGAGATGGTGAGCACGGGCGACAACCGCAGCGTGGAATTCGACCAGTACCCGTCCGAACTGATGGCAGGCGTCACCCTCTACAAGACGCCGGACGCCGCGCTGGTGGGCCAGGGCCTGTCCGGCACCATCGACATGCGCACCGTGCGCCCGCTGGACTACGACAACGCCGTGTTCGCGGTCAGCGGTCGCCTGACCCGCAGCTCGCTGGGATCCGCGGCCAACGCCGACGCGAACGGCAACCGCTTCAACGTGAGTTACATCGGCCAGACCGCGGATCGCAAGGTCGGCTTCTCGATCGGCTATTCGCATTCCGACACGCCGATCCAGGAAAACCAGGTCGGCCTGTACGAACCGTGGCAGGCGATCGGGGACAACTGGCGTCCGGGTGTTCCGGCCGGCACGTATTACTCGGATGGCATCAAGGCACTGCGCCGGACCGGCTACACCAAGCGCGACGCGGTGATGGGCACGCTTGAATTCCGTCCGTCCGACGCATGGATCAGCACGCTCGACGTTTTCCACTCCGAGGCCAAGCAGGAAGACACCGCCAACCAGTTCGAAGTGCACATCGGCGATTACAACGGCGGTTATGGTCGCCTGAACGTGCTGAATCCGCGGATCGTCAACGGCACCTTCGTCGGCGGCACCGCGCAGAACGTGTATCCGCTGGTCCGCGGCATGTACAACAACCGGAAGGACGAGATCAACGCGTTCGGCTGGCGCAACGAGTTCTTCGTCGGCCGCGCCAAGCTGGTCGCCGACGTGAGCTGGTCCAAGTCCGATCGCGACGAGTTGAACCTGGAAAACAACCTGCAGCTCGCGCCCGCGCCCCAACTGGACTCGGTGGTGCTCGACTTCGGCGGCGGTGGTTTCCCGCAGCTGGATCCGGGCCGGGACTATTCCAACCCGGCCACGCTGTTCCTGCGCAATACCATCTATGGTTCCGGCTACGGCAAGACCCCGAAGGTCGCGGATGAGCTCAAGGGCTTCAAGGTCTATGCCTCCCTCCCGGCACCGGAAGCCGCGGCCAACTTCTTCTCCGATATCGACATCGGGCTCAACTACGCCGATCGCGAAAAGCAGAAGTGGCAGCCGGAAGGCAACATCAACGTGGGTGCCCAGGGCGACACCACGATCGGTTCGGAATTCCAGTACGGCCTGGTGGACCTCGGGTTTGCCGGCGTCGGCCTGATCCCGTCGTGGGACGTGCCGGGCGTGGTCGCCAAGTACATGACCTTCAATCCCACCGACGATACCGCCGCCTACCTGATCCCGAAGGCCTGGTCGGTCTCCGAGACGATCACCACCGGCTACATCAAGGGCAACATCGACACCACCTGGGGTTCGGTGGGCGTGCGCGGCAACATCGGCGTGCAGGTCCAGCACACCGACCAGTCCTCCGCGTCGCGCGTGTGGGACAGCTCGCGCCCGGCGGGCAGCGAGATCCGCCCGTACGAGCTTGGCGACAAGTACACCGACGTGCTGCCTAGCATGAACCTGGCGTTCTCGTTCGAGAACGACCAGACCCTGCGTGTTGCGCTGGCGCGCCAGGTGGCGCGTGCGCGCATCGACCAGATGCGTGCGTCGCTGGAGTTCGGCGTCAACACCGCCACCGGCGAGCCGGGTGCGGGCGGCGGCAATCCGCTGCTGCAGCCGTGGCGCGCGAACGCGTTCGACATCTCCTACGAGAAGTACTTCGGCACCAAGGCCTACGTGGCCGCCGCGTACTTCTACAAGGACCTGCGCAGCTACATCTTCACCCAGGGCCGCGATGGCTACGACTTCACCGACCTGCTGGTCGGTTACGTCCCGCCGCCGGGCTCGGCACCGGTCAAGAACATCGGCCGGATGACCGCGCCGTTCAACGGCAAGGGCGGCATGCTGCAAGGCCTCGAGTTGTCCGCGTCGCTCCCGCTCGACATGCTGTGGGAGCCGATGCGCGGCTTCGGCATCGTGGCCAGCGCCAGCTTCACCGACAGCAGCATCGAGATCCTGGCACCGGAGAACGCGAGCAGCGTCGGCAACGGCCCCATTGCGTTGCCTGGCCTGTCCAAGCGGGTCTACAACCTGACCGCGTACTACGAGCGCAACGGTTTCGAGTTCCGCGTCAACAACCGCCGCCGTTCGGACTTCATCGGCGAGATCGGCAACTTCGCGGGTGAGCGTTCGCTGCGCTACGTGGTGGGCGAGAACATCACCGATGCGCAGGTCAGCTACAGCTTCGGCGAAGGCAGCAGCCTGAAGGGCCTGAGCCTGCTGTTGCAGGCGAGCAACCTGGGCAACGAGACCTACCAGACGTACGCCGGCAGCAAGGACCGTCCGCTCGAGAACATCGAGTGGGGCCGCACGCTCCTGCTGGGTGCCAGCTACAAGTTCTGATTGCCCTCCCTCCCGGGTGGCAACCGGCCCCCGCCTCGCAAGAGGCGGGGGTTTTCTTTTGCGCCTGCGCAAGGCGCACGAAAAGCCGGCATGTGGCCGGCGTTTCCTGCTCTTGTCGGAGGGGCTTCAGCCCCGAAGTCCTGGCTTTGCAGTCGGGGCTGAAGCCCCTCCCACGGATGCGTTGCTCGTTCGAACGAGTAAGCCTCAGCGCTTCAGCGAGGCCGCTTCCGCCGCCAGCGCGCCGATCCGCGCCCAGTCGCCGGCCTTCACTGCATCCGCCGGCACCATCCACGAACCGCCGACGCAGGCCACGTTCGCCAAGGCCAGGTAGGCGGGTGCCTTGGCCGCGTCGATGCCGCCGGTCGGGCAGAAGCGCGCCATCGGCAGCGGTCCGCCGAAACCTTTCAACGCGCCGATGCCGCCACTCGATTCCGCCGGGAAGAACTTGAAGCGCCGCCAGCCGTGCTCCATCCCGCGCATCAGTTCGCTGGCGGTGGCGATGCCGGGGATCAGCGGGGTGCGGCTGGCTTTCGCCGCATCGAACAGCGTATCGGTGGCGCCCGGCGAGATCGCGAAGCGCGCGCCGGCGTCGGCGACATTCGCCAGGTCGGTGGCGGACAACACCGTGCCGGCACCGACGCAGGCATGCGGCAGTTCGCGCGCGACCAGGGCGATCGCATCGAGTGCGCAGGCGGTGCGCAGGGTGATCTCCAGCACCGGCAGGCCGTTGTCGGCGAGTGCGCGGCACAGCGGCAACGCGTCCTCGATGCGGTCGATGGCGAGCACCGGGATCACCGGGGCCAGGCCGAACACGGCATCGACCAGTTCGCTATGGCGGGCGGTATCGAACATCGGGATCAGAACTCCTTGGCGCGCAGGGCGGTGGCCGCACCCAGCAGGCCGGGATGGGGGTGGGTGATGACGTGGATCGGCACCGATTCCAGCAGCGCGGCCATCCGGCCCTTGGCCAGGAAGCGCTCGCGGAACGCGCTGGCGCGCAGGAACGGGATGAAGCGCGGGACGATGCCGCCGGCGATCACCACCGTGCGGGCACCGTGGATCAGCGCGCAGTCGCCGGCCACGCTGCCGAGCACCGAGCAGAAGCGGGCCAGCGTGCGCCGAGCGGCCTGGTCATGCCCCTCCAGCGCGGCGGCGACGATCTCCGCAGGTTCGCGCAGTGCCGGCTTGAGCAGGGAAGTTTCACCCGGAAGCAGGGACGGTCCCGGCAGCACCGCGCTGGCGCCGCGCAGGACCACGTCGATTTCGGACAATCCCTTGCCGCACAGCAGGCGTTCGGTCGACGTGCGGCCGTGCTGTGCGGTGAGCCAGGCGGAGATCGCGCGTTCCTCGTCGCCGACCGGGGAGAACCCGACATGGCCACCCTCGGTTTCGACCGCATGCCAGCCATGCTCGCGTGAGCCGACGATCAAGGCGACGCCCAGGCCAGTGCCCGGGCCGAGCACGCTGATCGGCCCGCGCAGCGGCGCAGCGGGATCGCCGTGCAAGGTCACGAGGTGCTCGCGCTGCAGCGCCGGGATCGCCCAGGCAACGGCGCCGAAATCGTTGAGCATGCGCAGCTCGTGCAAGCCCAGCGTGCGTTGCAATTCGCTTCGGCTGAAGGACCAGGCGCGGTTGGTCAGGCGGATCTCGTCGTTGCCGACCGGGCAGGCGACCGCGAGCGCGGCGCGGGCCGGCTTCGCGCTGGCGCCGGACAGGTAGTGCTCGATCGCGTGCTGCATGCTCGCGAAATCCGCGTTCGGCAGCGCCCTGGATTCGAGCAGTTCGATGGTCGGCGACGACAGGTCGGTCAATGCGAAGCGTGCATTGGTACCGCCGATGTCGCCGACCAGCGCGAGCGTGTTGGCGGTCATGCCGGCATCCCGTCGTCTTCGTCCAGGACGTCTTCATCCAGGGCGTTTTCATCCAGGAACAGCGCGCACGCGCCCTGTTCGGCCGAGCCGACCTGCTTGCGCATCATCGCGAACAGCTCGCGGCCGTGGCCGACATGGTTGCCGGCCAGCGCGGGGCGCACGGCCTCGCGCGCGGCCCAGGCGCCGGCATCGACCAGCGCCTCCATCGTGCCGGCATCACCGTCGATGCGGACCAGGTCGCCGTCGCGCAGCTTCGCCAGCGGACCGGCATCGGCGGCTTCCGGGGTGACGTGGATCGCTGCCAGCACCTTGCCCGACGCGCCGGACATGCGGCCGTCGGTGAGCAGGGCAACCCGCTGGCCACGATCCTGCAGGGCGGCCAGCGTGGGCGTGAGCTTGTGCAGTTCGGGCATCCCGTTCGCGCGCGGTCCCTGGCCGCGCACGACCGCCACGAAGTCACCGGCGAATCCTTCATTCCGATCGAGTGCACCGGCCTTGAACGCGGCCAACAGCGCGTCCTGCGATTGGAAGATGCGCGCCGGCGCTTCGATCCGGCGCAGTTCCGGTGCGACTGCGGAGATCTTCACGACCGCGCGGCCCAGGTTGCCCTGCAGGCAGCGCAGGCCGCCTTCGCTGTCGAACGGCGCGGCCACGCCGCGCACCACGTTCTCGTCCAGCGACGTGGCCGGTGCGTTGCGCCAGCGCAAGGTGAGGTCGTCCAGCCACGGTTGGGTCGCCTGCTGGCGCAGGTCACCGCCGTGCACGCAGGCGATATCGCCGTGCAGCAGGCCCGCATCCAGCAATTCGTTGATGACCAGGCCCAGGCCACCAGCCGCCTCGAAATGGTTCACGTCGGCGGAGCCGTTCGGATACACGCGCGCCAGCAGCGGCGTGGCCCGCGAGAGTTCGTCCAGGTCGGTCCAGTCGATGAGCAGGCCGGCCGCGCGCGCCATCGCGACGAGGTGCAGCGCATGGTTGGTGGAACCACCGGTGGCTGCCAGCCCGACCATCGCGTTGACGATCGCCTTCTCGTCGATGGTGCGGCCGATCGGGCGATAGTCGTTGCCCAGCGCGGTGATGCGCAACGCCTGCTCGGTGGCGGCCACGGTCAGCGCGTCGCGCAGCGGCGTATTCGGCGGCACGAAGGCGCTGCCCGGCATGTGCAGGCCCATCACTTCCATCAGCATCTGGTTGGAATTGGCCGTGCCGTAGAAGGTGCAGGTGCCCGGCGAGTGGTAGGAGGCCGCTTCGGCTTCCAGCAATTCGTCGCGCGTGGCCTGGCCCAGAGCGTACCGCTGGCGCACCTCGGCCTTCTGCTTGTTGGGGATGCCGGACGGCATCGGCCCGGCGGGCACGAAGATCACCGGGAGGTGGCCGTAGCTCAGCGCCCCGATCAGCAGGCCGGGCACGATCTTGTCGCACACGCCCAGGCACAGCACCGCGTCGAACATGTCGTGCGACAGCGAGATCGCGGTGGCCATGGCAATGGCATCGCGCGAGAACAGCGACAGCTCCATGCCGGTGCGGCCCTGGGTCACGCCGTCGCACATCGCCGGCACGCCGCCGGCGACCTGTGCGCTGCCACCGGCATTGCGCGCGGCCATGCGGATCAGCGTGGGGTAGTGCTCCATCGGCTGGTGCGCCGACAGCATGTCGTTGTAGGACGTGATGATGCCGATGTTGCCGCCCGCGCCCTCGCGCAGCATCGGCTTGTCGACGCCGGACGCGGCGAAACCGTGCGCGAGGTTGCCGCAGGACAGTTCACGGCGGGCCGGGCCGGCTTCGCGCGCCGCGTCGATCCGCGCCAGGTAGTCGCCACGCAGGCGCCGGCTGCGGTCGGCGATGCGCGAGGTGACGCGCTCGATGGCGGGATGCAGGGGCATCGCTACGGACTCCAGTGGATGTGGACGTGGGGGCCGGGCGCATGCAGCAGCGCGGCCACCGGGAATTTGGATGCCGCATCGTGTTGCGCGTTCCGCAACACAACCCGCTTGTCCGCGCCGGTGACGACCAGGTGGATCGCGCGCGCATGCAGCAATCGCGGCAGGGTCAGGCTGATCCGCGCGAAGGGGGCTTCCGGCGGCAACGGATCGGGCAGGGTGGCGATGGCGTCGATGCCGGAGTCGATCGCCATGCCTTCGGCGAGGTTGGCGGCGCCGGGGAACAGCGAGGCGAAATGGCCGTCCGCGCCCATGCCCAGCAGCACGGCATCGAAGGCTTGCGGGTTCACCGCGAGCAGCGCACGTGCTTGCGCGAGCGACGCATCGACATCGCCATCCTCGCGGGTGAGTGGGTTGGCGACGATGTTGGCATCGGCGGCGAAGGCGTCGCGCAATGCGCGCAGGTTGCAGGCCGGATGGTCGTGCGGGACGCAACGTTCATCGGTGGGGATCGCACTGACCACGCCGCCGAGGCCAACCCCGGCAAGTCGCGCATACACGGGCAGCGGCGTGCGCCCGCCGGCGAGCGCCAGCCAGGCCTGCCCGCGCGCATGGATCGCCTCGCGCGAGGCCTCGACGAACACGTCGGCGACGTGCGCCACCAATGCGCCCACGTCGGCATGGTCATGTTCGATCCAGGGCATGCGGCTATTCCCGCCAGCCGTGGCCGTGGCGTTCGGTCAGCGAGACTGCCGCGCCCGGACCCCAGGTGCCGGCCGGATACGGCTTCGGCGTGATGCCCGCGGCGCGCCAGCCCTCGGCGATCGCATCGACCCATTGCCACGCGGCCTCGGTTTCGTCGCGGCGCACGAACAGCGTGCCGTTGCCTTCGATCGCGTCCAGGTACAGGCGCTCGTAGGCGATGCGCTTGCGCGCGTTGGCGAACTCCTCGTGGAAATCCAGGTCCAGCCCGACCTGCGAGAGGCGCAGGCCGCTGCGGTCGAGGCCCGGCGTCTTCGCCATCAGGTCCAGCTCGATGCGCTCCTCCGGCTGCAGGCGGATCAGCAGGCCGTTCGGGCGCATGTCGCCGGCGGCGCGACCGCCGAAGATCGAGTACGGCACCTTGCGGAACTGGATGTAGATCTCGGTGCTGCGCGATGGCAAGCGCTTGCCGGTGCGCAGGTAGAACGGCACGCCGGACCAGCGCCAGTTGTCCACGTGCGCGCGGAGGGCGACGAAGGTTTCGGTGCGGCTGCTGCGGCCGAGTTCGTCGGCGTAGCCGGGCACCGCCACGCCAGCACTGGCGCCCGCGGTGTACTGGCCGGCGACCGATTCGTGGGCGACCTGCTCGCGGCCGATCGGGCGCAGCGAGCGCAGCACCTTGATCTTCTCGTTGCGCACCGCGGTGGGATCGAACTTCGCCGGCGGCTCCATCGCCACCAGGCACAGCAGTTGCAGCAGGTGGTTCTGCAGCATGTCGCGCAGCGCGCCGGAGTCGTCGTAGTAATCGCCGCGGCCTTCCACGCCGACGGTCTCGCCGACGGTGATCTGCACCTGCTCGATGTGGCGCGTGTTCCACAGCGGTTCGAACAGCGCGTTGCCGAAGCGCAGCGCGATCAGGTTCTGCACGCCTTCCTTGCCGAGGTAGTGATCGACGCGGTAGATGCGCTCCTCGTCGAAGGCCATGGCAACGCTGTCATTTATGGCGATCGCAGATGCCAGGTCCTTGCCGATCGGCTTCTCCAGCATCACCCGGGTGCCCGCGCCGGCGGCGCCGTGCGCGGCCAGCGACTGGCAGGCCGGGCCGTAGAACTTCGGCGCGGTGCTCATGTGGTAGAGCACGTCGCCGTCGCGCAGCGCTTCAACCTTCGACGCCAATGCCGCCATCGACGCATCGTCGTCCACGCTCGCCGCCGCGTAGTCGAGCCGGTCGAGCAATCCGCGCAACGCGGCATCGTCGCGTTCCGCGGCGGGGATGCGCTCGGCAATGCTGGCCGACACCAGGTTGGCGAAGCCGTCGCGGTCGAGCTCGCTGCGGGCGGTGCCGAGGATGCGCAGGTTCGCCGGCAGCAGTTGCTCCGCCTGGAGGCTGTACAGCGAGGGCAGCAACATGCGCCGTGCGAGGTCGCCGGTGGCACCGAAGATGGTCAATAGCGAAGCGGGCGCGGCATGCGTCACGGACGGGTTCCGGCGTGGGGAACCTGAAGCTTAATACGCCTGCGCCGCGGATGTCGCAGTGGTTTCGTTTCCAACGTTCGCCGAGGTATGGCGGGCGGACATCATTCCCGTGCGCAGTACGCATAGGTATGTCGCACGGCTGCCCTTTAGAATCGTTGCTCTAGTCGTCCAGGGCCCTGCAATGACGCGTCTTTCCTCCCTCGATCGTGAGCAGCTGCTGGCCTGTGCGCGCGGCGAATTGTTCGGTGAGGGCAATGCCCGCTTGCCCGCACCGCCGATGCTCATGTTCGATCGCATCACCCACATCAGCGATGACGGCGGTGCGCACGGCAAGGGCTTCATCCGCGCCGAACTCGATATCCATCCGGACCTGTGGTTCTTCGGTTGTCATTTCCTCGGCGATCCGGTGATGCCGGGCTGCCTGGGCGTGGATGCGATGTGGCAACTCACCGGTTTCTTCCTGCCGTGGCTGGGCGAAACCGGCCGCGGTCGCGCGCTGGGCGCCGGCGAGATCAAGTTCACCGGCCAGGTGCTGCCCGACGCCAAGGTGGTCAGCTACGAGATCGACATCCGTCGCCTGCTGCGCGGGCGCCTGCGCCTCGTGGTCGCCGATGGCCGCACCTACGTGGACGGCCGCGAGATCTACACCGCGCGCGACATGCGCGTGGGCCTGTTCCAGTCGACGGAGGCGATGTGAGTACGCCAATGCGCCGCGTGGTGGTGACCGGCATGGGCATCGCGTCCTGCCTGGGCAATGACCTTGGGACCGTGTCCTCGGCGTTGCGCGAGAGCCGGCCCGGCATCCGTTTCCTCCCCGATCACGCCGAGCGCGGCTTGCGCAGCCAGGTCGGCGGCGCGGTCGCGCTCGACCTCGATGCGGTGGTCGACCGCAAGCTCAAGCGTTTCATGAGCGATGCCGCGGCGTACAGCTATGTCTCGCTGCGCGACGCGATCGCCGATGCGGGCCTGGACGAAGCTGCGGTCAGCGATCCGCGCACCGGCCTGATCGCCGGTTCCGGCGGTGGTTCCAGCCGCTGGCAGGTGGAGACGGCAGACCTGTTGCGCGATCGCGGCGTGCGCAAGGTCGGCCCGTACATGGTGCCGCGCACGATGTGCTCCACGGTGTCCGCGAACCTCGCCACCGCGTTCAAGATCAAGGGCCTGAGCTATTCCCTGTCCGCCGCGTGCGCGACCTCCGCGCACTGCATCGGCGCGGCCGCCGACCTGATCCGCCACGGCGCGCAGGACATCATGTTCGCCGGCGGCGGCGAGGACCTGGACTGGACCATGAGCGTGATGTTCGACGCGATGGGTGCGCTCTCCACCAGCTTCAACGAGACGCCGGCCAACGCATCGCGACCCTACGATGCCAACCGCGACGGTTTCGTCATCGCCGGCGGCGGCGGCATGCTGGTGCTGGAAGACTACGAACACGCGAAGGCGCGCGGCGCGCATATCCATGCGGAGTTGATCGGGTACGGCGTGACCAGCGACGGCGCCGACATGGTGGCGCCGAGCGGCGAAGGCGCGGTGCGCTGCATGCGCATGGCGATGGCCGGCATCGACCGCCCGATCGACTACCTCAACACCCATGGCACCTCGACCCCGCTCGGCGACATCACCGAATTGAACGCGGTGCGCGAGGTGTTCGGCGATGCGATCCCGCCGCTGTCGTCGACCAAGGCGCTGTCCGGCCATTCGCTCGGCGCGGCGAGCGTGCACGAAGCGATCTACAGCCTGCTGATGCTGCGCGACGGCTTCATCGCCGGCTCGGCCAACATCGAGACGCTGGATCCGCGTTGCGAGGGCTTCCCGATCGTGCGCGACACCCGCGATGCGAAACTGGACACGGTGATGTCGAACAGCTTCGGCTTTGGCGGCACCAACGCCGCGCTGGTGTTCGCGCGGGTCTGAGCGCTCAGCGCAGCAGCCAGTCCGCGCTCGCGTCGGGCGACTTGATCCAGGCGTAGTGGTCGGCCACGGTGCCGGCCATCGCGGCGTCGAAGTGCCCCGCGGTCACTTGCGCATTCGCCAACTTGCCGGTGAGGAAGGCGGTTGATTCCGGTGGCGCCAGCCAGTCCTGGTCGAAGGTCAGTGCACGGACGTCGCCGCCGAAGCGCGCCATGCCCGCTTCCAGGTCCACATCGACGCCCGGTGCGGCGTAATGGCCGCTGATCGCGGTGCGCGCCCAGTCGGCGATCACGCTGCGCGCCTCGTTGCCGCCGAAGCCGATCCGGCGGCCCGGCATGAAGCCATTGCGTGCGGCCAGCCAGCGCATGAAGCGATAGGCGGACAACAGGCCCCAGCGCTTGGGTGCGCCGAACACGCGCCAGTACGGCGCACCACTTGCGACCAGCCACAACGCATCCGCGCTGTCGGGATGCAGTCCCAATTGGCAGCAGGACATCTGCCCGCCCAGGCTGTGCCCGCCGAGGACGCGACGGAGGCCGGGCACCTGCGCATCGGCGACCGCCTGGCTGGCGGCGAGGTCGGCCAGCAGTTCGCGATAACCCCAGTCGTCCGTCCTCGAGGCACGCACGTTGCTGGAGCCGATCCCGCGCCATTCGTGCAGGAACACCGCCATCCCGCGCGCGGCCAGCGCATCGGCGAAGGGCAGGTAATGCCGCGCCGGCATGCCCATGCCGGCAAGCCACAGCACGCGCCCGCGCGGTGCCTCCGGAATACGCGCGATCAGTTCGCAGCGGTGGCCATCGCCGGTCTCGACCGGCAGTTCAACCGCACGCATCAGCGCGCAGCCGCGCCGAAGTGGTCGAGCACCACCACGTCGCCGCGACCCGGCCGGTAGCCGCCGCGCAGGGCGCGTTCGATGTAGTCGGTGGCGGCTTCGACCGCAAGCGGCATCGGCATGCCCAGGCACAGGTTCGCCGCGATCGCGGAGGCCAGCGTGCAGCCGGTGCCGTGGCCTTCCAAGGCAAGGCGATCATGGGTGAACTCGGCATCGACCGCGCCGTCGTCGTAGCGGTCGATGACGGTGCCGCCTTCGTCCAGGTGCCCACCCTTGAGCAGCACCGTGGTCGCACCCATCGCGTGCAGGGCGGCGATCGCGTTGCCGGCGTCGTTGCCATCGGCGATGGCCAGGCCCGTCAGCAATCCGGCCTCGGGGATGTTCGGGGTGACGATGCTCGCCAGCGGCAGCAGCCGCGTGCGCAAGGCGTGCAGCGCATCATCGGCGAGCAGCTTCGCGCCGCTGGTGGCGACCATCACCGGATCGAGCACGATGAACCGCGGGCGGTATTGCTCGAGCGCATCGGCCACGCAGTCGATGACCCCGGCGGTCGCGAGCATCCCGATCTTCACCGCGCCGACGTCGAAATCCTCGAAGCAGGCATCGAGTTGCGCGCGCAGGAAACCGACATCGGGCACGTGCACCGCGGTCACGCCACGGGTGTGCTGTGCGGTCAGCGCGGCGATCGCGCTCACGCCATGCACGCCATGCGCGGCGAAGGTCTTGAGGTCGGCCTGGATGCCGGCGCCGCCGCCGGAATCGGAGCCGGCGATGCTGAGTGCGCTGGGGGGGCGGTCGTGCTGCATCCGCCTATTGTGCCGGAGCCGTTGCAGGCTGGCGGGCCAGGCGCTCGGCCAGCTTCAATGCGTGGTCGAAGTCGGGCGCGAGGTGCATGTGGGCGGGATGGGCATGCGTCTGCATGCGCGCAAGCACGCGGTTCGGCTGCTCCTGCAGGCCGGAGATGACCAGCGCGATGCCCTTCCGCTGGCAACGGTCGGCCAGTTTCTGCAGCGCGTGCACGCCGCTTGCGTCCAGGACAGGCACCAGCCGCATGCGCAGGATGAAGACCTTCGGCGTGGACAGGAACTGGTCCAGCAGGTTGTCCAGCCGGTTCGCGGTGCCGAAGAACAGCGGCCCGCTGATCTGGTAGACCTCGACCCCCGCCGGCAGGCGCGAACGCTGGTCGCCAGCGTCGCCCTGGCCGATGGCGGAGCTGACTTCCACCGCATCCGCCATCCGGAACATGAACACGAATGCGGCCACCACGATCCCGACCTCGATGGCGATGGTGAGGTCGATGAACACGGTCAGCAGGAAGGTCAGCAAGAGCACCACGCGGTCGCCCTTGGGCGCCGACAGCGTGTTGCGGAAGGCCTCCTGCTCGCTCATGTTCCAGGCCACCACCAGCAGCACGGCCGCCAGCGCCGCCAGCGGGACATGGCGCATCAGCGGTGCCAGCAGGAGCATGAACAGCAGCAGGTAGCCGGCGTGCAGGATGCCGGCGACCGGGCTGCGACCGCCGGCGCGGATGTTGGTGGCCGTGCGCGCAAGCGCGCCGGTCGCGGGCAGGCCGCCGAACAGCGCGGAACCGACATTGGCGATGCCCTGTGCGACCAGTTCGCCATTCGAGCGATGGCGCCCGCCGGTCATGCCGTCGGCGACCACCGCGGACAGCAGCGATTCCACCCCGGCCAGGAACGCGATGGTGAACGCGCTGGGCAGCAGCTCGAAGGTGCGCTCGAACGGGATGTGCGGGATCGCGAACGTCGGCAAGGCGGATGGCAGCGTCCCGAAGCGGGTGCCGATGGTCTCCGCCGGCAGGGCGAAGGCGGCGGAGGCCAGCGTGCAGGCCAGCAATGCGATCAGGAAGCCCGGCCAGGTCGGCTTCCAGCGGCGCAGGCCCGCGATCACCACCAGGCCGAGGAGGGTCAGCCCGACCGCCGCCGGCTGGGTGGTGGCGATGTGCTTGCCGTACGCCGTCCAGCGCGCGAGGAACTCGGCAGGCACCGTCTCCATGCGCAAGCCCAGCACGTCCTTGACCTGGCTGGAGAAGATGCTCACCGCGATGCCGGCGGTGAAGCCGGTGATCACCGGCTGCGGCATGTACTTCATGAGCGTGCCGAGCCGCAGCAGGCCGGCGCCGATCAGCATCAGCCCCGCCAACAGCGTGCACAGGATCAGGCCGCCGTAGCCGAACTTCTGCAGGACCACGAAGACCACCGGGATGAAGGCGGCGGTCGGACCGCCGATCTGCACCCGCGAGCCGCCGAAGAACGAGATCAGGAAGCCGGCGATGATCGCGGTATGCAGGCCCTTTTCCGGGGTGGTGCCGCTGGCGATCGCCAGTGCCATCGCCAGCGGCAGGGCGACGATCGCCACGGTCAGGCCGGCGATCGCATCCGCCTTGAACGCCTGCAGGCCGTAGCCTTCGCGCAGGACCGTCAACAGCTTCGGCTCGAACATGCCGTGCCAGGCGCGCCGCGCGGCGTCCATGCGCCCGGCCATCACTGCGGCTCCTTCAGTCGCACCCCGCGACCACGGCCCTGGCTGGGGTGGTCGTTGCCGATCAGTTCGATGCCGGCGGCATCCAGCGCCTCGATGATCTTGGTCAGCGTACCGACCACGCCGCGCACCGTGCCCTGGCTGCTTTCCATGCGCTGGATCGTAGGGACGGAAACGCCCGCGAGCGTCGCGAGCTGCTTCTGGTCGATGCCGAGCAGGGCGCGTGCGGCGCGCATCTGGGCTGAACTGATCATGGGAGGCTCCCGTCAGGAAGCCCCATTTTGAACCTTCAAACGGGCTTATGCAATTTCAGGATATGCATCTTGATATCTGAAACATTAGTTCATGCAGGATCGTCAGAGCACTTCCGAGGCGTAATCCGCCAGCCGCGACCGCTCGCCGCGGCGCAGGGTGATGTGCGCGCTGTGCGCCCAGGCCTTGAAGCGGTCGACTGCGTAGGTGAGGCCGGACGTGGTTTCGGTGAGGTAGGGCGTGTCGATCTGCTCGACATTGCCCAGGCAGATGATCTTGGTGCCCGGGCCGGCACGGGTGATGAGTGTCTTCATCTGCTTGGGCGTCAGGTTCTGCGCCTCGTCGAGGATCAGGTAGCGCGACAGGAAGGTCCGCCCGCGCATGAAGTTCATCGAGCGGATCTTGATCCGCGACGCCAGCAGGTCGTTGGTGGCCGCGCGTCCCCAGGCGCCGCCGTCCTGGTTGTGCGTCAGCACTTCCAGGTTGTCGGTCAGCGCGCCCATCCATGGCGTCATCTTTTCCTCCTCGGTGCCGGGCAGGAAGCCGATGTCCTCGCCCACGCTGACCGTGGCGCGGGTCATGATGATCTCGCGATAGCGCTGCGCATCCATGGTCTGCGCCAGGCCCGCGGCCAGCGCCAGCAGCGTCTTGCCGGTACCGGCGGTGCCGAGCAGGCTGACGAAGTCGATCTCCGGGTCCATCAGCGCGTTGAGCGCGAAGTTCTGCTCGCGGTTGCGCGCGGTGATGCCCCAGACCGCGCGCGACGCATGCCGGAAGTCGTCGACGATCTGCAGCACCACCTTGTCGTCGGCCACCTTCGCCACCTTCATCTCGGCCTGTTCGTCGCCGGGCAGGTAGACGAACTGGTTCGGATACCAGTCCTCGTCCTCGCCGCGTGCGATTTCGTAGTAGGTGCGACCCTTGTCGGTCCACGACTTCAGGTCCTTGCCATGGCGGGACCAGAAATCCTCGGGCAACGCGGTTGCGCCCGTGTACAGCAGGCTGAAATCGTCCAGCGCGCGGTCGTTTTCGTAATCCTCGCTGACGATGCCGGCGATCGACGCCTTGATCCGCAGGTTGATGTCCTTGGACACGAACACCACCGGCGCGCCCGGATCGGACTCCTTCAGCGCCAGGATCGCGCCGAGGATGTTGTTGTCCGGGATCACCGTGCCGAAGCGCTTGCCCGCATCGAAATCGCCGGTCTGGAACAGCAGGCGCCCGGCGCTTTCCGCGCCGCGCAGCTGCAGCGCCTGCGGACGCACCAAAGCGATGCCGTTGTGGACGTCGCTGCTGCCGTGGGCCTCGATCAGCTCATTGAGGAAGCGGCTGACCTGGCGCGCGTTGCGGCTGGCTTCGCTGGTGCCCTTCTTGCCGTTGTCCAGTTCTTCCATCACCTGCATCGGCAGGTACACATCGTGTTCCTCGAACTTGAACAGCGCGGTCGGGTCGTGCATCAGCACGTTGGTGTCGAGGACGTAGATGCGCTTGCTTCGCGTCATGCTCGGATTCCTGCAGTCGGACAACGATGGGGTGAAGAGGAGCGCTTGCGCGCCATTGGCGCGCGCGACGATGAACGCCCGGCGCGCTGCGCCGGGCGGGGGCGGGTGGCGATGGGGATGGTCACTGGCGCTTTGCGGCCTTCAACGCGTCAAGCACGGCTTGCGCGTGGCCGGGGACTTTCACCGGTTGCCATGCCTGGCGGATGACGCCTTCAGGGTCGATGAGGTAGGTGCTGCGCACGATGCCGATGTACTCGCGGCCGTAGAGTTTCTTCGGCTGGATCACGCCGAAGGCGTTGCAGACGGCTTCGTCGGCATCGCTGACCAGGTCGAACTTGAAGCCCTGCTTCGCGCAGAAGTTCTGGTGCGACTTCAGCGAGTCCTTCGACACGCCCAGCACCACGGCGCCGGCACGTTTGAACGCCGGCAGCAGCGCGTTGAAATCCAGGCCTTCGGTGGTGCAGGCCGGGGTGGAGTCCTTGGGGTAGAAGTAGAGCACCAGCCACTTCCCGCGATAATCGGCGAGCGTCGCGGATGTGCCGTCGGAAAGCGCCAGCGGCAGCCTCGACACGGCGCCATGCAGGGCCGCCCCGGCGATCATGGGGTGTCGGCGGCTGCGGGCGGGCTGGTTTCCAGCGCGTCGATGCGCTTCTTCAGTTTCGAGATTTCGCCGTGTTGGCCTGCGATCATCGCCACGGCGAGGAAGAACAGCACGAATTCCATGGTCTTCGATCCCCTGTGTCAGTACTTCATCGGATCCATGATGGCGTCGAGGTTCAGGTGGTCGCAGAACTCGAGGAAGTCGTCGCGCAACGCGGCGATATGCATGTCCGACGGCACGCCGATGGTCAGCTGCGCGGAGAACATGTCGGCCCCGGTCTGCATCGCCCGGTAGCGCGAGCAATGCAGGCTCTCGATGGTGATGCCCTGCTGGTCGAAGAAGTCGGCCAGCTGGAACAGGATGCCCGGCTTGTCCGAGGCGATCACCTCGACCACGTACGGCAGCAGGCTGGACTGCACCGGCTTGGGCCCGGTGCGGTACCAGATCAGCTTCAGCCCTTCCTCGCGCTCCAGCTTGGCGAGCATGGTCTCGAGCTTGGCCACCGCGTCCCACGAGCCGGTGGCGAGCGCGGTCACCGAGACATCGCGGCCCACCGTGGCCAGGCGCGTGTCGACCAGGTTGCAGCCGGAATCGGAGATGCGCCGGGTGACGGCCAGCAGCGGCGACTGCGGATGCGTGGTGTACGCGTTGATCAGCAGGTGGTTTTCGTTCGGCGCTGGCCGGGCGGAGATATCGGTCAAGGGAGCGTCCGAAGCGGGTGGGGTCGGCGGCGCGGGAGGGATGCGACGCATGCGGCAGCATACTTGCCGGTGGTTTCGAGCCGCAAGTAAGATTCAGCTTCGCTGCACCCATCCCATCGCGCCGCGCGTTCCTTCGCCGCGCCCAGCCCGAGCCCCCACGTGCGACTTTCCGGCAGCATCACCGCACTGGCGACGCCGTTCACGGCCGCCGGCGACATCGACTTCCCCGCCTGGCAGCGGTTGCTGCAGGCGCAGCGGGACGCGGGCACCCAGGGCGTGGTCGTGGCCGGCTCCACCGGCGAGGCCGCGGCGCTATTCGATGACGAATACGATGCGCTGCTGGCCAGCGCGGTGGAATTCCTCGGCGGGCGCATGCCGGTGCTGGCCGGCACCGGTCATTCCAATACCGCCAAGACCATCCTGGCCAACCGCCGTGCCGCCGCACTGGGCGCCGATGCCGCGCTGGTGGTGACGCCGCCCTACGTGCGGCCCACCCAGTCGGGGTTGCTGGCGCATTTCCGCGCGGTCGCCGACGAGGGCGGGTTGCCGGTGGTCCTCTACAACGTGCCAGGCCGCACCGGCTGCGACCTGGCCCCGGAGACCACCGGCGAACTGTCCCTGCATCCGAACATCGTCGGCATCAAGGAAGCCCGTGCCGATGCCGCGCGCATGGAGGACCTGTTGCCTTGCCGGCGCGACGGCTTCGCCGTGCTCAGTGGCGACGACCCCACCGCGGTGCGGGCGATGCTGGCTGGCGCGGACGGGGTGATCTCGGTCGCGTCGAACGTCGTGCCCGGCACCTTCCGCCGCTTGTGCCAGCTGGCCCGCGGCGGCGACGTGGCCGGCGCCGAGGCGCTGGATGCAAGGTTGTACGCGCTCTACCACTTCCTCGGCGTCGAGCCCAATCCGATCCCCGTCAAAGCCCTACTCGCGCTGAACGGAATCGGCCATGGCCTGCGCCTGCCGCTCCAGCCGCTATCATCCACGCATGCCGCCGAGGCCCAGCGCCTGCATGCGGACATCCTCCAACTCGAAGACTGATGCCGCCCGCAGCGGCCTGACAGGAGCTCCAGATGCGTCGTAGTGCCCGCGTGTCCCCGATTGCCGCACCGCTCGCCGCCGCCCTGCTGGTGGCCGGCCTGTCCGGTTGCCACTGGTTCGGCAAGAAGAACGAGCTGTACACGCAGAGCGCCGAAACCCGCCCGCTGGAGGTCCCGCCGGACCTGGATCGTCCGAGTGCCGACAAGGCCATGTCGTTGCCGGCGGCGGGTGGCAGCGTCAGCGCCTCGGGCATGAACAACGCCGGTGGCAGCAGCGCGGCGCCGATCGGCTTCAATGCCAGCGGCGACCGCGACACGCTGTTCGCCAAGGTCGGCGAGGTCCTGGCGGGAACCCCCGGCGTGACGATTGCCAACAAGGCGCAGATCCTGGGTACCTACGACGTCGATTACATGGACGCCAAGTTCCTGGTCCGGGTGACCAAGGCCGGCGAGGGCGTGTACATCTCCGCAGTCGATCCGCGCGGCCTGCCGCCGATCGGCGAGGCGCCGGTCAAGCTGATCGGTGCATTGAAGGCGGCCATCGCGCCCTGACATGTGAACTCTGCAACGCAAGAAGGGCGCCGCAAGGCGCCCTTCTTGTTGGCGATTTGTGGCGGATCAGCGCTCCAGCAGGGCCAGCTTGCCCGGCTTGCCATCCCACTCGGCGGCATCGGCCGGCGCATCCTTGCGGGTCGCCAGCACCGGCCATTCCTTCGCCAGTTCCGCGTTGAGCGCGACGAAGACTTCCTGTCCGGCAGGCACGTCTTCTTCCGGGTAGATCGCGTTGACCGGGCATTCCGGCTCGCACAGGGTGCAGTCGATGCACTCGTCCGGATCGATCACCAGGAAGTTCGGGCCCTCGTGGAAGCAATCCACCGGGCACACCTCGACGCAGTCGGTGTGCTTGCACTTGATGCAGTTCTCGGTGACGACGAAGGGCATGGGGACAATCCGTGATGCGATGCGGGTAGTTTAGCGCCGTGGCGGCGGGAGGCGGCGCATCGGAATGGGTGGCGGTTGTGTGGCCATGGCGCTCCACGTCGTGAGCGTGCCAACGGGATGGATGATGGACCAACGGGATAGACGCGGCACATCCTTGTGCCGCGCCCTTCGCTTCGCTGCGGGCAACCTTCGGTTGTCCAGCCGCGCTCCGGGCGCCGCTGTCGAACCCGTACGGGTTCTCATCCCGTAGGGCGAATCAACAAAAAAGCCCGAGTCGAATGACTCGGGCTTTTTTGTTGATTGGTACTCCCAACGGGATTCGAACCCGTGTTGCTGCCTTGAGAGGGCGGCGTCCTAGGCCTCTAGACGATGGGAGCAGAGGTGGGGTGGAACTCGCCGGCTGGACGACCGGCTCGCCAGCGGCAGGGCCGCGTGTCGAGCTTGCTAGTATATGCGGCTGCGGTGCCGACGGCAACGCAACCCATCCCATTCCAGAGCGCGGCTCCGCCGTAGCGCATGACCGAAATCGAATCCCAGCCACTCTATCCCGTCCCCAGCCTGCGCGTGATCGCCCGTGACGAGCACGGCCTGTCGCGCAAGCAGATGAGCCAGAACGCCTTGCGCGTGCTGTACCGCCTGCGCGAAGCCGGCTTCGGCGGCTACCTGGTCGGCGGCGCGGTACGCGACCTGCTGGTCGGCGGCGCACCGAAGGATTACGACGTGGCCACCGACGCCACGCCGGAGCAGGTCAAGTCGCTGTTCCGCAACTGCCGGCTGATCGGGCGCCGCTTCCGCCTGGCCCACGTGGTCTACGGCCGCGAGATCATCGAGGTCGCGACTTTCCGCGCCAACATCGACGACGGCAGTGGCGACCGCGAGCAGCATGAAGGTGGTCGCCTGTTGCGCGACAACGTGTACGGCACGATCGAGGACGATGCGATCCGCCGCGACTTCACCGCGAATGCGCTGTACTACGCGATCGAGGATTTCTCGGTGCGCGATTACGTCGGCGGTTACGACGACGTGCAGGCGCGCCTGCTGCGCCTGATCGGCGATCCCGAGGCCCGCTACCGCGAGGATCCGGTGCGGATGCTGCGCGCGGCGCGGCTGGCGGCGAAGCTCGATTTCAGCATCGAAGCGGCGACCGCAGAGCCGATCGCGCGGCTCGCGCCGCTGCTGGCCGAGGCCGCGCCGGCGCGACTGTTCGAGGAGACCCTCAAGATGTTCCTGTCGGGGCACGCGGTGGCCAGCTTCGAGCAACTGGAAGCGCACGGCCTGCTGCCGGCATTGCTGCCGGAAACCGCCCAGGCGCTGGCATCGAACAAGTCCGGCGCGTTGCGCCGGATGCTGGTGCAGGGACTGCGCAATACCGATGCGCGCGTGGCCGCCGACGAATCGGTATCGCCTGCATTCCTGTATGCCGTGCTGTTGTGGCCGGCCTATTGCCGCGCACTGGCATTGCTGCAGGCGCAGGGCGTGCATGCCGCGGACGCGCAGCGCCGCGCCGCCGACCGGGTCACGTTGCACCAGGTCGGGCGCACCGCGTTGCCGCGCCGGTTCTCGCTGCCCATGCAGGAAATCTGGCTGCTGCAGCCGCGCTTCTCGCAGCGCGTGCGCAAGCGCGTGTTCCGGCTGCTGGCGCATCCGCGCTTCCGCGCCGCGTTCGATTTCCTGGAGCTGCGCCTGGCCGCCTCGGATTCGCATGCCGAGGACGTGGCCTACTGGCGCGAGGCGCAACTGCACCCATCGGCGACCGTGGCCGCGGGCGAGCAGGGCGCACTCGACGCCGGTGCGGACGGGTTCGATGACGCGGCCGCCGATGCAGGCGGCGAGGGCGATGCACCGCGCAAGCGGCGTCGCCGTCGGCGTCGCGGCGGAGCCGACGCGACGGGCGCTGCCTCGCAAGAGCCCGCATGACCCTGGCGGCGGTGGGCCTGGGTGCCAACCTGGGTAACGCCGCGCGCACGCTGCGCGATGCCATCGATGCGCTCGACAACGTGGCAGGCACGCGCCTGCTGCGCGCCTCGCGCCTCTATCGCACGCCGGCCTGGGGCGTGACCGACCAACCCGATTTCGTCAACGCCGTCGCCGTGGTCGACACGACGCTGTCGGCGCGCGACCTGCTCGATGTCCTGCTTGCCATCGAGCGTGATGCCGGCCGGGTTCGCATCGAAGGCGAACGCTGGGGGCCGCGCATCCTCGACCTCGACCTGCTGCTCCACGGCGATGCCATCATCGACGAGCCCGGCCTGCGCCTGCCGCATCCGCACCTGCACGAACGCGCGTTCGCCTTGCTGCCGCTGCTGGAGGCCTGGCCGGACGCAGGCATTCCCGGCATCGGGCCCGCGCGTGAGTGTGCGGGCGTGATGGCGGCGGACGGCATCGAACCGTTACCTTAGGCGCCCGCGGGAAGGAGCCAGCCATGAGCGAGCCACAGAAACGCTGGACCGTGCCGATGCTGGGCGAGGCGCGTGCCGCCGGCCGCAAACTGGTGATGCTGACGAGTTACGACGCCAGTTTCGCGCGCGTGCTCGACGACAACGGCGTCGACCTCATCCTGGTCGGCGATTCGCTGGGGATGGTGGTGCAGGGCTTCGATTCCACCCTGCCGGTGCGCGTGGACGACATCGTCTACCACACCGCCGCGGTGGCCCGCGGGGCGACACGCGCGCTGAAAATCGCGGATTTCCCGTTCGGTTCGGACGGCTCGCCGCAGGAGGCGCACGCCGCCGCGGTGCGCTTCATCCAGGCGGGCGCGAGCATGGTCAAGCTGGAAGGCGCGGGCCACAAACTCGAGACGATCCGCTATCTCGTGGAGCGCGAAATTCCCGTATGTGCGCACCTGGGCCTGACCCCGCAATCGGTGCATCGCTTCGGCGGGTTCAAGGTGCAGGGACGCGAGGATGCCGCCGCCGCGAAATTGCGCGAGGACGCGCTCGCCGTGGCCGACGCCGGCGCGGCGCTGCTGGTGCTGGAAGGCGTGCCGGCCGCGCTGGCCGCGCAGATCACTGCCGCCAGCCCGATCCCGACCATCGGCATCGGCGCGGGCGCGGGTTGCGATGGCCAGGTGTTGGTGCTGCACGACCTGCTGGGCCTGGACACCGGCCATCGCAAGCCGAAATTCGTCAAGGATTTCCTGGCCGAGGGCGGCTCCGTCGCCGCTGCGATCCGTGCGTATGCCGATGCCGTGCGCGACGGCCGTTTCCCCGCGGCCGAACACGCCTACGCCTGACGCCATTGCCGAGCGAGCCCACATGATCGAGACCATCACCGCGCTTGAATCGCTGCGCAGCCGCATCCGCGGCTGGAAGCGCGACGGCCTGCGCGTCGGCTTCGTGCCGACCATGGGCAACCTGCACGCCGGCCACTATTCGCTGGTCGCGCTGGCCCGCCAGCACGCCGACAAGGTGGTCTCCAGCGTCTTCGTCAATCCGACCCAGTTCGGCCCGAACGAGGACTTCACCCGCTATCCGCGCACCCCGGATGCCGACACCAGCGGCCTGCAGTCCGCCGGCTGCGACGTGCTGTGGCTACCGGACGTGGCGGCGATGTATCCATTCGGCGTGGACCTGGCGGCCAGCGTGCACGTCCCCGGCGTCAGCGCGGTGCTGGAAGGCGCGCATCGGCCGGGCCATTTCGACGGCGTGTGCACCGTGGTCAGCCGGCTGTTCAACCAGGTGCAGCCGGATGTGGCGGTGTTCGGCAAGAAGGATTACCAGCAACTGGCGGTGATCCGGCAGATGGTCGCCGACCTGCATGTCCCGATCGACATCGTCGGCGGCGACATCGTCCGCGAAGCGAACGGACTGGCCATGAGTTCGCGCAACCAGTACCTCTCGCCGCAGGAACGCGAGGTGTCGGCGATCATCCACCACACCCTGCACGCGATGCGCGACGGCCTGCTGGTCGGCCTGCCGCTCGCCCAGGTCGAGGCCGATGCCGACGAGGCCCTGCGCGATGCCGGTTTCGTCCCCGACTACGCGGTGGTGCGCCGCCCGGACCTGACCGAGCCGATGGATGGCGAGGCGGGCGACCTGGTCGCCCTGATCGCCGCCCGGCTCGGTCGCACCCGCCTGATCGACAACCTCGAGTTCCACCTGGCCGGCTGAAGCCGGCATCGGTGGGGCGCGCGGCGGGTTTGTTGCAGCGCGGAAATCGCAGCCTATACTTCGGCCTCCCGGGCCCGTACCGGGTTTCGCGCCACTGGAGTCGAACATGCAACTGACCCTGCTGAAGGCCAAGATCCACCGCGCCAGCGTCACCCATGCCGAGCTGCATTACGAAGGCTCCTGCGCGATCGACGGCCGCCTGCTGGACATCTCCGGCATCCGCGAATACGAGCGCATCGAGATCTACAACGTCAACAACGGCGAGCGCTTCGCGACCTATGCGATCCGTGGCGAGGAAGGCAGCGGCGTGATCTCGGTCAACGGCGCGGCCGCGCACAAGGCGCAGCCCGGCGACCTGGTCATCATCTGCGCCTACGGCCAGTGCGACGAAGCCGAAGCCGCCAAGTTCAAGCCGACCCTGGTCTACGTGGACCGCGACAACGCACTGACCCACACCAACCGGTCGATGCCGAAGCAGGCCGCGTGAGCATGCTGGCCGGACTCGACGCGGAAGCACGCAGGCTGGCCAGCACGACCATCACCGACCTGATCCGGGAGGATCCGGCCCGTGCCAGCGATTTCGCGCTGCGCTGCGGTGGCCTCTACGCGAACTTCGCCCGCCAGCGCTACGGCCGTGCCGCGCTGGACGCGTTGTTCGCCATTGGCGAACGCGCGGAATTGATGGTCGCCATGCGCCGCCTGCTGGATGGCGCCCTCGTCAATCCGACCGAAGGCCGCGCCGCGTTGCACAGTGCCTTGCGCGGCGACAATTCGACCTCGCAGGTCGCCGTCGAGGCGCGTGCGCAGGCCGTGGCCGCCCAAGCGCGGATGCGCGTGCTGATCGAACAACTCGAAGCCAGCGACGTGGCCGACATCGTCAGCGTCGGCATCGGTGGTTCCGACCTGGGGCCACGGCTGATGGTCGACGCGCTGGCCCTGCACGATGCGCGCTTCAAGGTGCATTTCATCTCGAATGTCGATGGCAATGCCGCGCAGCGCGTGCTGGCCGGACTGGACCCGAAGCGCAGTGCCGCCATCGTCATCTCCAAGACGTTCGGCACCCAGGAAACCCTGCTCAACGGCGGCATCGTCCGCGCCTGGCTGGGCAACGACGAACGCCTGTACGCCGTCAGCACCAATGCCGAGCGCGTGGCTGCGTTCGGCGTGCCGCCGGAGCGCACCTTGCCGATGTGGGACTGGGTGGGCGGTCGCTATTCGCTGTGGTCGGCAGTGGGCTTCCCGATCGCGCTGGCGCTGGGCATGGATCGCTTCCTCGAGTTGCTCGACGGCGCTGCAGCGATGGACGCGCATGCGGCCACGGCCGCGCCTCGCGGGAACATCGCGGTGTGGCATGCGCTCACCGCAGTGTGGAATCGCAACGCATTGCATACGGCCACGCAGGCGGTCCTGCCTTACGACGATCGCCTGAAATTGCTGCCGGCCTACCTGCAGCAACTGGTGATGGAAAGCCTGGGCAAGTCGGTGCGGATCGCGGGCGGCGCGGTCGATGTCGACACCGTGCCGGTGTGGTGGGGCGGCGCGGGCACCGACACCCAGCACAGCTTCTTCCAGGCGCTGCACCAGGGCACGCAAATCGTGCCGGCCGATTTCATCGGCGTGCTGCGGGCCGACCATCCGCACGCGCAGAACCACGCCGCGCTGCTGGCCAACCTGCTGGCGCAGACCGAGGCGCTGGCGAACGGGCAGGACAGCGACGATCCGCATCGGCGTTACCCCGGCAACCGTCCCAGCACCTTGCTGCTGCTGGACGCGGTGACGCCGCATGCCGTCGGCATGCTGGTCGCGCTGTACGAGCACAGCGTCTACCTGCAGTCGGTGCTGTGGGGCATCAATGCCTTCGACCAGTTCGGCGTGGAGCTAGGCAAGCAGGTCGCCAGCCGGCTGCTGCCGGCCTTGCAAGGCGATGCCGAAGCCGACGATGCGGTGACGCGCGCGTTGTTGCGGGAGTTCAGTCAACGAGGCTGATCGGCAGGACGGATGGTCCCGGTTTGCTTCGGGACCTTCGGCGACATGGAGGTCGCCGATGAGCCTACATGGATGTATTCACGGCGTGTCCCGAAGTGAATCGGGGCCAGCCGGCCCATCGATGGTCATGGCGCTTGGGTCGCAGTGTGTTGGCGCAGCGCCCATTCCACATGCTCGCGCACGACGGGCGATGCATGCTTACGACGTGATTCGAGCGCTGCCATGACGAGGGGCGTCTTCGGTGCATTCCCCAGCGCCACCGCGATGTTGCGCAGCCAGCGCTCGTGGCCGCTGCGACGGATCGCGCTGCCCTCGGTGCGGCGCAGGAATTCGTCTTCCTCCCACGCGAACAAGTCGACCAGCGTGGCCCGGTCGAGGTCGTTGCGGACGCGGAAATCCGGTTCGTCGCTGCGCATCGCGAACTTGTTCCACGGGCACACCAGCTGGCAGTCGTCGCAGCCGAAGATGCGGTTGCCGATCAGCGGCCGCAGGGCTTCGTCGATGCTGCCTTCGTGTTCGATGGTGAGGTAGCTGATGCAGCGACGTGCATCCAGGCGGTACGGCGCGACGATCGCCTGGGTCGGGCAGACCTCGATGCAGCGCGTGCAGCTGCCGCAGTGCGCGGACGCCGGCGGGTCGATCGGCAGCGGCAGGTCGACGAAGAGTTCGCCGAGGAAGAACCAGCTGCCGCCGTCCCTGTCGATCAGGCAGGTGTGCTTGCCGATCCAGCCAAGCCCGGCGTTGCGCGCCAGCGCGCGTTCCAGCACCGGCGCCGAATCTACGAACACGCGATGCCCGAACGGGCCGATCTCCTTCGCCACGTCGTCCGCGAGCCGCTGCAGGCGGTTGCGCATCAGCTTGTGGTAATCGCGGCCCAGCGCGTAGCGGGCCACGTAGGCGCGTTCGCCATCGCGCAGGTTGTCCCAGGCCGCGTCTGTGTCCTTGCCGTAATCCATGCCCACCGACACCACCCGCAGCGTGCCGGGGATCAGTTCGGCGGGCCGGCTGCGCTTGTCGCCGTGGCTGGCCATCCACGCCATCGAACCGTGCAGGCCTTCCGCCAGCCATGACTGCAGGAACGTTTCGTCCTCCTGCAATTCCACCCCGGAGATCCCCACGCGCTGGAAGCCCGCTGCCAGCGCCAGCGCGCGGATGCGGTCCGCGAGTGCGATGTAGTCGGGGAGCGGCGAAGACATGGGCGAAGTATAGGAGTCGGTTCTAGAATCGGCCGATGCACAGTCCGTTCCCGCTGTACGCCCCCGACCAGTTGCGCGAGCTCGAGGCGCGCGGCATCGCGGCCTGTGGCGGTGATGGCTTCGTGTTGATGGCGCGTGCCGGCCTGGCGGCCTGGCAGCAGCTGCTGAAGCATTGGCCCCATGCGCGGAGGCTGGTCGTGGCCTGCGGGCCGGGCAACAACGGCGGCGATGGCTATGTGCTGGCGCGGCATGCGTTGGCGTCCGGCCTCGACGCGCGGGTGCTGCGGCTCGACGCGCACGCGCCGCGCACGCCGCTGGCGATGCAGGCGCATGACGCCTTCGTCGGAGCAGGAGGGCAGGTCGAGTGCTTCGATGGCGATCTCGGCGGTGCCGACGTGTTGGTCGACGCGGTCTTCGGGATCGGCCTGTCGCGCGCACCGGATGCGCATGCCAACGCCTTGATCGAGGCGATCAACCGGCATCCGGCCCCCGTGTTCTCGCTGGATGTACCGAGTGGCATCGATGCGCGCAGCGGCGATGCGCCGGGCGTGGCCGTCATTGCAGCGCGCACCCTGCAATTCATCGCGCGGCATCGCGGCCTGCGCACCGGCATCGCGCTGGACCATGCCGGTGACCTCGCGCTGGCCCCGCTCGACCTGCCGGAAATCGTGTTCGAGGGGATCCAGCCCGCGGCGTTGGCATTGCGGGCGGACGCGCTACCGGGGTTCTTTTCGTTGCGTCCGCGCGACAGCCACAAGGGCACCAACGGGCATGTGCTGTGCATCGGTGGCGACCACGGCAGCGGCGGCGCGATCCTGCTGGCCGCCGACGCCGCATTGCGCAGCGGCACCGGCCTGCTCAGCGTGGCGACGCGCGCGTCGCATGTCCCTGCGTTGCTGGCACGCCGGCCGGAGGCGATGGCGCACGCGGTCGACGACGTTGCGCAACTCGCGCCCTTGCTGGCACGCGCCGGCGTCATTGCACTCGGCCCCGGGTTGGGGCAGGGCGAGTGGGGGCGACAGCTGCTGGAGGCCGTGCTGGCCAGTGAAGCGCCGCGCGTCGTCGATGCCGATGCGCTCAACCTGTTCGCCTCATCGGGGCGCCGCCTGCGTGCGCAGGATGTGGCAACACCGCATCCCGGCGAGGCCGCGCGCCTGCTCGGTATCCCGACAAGCGAGGTGCAGCGCGATCGCTTCGCCGCCGCACGAGCGCTGCAGGAACGGCTTGGGTGCGTGGTGGTGTTGAAGGGCGCGGGCAGCATCATCGCCTCCGCAAATGCGCCGTCGACGGTGATCTGCGCCGGCAATCCGGGCATGGCGGTCGGCGGGATGGGCGACGTGCTCACCGGCGTCATCGCCGCCCTGCTGGCGCAAGGCATGACCTCGGCCGATGCCGCCTCGGCCGGCGCGCTGCTGCATGCAGCGGCAGGTGATGCAGCGGCGCGCGAGGACGGCGAGCGCGGCCTGCTGCCCTCGGACCTCATGCCATGGTTGCGCCGGCTGGCCAATCCGATGCGACGATAGGCGCATGCACGATGTCTTCCTTGAAAACGCGGACGCCACGGATGCGCTTGGCGCGCGCCTCGCCAGCGCCCTGCCACCACATGCCGTGGCCTACCTGCATGGCGACCTCGGCGCCGGAAAATCCACGCTTGCCCGGGCGTTTCTGCGTGCGTTGGGCGTGACCGGCACCATTCGCAGCCCGACCTACACCCTGGTCGAGCACTACCCGTTGCCCAACGGCGGGGTGGCCCTGCACCTGGACCTGTACCGGATCGGCGATCCCGGCGAGCTGGAGTTCCTGGGGCTGGATCCCGCCGAGACGCGCCTGTGGCTGGTCGAATGGCCGGAGCGCGGGCAGGGTGGCCTGCCCGCGGCTGACCTCGATGTGGTGCTGGCGGTGGAAGGGACGGGGCGTCGCTGCCATCTGCAGCCACGCACGCCAGGCGGCGAGGCCTGGCTGCAGGCGCTAGGATCTGCTTGACGCTCCGGGCAGGAGTTGCGCGCGCATTTAGGAAAGTGTGGCAGGCCACGGATTATTAAGGGAAAAACGCTTGCGCTTGGGCATGGCAAGTGCTTAACTTCCGGGCATGCGAGTGAAGGGGATCCGCCTCGAGCAAGTCCTGCTGGCGCTGATGCTGCTGGCGGCGCTGTGCTGGAACCTCGCAAATGCCTCGGAAATCAAGCAGTTGCGCGTGGATGCCGGCGCCACTGGTACCCGCGTCGAACTGCAGCTCGATCGCAGCGGCGACTACAAGGTCATCGAACTGCGCAACCCCGACCGTCTGGTCGTGGACTTCCCCGACAGCCGACTGGCCCGCAACCTGGCGCTGCCTGCCGGCGCGGGTGCCGTGAAGGCCGTGCGCACCGGCCAGCCACAGCCCGGCACGATCCGCGTGGTGTTCGACCTGGCCAGCCAGGTCAAGGCAATGCCGCCGCGCATCGAAACCACCGCGGCAGGCCCGCTGCTGGTGCTGGAATGGCCCGGTGATGGCGTCGCCTCGGCGGTCGTGGTGCCTGCGGCACCAGTGGCCGCGGCCAGGCCCGATCCGATCGCCGAGATCGCCAAGTCCTCCGCTGCCGTCGAAACGGATCCCGGCAAGCTCGTGGGCAAGGCGGCCACGGTCTCCGAGTTGCCCGGCACCGTCGCTACCGGCGTGCCGACCCGCATCGCCACCGGCAAGCCGGAGCCGATCGCCAGCGAGACGGCCACGGTTGCCGCGCCCGTCACGCGCCCGGCGATGCAGGCCGGCATGCGCCCGCTGGTCATCTCCATCGATGCCGGCCACGGCGGCCAGGATCCCGGCGCGATCGGCCCCAACGGCAATCGCGAGAAGAACGTGACCCTGGCCATCGCCCGCGAACTGGCCCGCCAGATCAATGCCACGCCCGGCATGAAGGCCCACCTGACCCGCGATACCGACGTCTTCATCCCGCTCAATCGCCGCGCGGTGCTGGCGCGGGGCGCCCGCGCCGACATCTTCGTGTCGATCCACGCCGATGCCGCCGAGAATCGCGATGCCACGGGTTCCTCGGTGTACGTGATGTCGACGCGCGGTGCCTCCTCGCAGCGTGCGCGCTGGCTGGCCGACAAGGAAAACGCCGCGGACCTGATCGGTGGCGTGAAGCTGGCCGCCACCGGCGACACCCTGAAATCGGTGCTGCTGGACCTGACCCAGAGCGGGCAGATGAAGGCCTCGTCCGATGCCGCCGCGCATGTCTTGGGGAGCCTGGGCAGCGTGGGCAAGACCCGCCGCGTGGAACATGCCAACTTCGCGGTGCTGCGCACCTCCGACGTGCCGGCGATGCTGGTGGAAACCGGCTTCATCTCCAACCACGGGGAGGAGGCCCTGCTGTCCAGCCCCGACTACCAGCGCAAGCTGGCGGCAGCGGTGCTGGCCGGGATCGACCAGTACTTCACCCGCCAGCCGCCCCCGGGCACCTTGTATGCGGCGCGGGCCCAGGCGACCCAGGTCAGCCAGGCGTCCACCTCGGGCGCTGGTGCGAGCGCGGGCGGCAGTCCGTAAGTCCGTCTCGTCATCCCCGCGAAGGCGGGAATCCACTGACGTTTCCTGCTCTTCCGATGTGCTTGGCGATGAAAGACGCTGGATTCGCACCTTCGCGGGAATGACGAGCCAAGGTTTTCTGCTGAATTGATGGCCATGCCGGCTAAAATCCCGGCGTGACCATCCGCCAGCTTCCCGACACCCTCATCAACCAGATTGCCGCCGGCGAAGTCGTGGAACGGCCCGCGTCCGTGGTGAAGGAGCTGGTCGAGAACGCTCTGGATGCCGGCGCGCGCCGCATCGACATCGACCTGGAGGACGGCGGCATCCGCCTGATCCGGATCCGCGACGATGGCGGCGGCATCGACCCCGCCGAATTGCCGCTGGCCGTGCAGCGCCACGCGACCAGCAAGATCGCCAGCATCGATGACCTGGAGGCGGTCGCGACACTCGGCTTCCGCGGCGAGGCGCTGCCCTCGGTGGCCTCGGTGAGTCGCTTCCGGTTGACGTCGCGGCGCAACGGCAACGAACACGGCGCGCTGCTGCAGGTCGAGGGCGGCAAGGTCGGCGAGGTCGTGCCGCACGCGCATCCGCCCGGCACCACGGTGGAAGTGCGCGACCTGTTCTACAACGTGCCGGCGCGGCGCAAGTTCCTGCGCGCCGAACGCACCGAGCTGTCGCATATCGAGGACTGGCTGCGCACGCTGGCGCTGGCGCGGCCCGATGTCGAATTGCGCGTTGCCCATAACGGCAAGGCCTCGCGGCGCTGGAAGGGCGAGGCGCAGTTGCAGGAAGGCAGCATGCTCAGCGACGTGCGCCTGCACGAAGCGCTGGGCGAGGACTTCACCCGCAGTGCCCTGCGCGTGGACCACGCCGGCGCCGGCATGCGCCTGCACGGCTGGATTGCGCAGCCCACCTACAACAGGGCGAGCGCCGACCAGCAATACCTGTACGTCAATGGCCGCAGCGTGCGCGACCGCAACGTGTCGCACGCGATCCGCCAGGCCTACGCCGACGTGCTCTTCCATGGCCGGCACCCGGCCTATGTGCTGTTCCTGGAACTCGATCCGCGCGGGGTGGACGTCAACGTGCACCCGGCCAAGCACGAAGTGCGGTTCCGCGAATCGCGGCTGGTCCACGACTTCGTCTACCGCACGCTGCATGCCGCGCTGGCCGAGACGCGTGCAGGCGGCGCAGCCACGGCGATGCAGCCGATGCAGGCACCGCATGCATGGTCGATGCCGGCGCCGCAGCAATCGTCGATCGGCTTGCGCGTGGCGGACGCGCCGAGCGCCTATGCCGCGCTGTACGCGCCGCGCGATGGCGGGTCGTTTGCGGACGCCGCGGAATCGCCCGCCACCGTTGCCGCGATGCCGATGCCCGACGATGCGCCCGGCGGCATGCCGCCACTCGGCTTCGCGGTCGCGCAGTTGCACGGCATCTACATCCTGGCCGAGAACGCCGATGGCCTGGTCGTCGTCGACATGCACGCCGCGCACGAACGCATCGGTTACGAAAAACTGAAAGCCGCGCACGACGGTGCCGGCCTGCGCACCCAGCCGTTGCTGGTGCCGTCCAGCCTGGCCGTGTCCGAACGCGAGGCCGACGTCGCCGAGCGTGAGGCAGGCACCCTCGCGCGACTCGGCTTCGAGGTGCAGCGCAGTGGCCCGCAATCGCTGCTGCTGCGCAGCGTGCCTGCATTGCTTGCGCACGGCGACGTGGAAGCCCTCCTGCGCGACGTGCTCACCGACCTGCGCGAACACGGCACCACCCGGCGCGTGGCCGAGACCCGCGACGAACTGCTGTCCACGATGGCCTGCCATGGCGCGGTCCGCGCCAACCGGCGGCTCACCCTGCATGAAATGAATGCCCTGCTGCGCGAGATGGAAGCGACCGAACGTTCGGGGCAGTGCAACCATGGGCGTCCCACGTGGACGCGTTTCGGCCTGGCGGAGATGGATCGATGGTTCCTGCGGGGACGATGAAAAGCGCGGGCATCGCGCTGGCCTGCGTGCTGGCGATGGCGGGCTGCGAGCGCGCGCCACCGCCGCAGGCCACCCCGGACGAGGCGGCCCAACTGCAAGCCGCGCTCAAGCAGTACGCGCACGACCAGTTCATGTGGCGTGGACGGCGGGTCATCGACCTCAGCCGCGCGGATGGCTGGACCAGCCTGGTCGGCATGCATTGGCTCGATCCCGGCGCG
>Ga0209480_10000470_pt1 | contig 33589 bp, 35 predicted proteins | sample JI61114C2DNA_FD_187501 | JGI IMG/M metagenome (GOLD analysis project Ga0209480, IMG submission 187501) | Wastewater effluent complex algal communities from Wisconsin, to seasonally profile nutrient transformation and Carbon sequestration -... | ecosystem: Engineered > WWTP > Effluent > Algae... | reverse complement strand
CTTTGCCGTAAACAGGTATCGGGCGATTATTTTTTATGTTATTTATCGCCAGTGGAATTAATTTTTCCGGAAACTGGAATGAACCATAATTATTACTGCAATTAGAAATTACTACAGGTAATTTATATGTATCGTGATAAGCACGAACAAAATGGTCGCTGCTTGCTTTGCTGGCTGAATATGGACTATGTGGATCGTACGGAGTTGACTCTGTGAAAAATCCTTCTTCTCCTAAACTACCATACACTTCATCGGTTGATACATGATAAAATAATTTGCCTTCGCTATTATCTTTCCAAATATGGCGTGCTGCATTTAATAAATTGCATGTACCCACTACATTGGTAATAACAAATTCTATTGGATTAGCGATACTTCTGTCTACGTGACTTTCAGCAGCCAAATGAATAACTTTTTCGAACTGATATTTTTGAAAGAGTTGCACCATAGCATCACCATCAACGATATCAGCCTTAACAAATTCATAGTTTGAAGCCTTTTCGATGTCTGTCAGGTTATTCAGATTACCGGCATAGGTAAGTTTATCTAAATTCACAATATGGTAATCCGGATATTTATTGACAAATAAACGCACAACATGTGATCCGATAAATCCGGCTCCACCGGTAATAAGCAAATTCTTTTTCATAGTTATAAACTCCAGTAATTTAATTGAGTGATTTTTTTTCTAAATACGCCCTTAATATCTATAAACAAACATTGTTCTTTTGCTATCGACAAGAAGTAACGCTCATCTAAGCCAATATATTCTTTATGAGGCACAGTTAAAATAATTGCATCGTATTTTGTTCCATTCACTGTTGTAAGCGAAAAGCCGTATTCTTTTTCTGTTTCTTTATTATCTGCTTTAGGGTCGGTAACATCCACATGTAATCCAAACGACTTGAGTTCATGGATTAAATCTGCGACCTTAGAATTTCGGATATCGTTAACATTTTCCTTAAATGTTAAGCCCATTACCAGAATTTTCGAATCTGTAAGATTTTTACCTGCGGCAATTAATTGTTGCATACATCTGCGTGCAATATAAAATGCCATGTTATCATTTACCTTTCTGCCACTTAAAATAACATAAGGTTCATATCCGAGTTCCATGGACTTATAGGTAAGGTAATAAGGGTCAACACCTATACAATGTCCACCAACTAATCCGGGATAATATTTGTGAAAATTCCATTTAGTTCCGGCTGCTTCAATTACTTCGTAAGTATTTACCTGCATTTTATCCAGAATTAATGAAAGCTCATTCATGAGCGCAATATTTAAATCACGTTGAGTGTTTTCCAAAATTTTAGCTGCTTCCGCTACCTTAATGGATGAGGCTCGGTATACACCAGGTTGCACAATAGCACTATAAATCTGAGCAATATTTTCAAGTGCTTCCTCATCTGAACCGGAAACAATTTTAATTACATTGCGCAAGGTATACTGTGTATCACCCGGATTGATCCGTTCAGGTGAATAGCCAATTTTGAAATCCTGATTTAACAATAAACCTGATTGTTTTTCAAGAATAGGCAAACAAATTTCTTCAGTACAGCCTGGAAAAACGGTTGATTCATACACCACATAATCGCCTTTCTTTAAAATTTTGGCAATAATTGTTGTGGCTGATTCTAAATAAGATAAATCGGGTACTTTATGTTCATCAACAGGAGTAGGAACCGCAATGATATGAAAACTACATCCGTTTAAATCTTCAACATTATTGGTAAATAGCACATCACTTCCTTCAAAAGCAGTTGCCGGAACTTCTCCATCAGGGTCAATTTTATTATTTAAACTAATAACCCTTTCCTTTTTAATATCGAAGCCAATTACTGAAAAAATTCTACCAAATTCCAATGCAATCGGCAGGCCTACATAACCCAAACCAATTACAGCAATTTTAGTATTTTTTTTACTCAGTTGTTGATACATGGAAATAATAGTTGTTGAAATTAAGCCGGTACAGTAATAAATGATTTAATTGCCTGACAAATGAACTGGATTTGTTCTTCATCTAATTCAGTATGCATGGGCAGTGACAATACTTCGTGAGCAATTTTTTCACTTACTGGAAAATCACCAGCAGCATATCCATAACTAGCATAAGCATCACTCATGTGCAATGGCACCGGATAGTAAATCATTGCAGGTATACCTAAAGCACCTAGATGTTCTTTTAAGGCGTCTCTGTTTTCGGCAACTCGAATAGTATATTGATGAAATACGTGGGTCGCATTTTGTGCGCGCACCGGTATTTGAATTCCGGGAATATTAGCAAGTTGTGCATCATAAAGTGCAGCAGCTTGTTGACGTTTATCATTATAAGTATCGAGGCGTTTTAATTTTGCATTTAAAATTGCCGCTTGCATACTATCTAAACGAGAATTTACACCAATAGAATCGTAATAATATTTTTTAGCTGAGCCGTGGTCACAAATAATGCGTACTTTTTTTGCTAGCTCATCATCATTGGTAAACAATGCGCCGCCGTCACCGTATGCGCCTAAATTTTTAGTTGGGTAAAAAGAGGTTGTTGCAATATGACCAATAGTGCCGGTTTTTTTAGTTGTGCCATCTGAAAAAGTATAATCACAGCCAATAGCCTGGGCATTATCTTCAATCACCACAATATTGTGTTTAGCAGCAATTGCCATAATTTTTTCCATATCTGCACTTTGTCCAAACAGGTGCACAGGAATTATAGCTTTAGTTCTTGGTGTAATTTTAGCCTCAATTGCATTAACATCAATATTAAAGGTATCAGGGTCAACATCGACAAAAACAGGCACCAATTTGAGTAATGCAACAACTTCAACAGTAGCGACAAATGTGAAAGGGATTGTTATAATCTCATCACCTTCCTGTAAATCAAGCGCCATAAGGGCGATTTGTAAGGCATCGGTACCATTTGCACATGGTATTACATGTTTTACATTAAGGTAATTGCTTAATGCTGTGGCAAAGGTTTTAGTGGCCGTTCCATTAATGAATTGAGTGGTATCAATTACTTCCTGGATTCCGGCATCCACTTCTTGTTTAATTTGTTGATACTGAGTACTCAGGTCAACCATCTGTATTTTTCTCATTCCTGTGTCAAATTTCAGGGTGCAAAGATACTTAAACCATAGTGAAGGCGTTTACAAACCCGTCAATCTTTGTAAATTTGCCCGCTTTCTTATGAGATTTAACCACCTGATTTTGCTTTTTTGCCTGTTTGGCACTCGCCTCAGTGCTCAAATAAACCTAAACGACAGTATAGTATCGGCCCATATTATACAGGTAGACCTCGGTGTTGGCGCACCTTTTGGGGATATGGCAGACCGTTTTGGTGTACATGCATTGGTTGGTGGGGGCTATCAGTACAAAACGGATGAGAACTGGCTGTGGGGGGTGAATGGGGCCTTTATTTATGGAAGTGTTGTAAGAGTGGATAGCATTTTGAACAATTTACGCAACGACGCCGGCTTTATTTTAGGGCTTGATGGACTTCAATACGACCCGATTTTATGGGAAAGTGGGGTAAATTTCAAGGCAGAAGTAGGAAAAATCACGAATATTTGGGGGATAAACCCTAACTCCGGGCTTGCTTTTACCGGTGGGGTTGGTTTTTTACAACACCGCATTTGGATATATATAGATGAAGCGGCAGTTCCCCAACTTGCACCTACCTATAGAAAAGGTTACGACAGATTATCGAACGGCATTATGCTGAATCAGTATATAGGATACTACTTGTTTAGTAATAAGTATTTTGTCAATTTCAGAGGAGGTATTGAAATACAGGAAGCCTTTACTCAAAACAGAAGAAGTTTAAATTACGATACCGGGTTGCCGGACGATGAAATGCGTTTTGATATGCTGGTTAATTTGAAATTGACGTGGAACCTCCCGATTTTTGAGCAACCAAGAAGTAAATTTTATACCCATTGATATGAAGATTGTAGCCATTGTTTTTGTGTTGGGCATTGTCGGCATTATTTCGCTGATTGTTTTCCAGGTGTTTTATTATAATGTAATTACGCGTTTATATCATGCAGGTATTCGAATTGCTGCACTCTTTCAACCTAAGGCGAAATTATGGGTAGCAGGAAGAAAAAATATTTTTGGAAAAATTAAACAGGAATTTGTTCGCGATAATAGTAAAGTTGTATGGTTTCATTGTGCTTCATTAGGAGAATTTGAGCAAGGCCGACCTGTAATGGAGCAACTCAAAAAAGAGTATCCAAACATAAAAATTGTTTTATCCTTTTATTCTCCGTCAGGATATGAGGTGCGTAAAAATTTTGAAGGCGCCGACTATGTAACTTATCTGCCGGAAGATACTGCATCCAATGCTCAACAATTTATCCAGCTTATACAACCCGATTTAGTTGTATTCGTCAAGTATGAGTTTTGGTATCACTATTTAAATACGCTGGCAACAAAAAAAATCCCGACAATTTTAATCTCAGCAATTTTCAGGAAAAATCAATTGTTTTTTAAATGGTATGGCCGCTTACATAAATCCATGCTCAAAAAATTTACACAAATTTTTGTCCAAAACGAAAATTCATTACAACTTTTACAATCCATTAAAATTCAACATGTTGCTATCGGCTTTGACACGCGTTATGATCGTGTATTTGAAGTTGCTCAACACGTAAAACAATATCCTGAAATAGCCACTTTTACCGCCAATCACAATGTTATTGTAGCCGGCAGTACTTGGGCAAAAGATGAAAAACTTCTGGCCGAAGCTTTTTACAAAAAATTAGTTTACGTCAACTTTAAAATCATTGTTGTTCCGCACAATATTGACAAAAAAAGTATTTCAAAAACCAAAAAACGATTTAAAAAATACGCTTTGGTTTATTCTGAATTACACAAAGCAACCGAAGCAGATTTAATTGGCAAACGGGTGTTAATAGTTGATACCATTGGTATTCTAAATGCCTTATACCAATACGCCGACGTTAATTATATAGGCGGTGGATTCAATAAAGGTATTCATAATACTTTAGAAGCAGCCGTTTATGGCAAGCCGATTTTATTCGGTAAAAAATACAAAAAATTTGATGAAGCTGTTGGATTGGTAAATGTAAATGCCGCACTGGTAATCAGAGATGCAGATGAATTACTGAACAGAATAAATTTAATGAATCAATTTCAGTTCATTTATACCGGAGCAGGTTCTGATGCAGAAAAATTCATCCAATCGCACTTGGGCGGAACAACAACAGTGATGCAATATTTAGCTCAAATACTTAAATGAGCAATTACATAAATTTTTGCTGAATCACTTCTGTTAACCGTTCAATAGCTTCCTTGTCTTTCCAATTATATTTATTTGCCAAATCGGCAACAATTAATTGTTTACCTTCTTCATAACCGGTAACCATATTAAGTTGTTTAATGGTGTTTTCGTAAGCTTCTTTATCACCTTTAAATAGTTTATTGATAAAAAACAATTTTTCGTTTAAATCAATTACACTCTTAAGATCTTTGCCCTTTGAAGAAGTAAGCTTATCGGCAAGTGTTTTTTTGTCCTTATACAATTTGTTGTTTAAACCTGCATTAAAGTCCTCCTCTTCTTCTTCGTCGTCTAAAATGGCAAGTGGTTTTTTGTCGTTGCCTGAAACTGGTGGTTTCACCTCTGGTGTTTTTTTAACAACCGGTGTTTCAACTATTTTTTGTTTTTCGATTTCAACCGGAGGAATAATTTGTTCTACCTTTTTTTCTTCTATTATCGGATGAACAATTGGTTCAATCATAGGTTCTTTAGTGATTGGTGTAATTACTTCCTGATTTACAATTGGCTCAACAATTTTTTCCACTTTGGGCACCTCAACAGGAGGAACTGGTATGGTGATTTCAGGGACAATCGTTTTTTCCACTTCTTTTTTCACTTCCTCAACTTTAACAACGGGTATTACCACCGGTGGCACAATATTTTGCACAGATTCGGTGTTGAGCTTATCCTGAAGCTGCTGCACGTATTTCCTCAACAATTCCATTTCCACTTTGTCGATAACACCATCATTTTTGATCGAGGCAAACAGCAGATTGAGCTTGTCGAGCAGAATTTCTATTTCAGTAATTTTAGTATCCATGTTCAAATAAGTAGTTTTAACTGATAAGTAAAACGTAATTTCGTACCAGAAAAATACAGTACAAATGTATGTTTATTGAACCGCATCTAAAAGGAGAACGTCGTGGATGGATAGAAGTAATTTGTGGATCCATGTTTTCGGGCAAAACCGAAGAACTGATTCGCAGGCTTAAACGCGCGCGTATTGCCAATTTGAAGGTTGAAATTTTTAAGCCTGCTGTAGACACCCGTTACGATGTGCAAAACATTGTCAGCCATGACGAAACGGCAATTTTATCATCGCCTGTTTCCAATTCGCTAAATATACTTTTACTCTCAGAAGATGTAGATGTGGTAGGTATTGATGAAGCTCAGTTTTTTGATGAACACATCGTAGAGGTATGTGAAAAACTTGCTCAGAAAGGAATTCGGGTGATAGTAGCCGGGCTCGATATGGACTTCAGGGGGAAACCTTTTGGACCTATGCCTGAATTGCTGGCTATTGCCGATTATATTACTAAGGTGCATGCCATTTGTATGCAATGTGGCAATATCGCATCCTATTCATTCCGAAAAGTTCAAAATGAAAATCAGGTGCTACTCGGTGAAAAAAATGAGTATGAACCACGCTGCAGAAACTGTTTTCTTAAAGAAAGTTAAACTCCTGCAAACTACGTTAACTTGCAATTATATGACCATTTCCCGCTATAAATAACTATATTTGTAGATAAAATAAACAATTCAACAAAAGAACAGCTATGAAAAAAAATTTTTTACTTATTGTCTGTTTGATAATTGTTACAGCTTTGCATGCACAAGCTCCTCTTAATTATCAAAGTTCAGTTTTACAAGGCTCTGAGCAGATTCGTGATGCTAAAAACATAACTAAAAGCGACGTATTAAAACAAACTGCTGATCAAGGCGACAGAGCGTTAACCTACTATTGGTTAAATTACTCTGATGCTGTAGATTATGCATTTAATGCTTGGGCACTTGAAAACCTTGCTGCACTTCCATTGTGGCCAGACTCTTCAGGTTATGTTGTTACAGGTACTGGTGAAGACTTCTACTGGTATGGACATGGCTACGTGCATATGTTTGACCCGATTTCTGATTTCGTTTCCGATTTCGTTGACGATAACTACACAGTTATTGGTGATGCAAAAGATTGGTTTAACGACGATCATGCATTCGACATCGACTCTGTGCGTTTTTATTACTTATATGACCGTGTTAATACCGGTTATACCGACACTTTAAAAGTTTACCTTTTAGCGCCAAATTCAAACTGTTATGTAGAAAACCTCTACTTTGACAATGATGGCAACGGTGATTTTGATGAAGGCACCGATATTAGTGTAATCCTATCAAAATATTCTTCTGCAGGTAATAAACCTAACGGAACTGTTACTGAATACACTTTTCTATTAGGCGATGCCGACACTGCTAGTGAGAATGTTGCTTTCAAGCAAATGGCTATCGATTATACTATCAATAAAAATTCTCCTGATCATTACCTTGGAATAGCATTCCAATTTGTTCCGGGGCAGCCTTATAGCTTAGGTGATACATTATTAGATTTTTCTGACCCTCCGCTGGCTATCAGCAATCCATTAAACCGTTTCTGGTTATTATGTAATGAAGAAATCTTAGAAAGTACGCCTGCTTCATGGTCTGAATACTCTGAAAACCACAATGGTTTTGCGAGCACAGAAGTGCGTTATGATCTTTCTCCAGGTGCTTGGAATGGCTATTATATCAGCACTTATGCTTATACTGATGTATTTGCCTTCGAACAAGGGTATGTAGATTGGTATGTAGCTCCTAAAGGTGTGAATTTCCTTAGCTCAACACCTTCACCTTGTATCAGTTTAAATAAAAACTTCCAGGATTTATCCAACTTTGCTGCAGTTCCTGACGATGCTACTTATTATTGGGAATTTGGTGATGGTAACGTTAGTTTCGAGCGTAACCCAAATCATACTTATTTAATTCCGGGCACTTATACCGTATGTTTAGCCGTAGATTACGGTGGACAAGCATACGATTATTGCAAAAACGTATCTGTTGATTATTGTACTGCAATTGAGGAAATTGAAAATTTAAGTGCTTTGAGTTTATTCCCTAACCCTGCTGATGATGTATTAAACATCTCATTAGAGTTTGGTAGTGCCCAAGATGCTCAGATTTCAATAGTAAATATGTCTGGTCAGGTTATTGAAACAATCACTACCGGTGTAATTACAAATTATTCAAATGCCATTGATATCAGCAGCTTAGCAGCTGGTGTTTATATGGTTCGCGTTGCTAGTGGAAATCAAGCTACTATTCGCAATTTTGTTGTAGAATAATTATATACATTATAACATTTTAAAAGCCTCCCATTAGGGGGGCTTTTTTGTTTTTGATAGTTACCAGATGCGAAAGTTCTGATTGTTTGATGCCATTGTATAGTTCAACAAAATCAATTGTTTGGAACCAATTCTGCCACCTAATCACGATTGAGCGGGGTTATACTTATCAGAGTAATGGTTTAGAGCAACAAACCTAGACTATCAGTCTCAAATAACAAGATATTATAACCTGAATTGGCCTGAAATCGATGATTAAACAATCAGGTAAAGGCATTTTAAACGCTACAAGACTTAATAAAACTGGACCAGTAACCAGGTTATTAGTTTTTGAATTGTGGACCGCTAAACCAGTTGCAGACAAGTTGCGACCAGAATTAATGAGACTTAAATTATCCAAACCTCTAAATACGGGATGGATATCCTTAATAACTAATCAATTACTTTACTACCAAAAGCGCATCTATGTATAGCCTAGCCGGTTGGAACTTCTAGCTATGAAAAAAGGCTCCTTCGGGTTGAAGGAGCCTTGAAATATTGTGATAGCTGTTTAATTAAATAACTACTAAACGTTTGCTGTTAAGCACTCCATTGATTTCAAACACCACCAGATAGGTTCCCGGAGTTAAGTCGCGGACATCGAGGTTGATATTTTGAACACCTGATGGATAGTTAGTTGCGCCATAGTTTTTAACAGTAGCACCAGACAGGTTAACTATTGAAATTTCTACAAGAGCAGCTTCATTCAGGATAATATTAGCATTTGTATAAATATCAGCCGGATTAGGTGCTAACGTTATACCTGCAATAATTTCTTCCTGAATTGGACCAGAACTAACTGTTGTGAAGTCACATTCGGCGTTTGCCAAATTAGTAGCTCGGTAAAACCCGTTACCATGTGTTCCAACATAAATACCTAGACAGTCCTTAGCGCGCACCCAATCTTCACGAACTTCAAACACTGGAACGAAGCCTGGGCCAATTTCTCCAACAACAAAGCCATTTTCTAAAGTCCAAGGAGATCCACTTGAAATTGAATAACTCCATATTCCAAACTCAGTTGCAATAAGTAATTTATCGTTATCAGATGACAACATAAGAATGTCGTAAACTGGAATATTTGGAAGTGAACCACCATCTGCAACACATTCAAAAGTCGCTGCATCGCCATCTAAGCAATTGTCTGTAATCCAAACGTTTTGGTCAACACCATAACCACCAATTGAAATTGCAACTTCATCAGGGTTATTGCGATTGATGCTGATACCGGTAATTTTTCCAGGGAAAATGTTTGCATAGGTAAAAGATGTGATACCTGCAGTAGCTGCATTAAACACACCAGCTGTTTCAGGATTGCCATCAACATCAACATATTCAAAGTTTGCAGTCAACAAGCCACTTACTCGATATAATCTGCCATTTTCAGTTCCAACATAAACTACATCTCCTGAATTATCATATTCAATTGCACTAATAGTTCCAGAGGTTGAAGGTAATATTTTGAACCATGAAGGAGCTTCAGTTGAATTGAATAACGCTCCTGTGGTAACCCAAAGATTGGTTTTAACAGCCTGATATAATCTGGATTCATATAATGAAGTAGCAGATAAAGTAATATCTCTTCCCAGATAATTAACTTCATCACCAATTTCATAAAAGTCGCCGCTACCGGCAGGATATTCTACAGAGCCTCCTGTTAATACAGGTTCAAACGTTTTGAATAAATCATAATTTTCCCATAATACAAAAGGTGTCACGAAGTCGGTACCGCCATCAGCAAGTCCGTCTTGTGTACAATTGGATGTTCCACCATCGATATTACAATCGTAAATAGCAGCCATTGATGAGCCTTCATTTACTGAACGACGCAATGCAGCGCCATTTCCATTTGCAGTAATTGAGAAGAATGTTCCGAATAAATATTCAGGACGAATATGAGAGATTTCAGTTTTACCACCATCTCCACCTAATACCTCAACTGATTGCAATTCAGAGTTAAGGTCGAAATTTACATATTGAGTTCCGTTATCTTGAGAACCACCCATTGCTTCACCTTCAATTCCAATTGCGACACCATTAGCCTGATAGAAATTTAAGCCTTTATTGAGCGTTGCGAAATCAGGATATAGTGATGATGCATTTAAAGATCTTGAAACACCACCATCTGAACCATAATACATGATTTCAGGGTTTTCCGGGTGGAAAGTAATAAAATGCTGATCCGCATGGATGTATTTTGGATACCAAGCCGGATATCCTGAGCTGGTCATTGCAGTCCAACTGCCACCTATGCCATTCCAAGTCCAAGCTTGAATTTGACCACCAATATAAATGCGTTGTGGATCGTCCGGTTTAACAGCAATACACATATTCCAGGTAGTGTTTGCACCGGTTCCATTTGGGTTAAAAAATTCGCTTGCTTCTTCAGTTATTTGGGCAAAGTTTACCCCCATGTCAGTTGATTGAAATACACCCTGACATCCATAAGTTCCTGATTTAGCTGAATAGATATATACATAATTGTTATCAGAAGGAGCAATGGCTAAAACGCGACGAGTGCTTCCTACTGGCAATCCTGTTCCAAGTTCATCTAAAACTGCAGGGTCTGCAGTGGTAGTTGAACGATAATATTTTCTTAAGCTGGAAGAAATAGCGTGTAAATAACCTTGGTTATCGAATTTTGCATCATCTGAAACGCTGCTAAGAGGGCTGCCTCCGCCTTCGCAGTTTTCCCAAGAGTTACCGCCGTCTTTAGAAATTTTCAAACCGGTATTGGTTGCAGCGACAACGATATTTGCATCGAGTGGACTACAAGCAATTCTGTTTACGTAAGCCCAAGCCACGCCAGATGTGCTACCTAAATCAGCAGGAGTTGGCACTGTAGCTGATAATTGAGCAAATGTAGGTATTTCGTCACCAGTCACAGCAGGTGCTTTGAATACGCCATCTCCAACAAATCCGTGGGTATAACTACCAAACGAGCCATCAAAATAATCGGCCCAATATTCACCGGTTCCGAAATAGATATCACCATTTGCAGCCTGATCCATTGCACAAATCAGCAAAGAGCTAAATTCTGCATTTTGCGGGTGCGGGAACCATTCCAAACCGCCGTTATTAGAGTAAAATAACCCGCCGCTTGCGCCGCCGGCATACATTCTATCGGGATTATTTTTATCGAGTAATATAATTCGTGTACGTCCACCAACGTTTGTTGGTCCCATAGTTTCCCAAGCCAAATTTAATGTTGAGCCACCGCGCTCACCACTACTTGCCTGTTGAAAATATTCTTTCATTTGTTCACGGGCAGCAAAAACATCTGCCATTTCCACTTTTCCTGTTGTAGGGTTAGCCTTCATACTGTTTAGCCAGGTGCGGTAACCTTCAACACGAGCGTGTTTTCTTTCTGCACGGTCATGCAAACCTTTAACTGTATCACTATTGAAAGCAGTAGACTCTTGTTTTCCAAAGCTACTTACCACCAGTAATGATAACATTACCAAACAAATAAATGAGAGACTGAAAATCGTAAAATTCCTTTTCATGAAACGCTATTTTGGGTAAAACTATAAAAAAATATTAAGACTAATTAACAAGTAAATATTTATGACCAACTAATTACATTTATTGATTGACTTTACATGTCAAAACACATGTCGTTCAGCATGGTAAGACGACCTTACGAGTGGTCCACTTTCAACATACAAGAACCCTTTATTCATGCCTATTTCGCGATAATGTTCAAACATTTCCGGCGTGACAAATTCTTTTACTTCTAGATGCATTTTTGTTGGCTGCAGATATTGGCCTAATGTTAGTATTTCGCATCCGTGAGTAAGTAAATCGTCCATAATAGCATAAACTTCATCTTGTGTTTCGCCCAAGCCAAGCATAACACCTGATTTAGTGCGTTTACCGTATGCTTTTGTTCGCTGGATTTGTTCTAGACTGCGTTCATATTTAGCCTGTGGTCTAACCAAACGGTATAATCGCTTAACGGTTTCCATGTTATGTGAAACAACTTCCTGACCTGGAGAAATCATGGTGATAAGTGCGTCCCAGTTTGCTTTTACATCAGGAATAAGTGTTTCTATAGTGGTTGTCGGGGATAGATTTTTAATTGCAGCCACGGTATCATGCCAAATGGACGCGCCTCGGTCGGCAAGTTCATCGCGGTTAACGCTGGTAATTACGGCATGTTTTACTTTCATTAATTTGATGGCTTCCGCTACCCTGAATGGTTCTTCTGTATCGAGCTCTGTAGGCCGACCTGTTGCAACGGCACAAAAGGAACAGGAGCGGGTGCATACATTGCCTAAAATCATGAAAGTAGCTGTTCCTTCGCCCCAACACTCGCCCATATTTGGGCAATTTCCGCTTTCACAAATGGTATGAAGTTTAAATTCATCAACTATTTGCCGAACATTCCGGTAGTTTTCGCCGGTGGGCAATTTTACTTTAAGCCATTTTGGTTTTCTCAGCCTTTCGTGAGCATCTGCAACCGGTAATTCAATCATTGTTTTACGTAATTTTTACCACTTCTTTCCGAACTGCAAACTTAGGTATAAATAAACAAAAAGCGGCTTGTTGTTTTCCTGAATCATAATAGGAATTTCTTTCAGATATAACTCAGCGCCAATGCCGGTTTCGGCAGATTTAACAAAATCGTCGTAGGTTGCCCAATCAAAATTTAATCCTGCCTTGCCAAACAAGCCGGGTACAAATGAAATTTCATTAAATCCGGCACTAAAACCTGAAGCGCCATAAATTTTTGTAGCATCCAAAAACAAACTTTCTGTTTCCGGTGAATATCTAATCGGGATGGTGAGGTTGCCATCTTCTGAATCTGTATTTAATGCTTCGAGATAATAAGGTTTTACAAAACCAGCAGAAAAACCTCCTGCGTAGTTTGCGCTTATTTGAAATCCACTTTTTTCAGCCTTTTCTCCTATCAAGCGTTTTTCACCGATGGCAGCTTTAAGATTAAAAAAAGTGTTCTGTTTCCCATAAACAAAAGGTTTTGGTGGGGTAAAACCGATGGTGAATTCGTTAACGCGTTTAGTTTCTTTCGGGTTTTTAAGAAATGCCAGTTCGAAGTACATTACGCGTTTTTTATCGTAATTCACATCTTTAGTAAGATCACCAAAAATGCCCCAACCCGTGGTAGTCACTTTTGCTCCCATACTAAACTCATGTTCATAGCTTAATCCAGAAGGTTTAGTAGCGTTGTTGCCTTTGTTTAGAACAATAGGGTTAGATTTACTTTGAGGTGCAACTACAGTATCCTGAGCCAACACTTGAAAGCAAATCACCATACCTACAAACAGTGCACCTAATTTCATCGGATAATATTACGAATTTTGTCCCATATAAGTTGCCTAATTTTAAAAAAAATTGTCATGTTAATATCAAAAGTTAGTTATTTGGGGGAATTGAGGACTTCAGCTACACATTTAGGTTCAGGTGTTAGCATTATTACGGATGCTCCATTGGATAATCAGGGTAAAGGGGAAGCATTTTCACCTACAGATTTAGTTGCTACAGCAACTGCGAGTTGTATGCTTACATTAATGGGTATTGCAGCAAGAACACACGGATTAAATATTGATGGTACCACAGTTGAAGTAACTAAGGTTATGGCATCCAATCCAAGGCGTATTGCTGAGATTCGGTGCAAGCTGGTAATTCCAGCCGGAACCCTTACCGGTAAAGACAAGCAGATATTAGAAATTGCAGGTAAAACGTGCCCGGTTATTCAGAGTTTGAACACTGAAATTATTAAAGAGCTTACCTTCGAATATCAATAAAATAAAAAGCCCGATCTTAGTTAAAAGATCAGGCGAAATATGTTTGCGGTTACCTAAAATCAGGTAGTGGTAGTAATTTTTACTCCGCCTACCTCAGTGATTTTGTTTGGACAACCTTCTTTATGGCCGCAAGAAGAAATAGAAACGGTTAATAAAACAGCTAATCCGGCTGCAATAAAAACTCTGGTGATTGAACGTGCTTTGAACATAATACTAATTATTTCTTTGAAACAAATTAACTGTGTGTGCAGTTCATTTGGTGTTTTACTTTATTAATAACGTAAAGATGCAAAATATATTTTAACTCCGCAATCCACACTCACACTTTCTCAACAACAGCTGTATTGTTATATCTTCGGCGCATGCAAATTCATCTAATAGCTATTGGCGGGGCGGTGATGCACAATCTCGCGCTGGCGTTACACCAACTAGGTTATCAGGTTACAGGTTCTGATGACGAAATATTTGAACCATCGTTATCACGGCTTCAGAAACAGGGCCTTTTGCCGGCGGAAAAAGGGTGGTTTCCAGAGAAAATTCATGATAAATTAGATGCGGTTATTCTTGGGATGCATGCGCGGGCAGATAATCCGGAATTGTTAAAGGCAAAGGCTTTAGGGCTTGCTGTGTATAGTTTTCCGGAATACGTGTACGAACAATCGAAGCATAAAACGAGAGTTGCCATTTGTGGCAGTCACGGCAAAACGACCATCACCTCAATGATTATGCACGTGCTTCAGCAACGCAAAATGGCATTCGATTACCTGGTTGGGGCTCAATTGGCAGGTTTTGAAACAATGGTGCAATTTAGTGATGCTCCGCTGATGATTATTGAAGGAGATGAATATTTTGCTTCACCCTTAGATAAACGACCTAAGTTTTTACATTATCAATCGCAAATAACTTTAATAAGCGGAATTGCGTGGGACCATTTTAATGTATTTCCAACATTTAATAATTACACCGATCAGTTTAAACAATTAATGGAAGGCACAAAGTCATCAGATACATTAATTGTATTTAACGATGATACCAATATTCAATCGTTGATAAATGAAAGCAAAATAGCTGCCACCATAATTAGTTACCAAACACCTGAGTATGTTTTAAATAATCATAAATTTCAAATAAATACTACTACTAATCAATATACATTTTCCATTTTCGGCAGACATAATATGCAAAATATGGAAGGTGCTAAAAAAGTCTGTAATGCTTTGGGAATAAGCGATGCAGACTTTTACACCGCCATGCAATCGTTTAAAGGTGCTGCAAAACGTCTCGAAATTTTAAAACAAAACAACGACCATATTATTTTTAGAGATTTTGCGCATGCGCCTTCAAAAGTAGAAGCAACAGTAAATGCTGTTAAAGAACAATATCCAGAAAAAAATTTAGTGGCTTGTTTAGAATTACATACCTATAGCAGCTTGAATAAAGATTTTATAAATCAATATTATAATACTATGCAGAAGGCAGATGTACGAATTGTATATTTTAACCCGCATACATTAACACTAAAAAAATTACCTCATCTCAGCACTGCCGAAGTTCAACACTATTTTAATGATACCGATATGCATGTAGTTAATGATTCGGCTCAGCTATTATTGTTGCTTCAAAAGCTAAATATTGTTAATACTAACCTGTTATTAATGAGTTCTGGCAACTTTGATAACCTCGATCTTACAATTTTAACATAATTTTGAGCGTAACTATGTTAAAACTTGACAAACCACTTGCTTTTCTGGACCTAGAAACAACAGGGATAAACCTTGGTGCTGACAGAATTGTAGAAATAAGTATATTAAAAATTTCACCCGATGGAAAGGAAGAAAGCCTTACTATGCGTATTAACCCTGGTATGGCCATTCCGAAGGAATCAACTGCTATTCATGGTATTAGTGATGAAGATGTGAAAGATGCACCATTATTTAAAGATGCTGCTGAACAGTTGAATGCATTTTTGCATAATTGCGATATAGCCGGGTATAATTCCAACAAATTTGACATTCCAATGCTAGCGGAGGAATTTCTGCGTGCGGAAAAGGGATTTGATGAAAACCGACGGTACATTGATGTTATGCGGATTTTCACCCTCATGGAAAAACGAACCCTTGAAGCCGCCTATAAATTTTTCTGTAATAAGGAACTCACCAATGCGCATAGTGCTGAAGCTGACGTAAGAGCAACCTATGAGGTATTACTTGGGCAATTAGACCGTTATAAAGACCAATTGAAAAACGATGTTCAATCGTTGCATGAGTTTACCAAGGATGGTGATTTTGTTGATTTTGGCAGAAGAATGATTATGAAAGAAGGCAAGGCATATTTTAATTTTGGAAAATATACAGGCCAAGCGTGTGTCGACGTTTATAAACGCGAGCCACAATATTTTGACTGGATATATAAAAGTGATTTCCCATTGCACACGAAATTGAAATTAAAAATGATTGAATTCAAAATTAAAACTCAAAATACCTAATCCCGTTGCCCGGAACAATAGTCGTAATACCAACTTATAATGAGCAGGCAAATATAGTTGCCATGATTGCTGCTGTACTAGATACTCCTGATAATTTTCATTTATTAATTATTGATGATAACTCTCCGGATGGCACAGCTTTAGACGTTGAAAAGTTACAGCCCAAATATCCCGATCGATTATTTTTACACAAACGAAGTGGTAAACTCGGTTTAGGCACAGCCTATATTACCGGATTTAAATGGGCACTCGATCACGGTTATGATTTTATTATCGAAATGGATGCGGATTTTTCGCATAAGCCCGCTGACTTGCCACGCTTAAAAGCAACATGTGAAGCAGGAGCAGATGTAGCAATAGGTTCGAGGTATGTAAAATCAGGGCGTGTAGAAGATTGGCCGTTAAACAGAATTTTATTATCAAAAGGGGCTTCGTTATATGTTAGACTCATTACGGGTATTCACGTAAAGGACACAACAGCCGGTTTTGTTTGTTATAAACGTGCAGTATTAGAAAAAATTGATTTAGATAAAATTAAATTTATTGGCTATGCATTTCAAATCGAATTAAAATTCGCAGCATGGAAATGTAAGTTTAAGCTAAAAGAAATTCCTATTGTGTTTAAGGACAGGGAAAAAGGCGTTTCCAAAATGAGTAAAGGCATTTTTAAAGAAGCTGTATTGGGTGTAATTAAAATGAAATGGAATAGTTTTTCGGATAGTTATGTAAAACAATAAATAATGACTGCTCCACTAACACATCGTTCTAAAAAACACACCCACAAACGTAAATCAGGCTTACTGCCTGGAACCGCAATCTACACCGGCAATAAACATCCTGAAAATATTTCGATTAGTCGCATCGATTACAGCGAGCAACATTTTTCAGAAAAATCATTTACCCAAGGCGATAATATACCTATGGATGTTACAGATAATAACATCATGTGGTTAAATGTTAATGGATTAAATATAGAATCCCTGATTGAAAAAATTGGTGTTCAGTTTAAATTACACAATTTAATTGTTGAAGATATTTTAAATGTATATCAGATTCCAAAGGCAGATGAATATCCGGAATCAGATATCATATATATTACATTAAATGAATTTTATTTCGATGACGCACAACGTTTGCAACGAGACCAAATCAGTTTGATTTTAGGTGGTGATTTTGTGCTCAGTTTTCAAGAAGAAGAAGGTGATTATTTTGGTATTATTCGAGACAGGCTTAGAAATGCTAAGGGGAAAATCAGGAAAAAATGTGCTGACTATTTAATTTATGTACTCATTGATGCCATTGTGGATAGTTATTACGATATATTGGACCATTATGCGAACGAGTTGGAGGCAATAGAAAACGATATTTTCATTCATAAAAATAAAAATCACCTCTCGCGTATCCATCATGTAAACAAAGACCTGATTTATTTAAGACGTTCAATTGCTCCACTTAACGAAGTGATTTTCAGGCTTATGAAGGAAGAAATCGTTTTGATTCAGCCTGAGACAAAAATATTTTTACGTGATGTACTTGACCATGTAAACCAGGTTGTCAATCAAATTGATGTAGACAGGGAGTATTTAAGCGACCTGGTACAAACAAATATGGCCAATATGAATAGCCATTTGAATTCCATTATCAAGGTGTTGACATTGATATCAACCATATTTATCCCCTTAACATTTATTGTAGGTGTTTATGGTATGAACTTTGATAACTTTCCGGAGATTCACTCTCAAAACGGATATTATACTGTTTGGGGGGTGATGATAGCTATTACTATACTCCAACTTCTTATTTTCAAAAAGAAGAAGTGGTTGTAAAATTCATTCACCATTAAAATTATGTTATGAAAAAAATTTCACTCTTTTTATTTGTATCATTAATAGCAGGAAGTTTATTTGCTCAAACCACTGTCGCCAATAAAAAATCCACCACCTATTTTGGTGTTAATTTCGATTTGGGTTTTCCTTTCGGTTCGTTTCAAACAGTAAACGATGAAATTGCCATTGGAGGTGGCGTTAATTTATTTTTTCAGCCTGATAAAAAAATTCCCATTTTATTAGGATTTGATATTGCATTTTTAGGTAATGGACATAAGTCGCAAACTGAAACATTAACGGCTACCATTGAAGCCAACGGAACTATTATTCAAACATTGAGTTTTCCTTTACGTGCAGAAACTAGTAATATTATTACCAAGGGCCATTTGAATGTTCGGTTTTTGGCGCCTACAAAAACATTTCAGCCCTATGTAGACGGGTTAATTGGTTTTAATCATTTTGGCACATCTACTGCTATTTACGACGAATCTCCGGAACATTATTTTACCGAAGAGGATGACGATTTAATTACCTCAAGTTCACAAAATTCGAGCTGGGCAGTTAGTTATGGTGGTGCAGCTGGTTTAATGGTTGAAATCAAAGAAAATGTATTTTTAGACCTTAGGTTTATGTATACAATGGGTTCGAAAGCAGAATACTATGTTGAAGACGACATTGAGCAATGGGAAATATCTTACAACTCATCTATATTAAGTGAAGAAGAAATAGACGAAGACGATATTTCTATAGCAGCAATTCCAAAGGAATCGCGCACTGATATGATGGTAGGCACATTAGGGTTAAGCTTCAAATTTTAATTGTATTCCAACATATTTTAAGGGACTGTTTTTCAACAGTCCCTTTTTTTATTGATATAAATATGACAGAAAAACCATACAAATTCTATCTTTAGCATCGTTAACAACAACCTGATGTTTACGCATAAACACCCATTAACCAAAAAATTGTTAATCATTTACCTGCTGGTGGTTGGTGGTTTTTTATCTATTACGTTTATGCTACTTCGTTTTATTGGTCCGGTATCAACCTCTAAACAACCGGGAATGCCAATAGATTCACTCAACAATATTCCGGTGTTTTATAATGGCGATATACATCATGTTGGCAAAGAAATTACAGCTGCAAACGGCTATGTGTTAGGTGTGGAATGGCAATGTGTAGAATTTGTAAAACGGTACTATTTTTTACGTTTCAACCATATTATGCCAAATGGGTCTGGTAATGCAAAAGATTTTTTCGATAATCAATTAAGCGATGCTTCGTATAATTATGCACGTGAACTAGTTCAGTATGCCAATCCAAGTTTAAAACAACCTGCAGTAGAAGACATAATTGTATTCGATGGCAGTTTATTAAATAATTATGGCCACATAGCAATTATTTCGGCTGTTAGTGAGGATCATATTGAAATTATCCAACAAAATGGAGGACCGGATGCTCCAAGCAGAATACAACTTGATTTGGTTTTTGAAAATAGTCGCTGGGAAGTAAAACACAAACGAGTGCTCGGATGGCTGCGGATTGAATAAAAAAAGCCGCAGACACTCCTGACTGCGGCTTGAGAAGCATTTGCTTCGGTCTATGAACTAATTTTTGCGAAAAATTATACTTCTATTTTTTATTCCTTAATCCTCAGTAAATTGATTACACACTTTACTAATGTCGTCGATTGATAACTTACAATTCATTTTGAGGAATACGTAAGTATTATCCTTTTCATCTACAAGCAGCACCATTCTTTTAATTTTACCCTTTTTATTTTCCTTGATACTTATATTCACCTGTTCCTCTGCAGTTATCACACTCATCAATTCGCTATAATTTTTACGTTCCATGCGATCTAATTTCCGAGTCATTTTTTTATCAGTTCTATCTTTATAATATTCGCCTTCTCGTATACAAATTGTAGTATTTCCAAATTTGCGTAATAAATTAATGGCTTGTTCATCTTCTTCATCATCTACATGGTCATCGGCAATTTCGGCAGCCATTTTCATTAAAAATCCGGGTATCCATAAATTTATTTTTGATGAACTGATATCATCAGGTGTAGTTGTTTCCGGTGCTGCTGCAAAGGTTGTATTGCTTATCAACAAGATGGTTAAAAGCGGGAATATCAGGCGAAAATTTTTCATAATTATCAAGTTTTAGTTTGAGTTCAATTACATTCAGGGTTATTCTTTGTCTTCCACTTTTTTCAATTCTTCTAATCCATTGATATCCATTTCAGACAGTTTGGAAATATCTTCCATGTTAATTTCACCGAGTATACTTATCATTACAAATTCGCCATCGGAATCACATACTAATAACATTTCATTTAATATTTTGTCAGAGGCCATTTTACCGTAAAATTTCACTTTATCTCCTTCTGAATTTACAGTCATTAATTCATCAAAATTTGCAGTAGAAACAGTTGACATAAATTCATGATAATATTCACCGGATTTAGCATTGTTTTCGGTATTTTCGAAAACCAAAATCTGAATACCTTTAATGCCATCAACTACATTTTGAATATCAGGATCAGAACCTGTTGCAGAAGCAGCTAGTGCAAATAATTTTTCAGTAATTTTTACAGAAGTAAATCCTTCTTTGCCTTCATATTTTTGATAGAATTGTTCTATTTGAGCATTTTGAGCAAATAGTGATGCTGAGGCTGCAAATAAAATTGCGGATAATAATAATTTTTTCATGCTATAGTTTTTTTATGGTTAAAAATTGCTTGTTACCATAAGTCGAACCAGCGATAAAAAAGTTACAGGGCAGTCGAAAAAAAGTGCAGTAACCTCAAAATTTAACATTTGAGGCGGTGTAATTATTGCTTATTATGTAAAAAAATAGCGAACAGCAACAGTTGATAGTATAGGTTGTCTAAACGCACGGTGATATTAACAGGTGCTTTACTTAGGTCAGCAAATAAAACAGGAATATTTTTTAAGTCCTTAATTTTTCCTTCAATACTATACACAAACCGTTCAGCATCCCAACCTATATATTTTTCCTGACGTTTGTTAAAGATGAGTTGTTTAGCGAGTTGCTTAGGGCCTTCTTTAAGTGTGTTGAATTTATAATTATTTACATACGCTTCTGCAATGGCGTTTGCGCTTAAACCGTTAATGAGTGCGGTAATATTAACCCCTTCCTGGTTGCGGTGTTCCAACATTTTCAGGTTATCGCGGATTTCGCGCAGGATGGCATTTTTAGTAATATCTTTTGACTTAGACCTATCGCTGAGCCAAGTAAACAAGTCTTTAAAAGTGGAGAGTCCGGTCTGGATATAGTCTGGCATTGAAAAAGTTAACAGCGCAAAATAAACAATATCTGACTAATCAGTAGTAATAACACGCCTAATTTCAAGGAATTTTTTGTTGTAGTATTTTTCGCTTTTTTCGTTGCTGATGCGCACTCCGCCCGATTCGGGGGAAGAAGTATGTATAAATGAGAAGCCTGTTTCGGGTTCAAAAGAAAGGACTATACCGACATGTCCGGGATTGCCGGGGCCGTTTTTAGGACCTGCAAACAAGATTAAATCGCCCGGTTGAGCTTCTACATAAGGAATTGGCGTCCCTGCGTCAAATTGTTGCCCTGATGTTCGTGGCAGAGCAATATTAAACTGCTTATACACGTAACAAACAAAACCTGAGCAGTCGAAACCTGAATCAGGTGTATTTCCTCCCCATACATAAGGGGTTCCCATAAAGGTTTTTGCAAAATTGATAATGCTATCAGCTATTTCCTCGCGTTTAACCTCTGCCGAATCGATGCTATCGGTTTGGGCCCACCAGGGAGAAAGCTGCCCAAAAACTCCATGCGAGCTGGCAACCAAAAGTAGGACCGGCATGAATTTTTTGAGCAGTTTCATAATTTAAGGGTGTTGCTTTTTCTTTTTAATCTTGTCGCGTTCCCACCAAACAGGCGTTTGGTCATCAGGGTCGAGATTGTAGTTAACACAAATCTCTTCGCCAGGCTGAATATCGCGAACGGCAACAAATTCAAGAATATTGAGGTCGAAATCAGGCAAATAGCGAGCATTTGGTGCATAGCTATGGTTATAAAGTGAGCCGAATCCAAGTGCCAAAGCACCTTTTCGTCCACTTTTACCCCATTCGAAGTAGTATTCATATAAAAATGTGTCATTGAGTAACAACCTGTCTTTTTCATTAAAAACAATCATGGGTGCTATTTCAATAACTGTGCCCGCCGGAATTAACTTGCTGGTAAACACTGCTCTTCCCCTATCTGGTGTTTTTGCAACAAACAGATTATCAGGTAAAAACGGCGTAAGCGCTCTGATGTTTGTGGTATCTATGTTTTTCGTTTTTTTGGACATCAGGTCGATTATTTTTTGCCGGTTACAGCGTTAATACCTGCCTGTAAATCGGCGTAAAGCGACTTATAGTGTTGTTTTACAGCAGAACGATCCTTCAATTTTGCTGTTGCATTGATTTTGGTCATAGCCTCATCATACAACTTAAATAATTGTTCTGTTTTCTCATCGAACTGACGTTCATCGTTTCCGGTAGTCAGGATTAATTGGTCGATAGCGGAAGCAATTCCACTAACGATTCGTTTTTTTGCACTGCGCTTGCTCATTGATAAAATTTGCGGCAAAATTACGCATATATCTATCTTTGCGCAAAAAATACCCAAACTATGTTTGATTTGAAAAAAGCGATGGAGATGAAAAAGAAGATGGATGAGGTTCAGGCCCGTCTCGAAAACATCTCAGTAGACGGCGAAACCGGAGACGGCAAGTATAAGGTTCAGGTAACCGTTACAGCTACAAAAAAGGTGAAATCGATAGTTATTAGCGATGAATTAATGCAGAACGGCGATAAGGAACATTTACAGGATTTGTTATTAATTGCCATTGAACGTGCCATGGACAAAGCACAAAATGTAGCGGAAGCAGAAGCACGTTCTACAGCTATGGGCGGAGGCTTAAGCGGGTTATTTGGTATGTAAAGATGCGGTTAGCTAACCAGTTGTTTTTCTTCAATTTTAAAAACAACACTTTTCACACGCTGACCATTTTCATCTTCCAAGATGAGCCGTTGAGCACTTTCTAATTCAAATAATTGCTCCATGTTGCGAATTATGCCGACAGGAATATTATCTTGTCTGCAAGCATAAATAAATTCGTCGCTGGTCATTTTTTGCATTTTACTTTGCAATAAGCCGTGCAGGGTATTTCTGTTTATTACTCTGTCGGAATTAGTTGCATATTTATCTACGCCGCATAAATCGGTACAACCAGCAATTTTACACAAAGCCCTAAATTGCCTGTCAGAGCCAATTGCAAGCACTACCTGTTCACCATCTTTAAATGTAATTATTTCACCATAAGGAGCAATATTGGGATGCAGTGAACCTATACGTTCGGGAAAAACTCCGGTATTTAAATAATTAGCCGCTTGATTGGCTAAGGAAGAAACTGCAACATCAAATAAACTCACACTCACTTTGGAACCTTTGCCGGTTTTTAATTTTTTAATTAATGCAGTGAGCACACCTTCTTTAAGTTGATGTGCAGCAAATAAATCGATAATAGCAACTGGCAATTTAGTTGGAGGAGATGAAGGTGAACCATTCATATACATCCAACCAGTTTCGGCTTGTAATACAACATCAAATGCAACACGGTCCTCTTCTTCTCCAAAGGAATTTATATTGGCATAAATAATATCTGGTTTAAGGTTACAAATGGTATCATAATCCAGTTTAAATCTTTCACCGTCGCCTTTTTTCCAGTTGCAAATAACGATATCTGCACGTTTAATTAAACTATAAATGCGTTGTAAATCATCAGCATCGTTATAGTTTAAAAACAGGTGACTTTTTTTATAATTTACGGAAGCAAAATAAGCAGAGGTATTGGCACTCGGGTCTTCATTTGGCAACTTCCAGTGTCGCGTAACATCTCCATTAGTTTCAGGGTTTTCAATTTTAATAACGGTAGCCCCCAATTCCGCAAAAAACGCCCCAACAGCAGGACCGGCAAGCACTCCGGCCAATTCAACAATTTGAATGTCTTTAAACATGATGTAAATTTAGTAGGTTTTTAACAGTTATGTACGACCTTTTACATAGAAAACCCTTATTTAGAATGAGTTGCATGTAATTGTCATTTCAAAGTCATTTATCCGCATTTTTAGCCTAACATTGGGAGTTAGTCAAAGCGCAATATTTCCTGTTAAAACAATATCCATTCGATTTGGTCGTCAGAACTAATTAGACTAATAATTGTTAAATTATCATATGCGGACCTTATCCTTATTTGCCTTTGTTATAGGAATTGAATTATATGCTTATCAGGCTTTAGCCACTATATTTCCGGGTAGTAGCATTTTACCTATTATCTATTTTTCTATAACTGCAATTTTAATTGCAGCTGTATTACTTTTTGTAAATGCCGGTTTAAAAAAACGGGTAAACTTGCCGCGTGGAGTATTAACAGGAACCTTTTTCATGTTATTTATTCCTAAACTTTTTACTGCGATTTTATTATTGGGAGAAGACATTGTTCGGCTTGGTAAAACATTAGTAATGGGCATTGTGCATGTTGCGGGAAACGAATCATTTTACCTCGGTACGGAAAGATCATTAGTTTGGAGCATCATTAGTGTATCCATAGCAGGATTATTGAGTTTATCGTTTGTTTACGGTGCATTATTTAATGTTTACAATTACAAAGTAAGGAAAGTAAATGTCAAATTAATGAAATTGCCAAAGGCTTTTGACGGATTAAAAGTGGTTCAAATTTCTGATATCCATTCCGGTAGTTTAACTGATAAGGCTGCTGTTCAAAAAGCAGTAGAGAAAATAAACAGTTTACATCCGGATGTCATATTTTTCACAGGAGATTTAGTCAATAATTTAGCAACCGAAGCCGTGAGTTTTGTGGATGTGTTTAAACATTTACAAGCACCTCATGGTGTATATAGTGTGTTGGGCAATCACGATTACGGTGATTATGCCGCTTGGCCAAGTGAAGAAAGTAAACAAAACAATTTAAACATGTTAAAAAAGATACATGGTGAAATGGGTTGGCGTTTATTATTAAATGAACATGTGAAAATTGAAAAAGATGGCGAAAAAATAGTGGTAGCGGGCGTTGAGAACTGGAGCGCCAGTGGTAGGTTTCATAGTTATGGAAAATTAGATGCCGCTTTACACGGTATTCAGGATGCCATAACCGTATTATTGTTATCACATGATCCTTCACATTGGGAGGCGGAAATATTAAAACATCCTGCGCACGTTGATTTGACTTTTTCGGGTCATACACATGGAATGCAATTTGGGTTTGAGTTATTTAATATTAAATGGAGTCCTGTTAAATATATTTATAAACAATGGGCAGGACTGTATTCCAAAAACAACCAACATTTATATGTAAACCGCGGATTTGGTGTTATTGGCTATCCGGGAAGAGTTGGTATATTGCCTGAAATAACTGTATTCACATTAGCATCAGATAATAAATAAGGTATATTTGTGAATGACACAGCAACATATTGAAGCATTTAATAAATTAAAAAATAATTACACCAATTTATTGGAATTGGTAAGTATATTAAATGTAAATCAATTAAATAATAATCTTGAAGCTGATAAATGGAGCTGTGGTCAAATAATGGAACATCTTCAAATGTCGTTTGGATTTACCATGCTTTATTTAAATAAAAAAATTTCACAACCTGAATTAATTCCTGTTGCCGGTTTTAAAAGTACACTTCGGTATTGGCTAATTAAATTTGTTTTAAATAGCCCGATAAAAGTCAAAGCACCAAAAGGTGTAGATAATGTTCCGGAAGTCACCACAATTGAACAAATTAACCAAGGGGTAAATAAAAATCTACGAGCATTGGAGGAATTTATCAACCGATATCCTGTTGAGTTAAATCAAAAAGCCATTTTTAAACACCCACTCGCCGGTCGCATTAATTTATATCAAACCATTCAATTTTTGAATGACCATTTGATGCACCACGACCGACAAATAAGGCAAATAATCAGTAAACTGCACTGATTGCTGCCCGAAATGCACTAACTTTGCAGCCGAATTAACAAGATTATAAAAAACAGTTCAACTGTATGACCATCTTTTTTATCGTTTTTATCCTGCATTGGTACCTTTCTTTGTTTAGCCAAACGTTTTTCCTACACCGATATGCAGCGCATAGTATGTTCAGAATGAATGCATTTTGGGAGAAGTTCTTTTACTTTTTCACCTGGATAACGCAAGGGTCATCGTATTTAAGTCCATATGCCTACGGAATATTGCATCGTTTACATCATGCGTTTACCGACACAGAAAACGACCCGCATTCACCAAGTTATACCAAAGGGTTATTTCCATTAATGTGGAAGACCAAACAGATTTACGGTGATATTAATAGCGATAAATATCCGGTTGACGATAAATTCATGAAAAACCTACCAATGTGGCGTAGTTTCGACCGATTTGTCAGCTCATTCGGCATTCGTATTGCGTGGGGTGTTATATATTTCCTATTTTATCTGGCATTTGCTACACAATGGTGGATGTGGCTGTTGTTCCCTATAACTTGTTTAATGGGACCAGTTCACGGCGCTATTATCAACTATTTTGCACATAAATACGGATACAGAAACTTTGAAATGGAAGACACTAGTAAAAACTTTTTACCGGTTGATGTGCTTATGATGGGTGAAAGCTACCATAACAATCACCATAAGTTACTTGCTCGCCCAAATTTTGGGGTACGTTGGTTTGAAATAGACCCCACCTACCCTATTATCAGGTTACTCAATTTGATGCATGTAATCCGCTTAAACAAAGAACCGGTTTCCTAATAAACGGGATACCATACCGCGCTTCAGCAACGTTTCCTGTCTTACAATTAACTTTACCAAAAAAAGACAGGCTATTAGACTGCGACTCCTGATATCGGTTTGTATCATTCTTTTTACCACTGTGCATATAAAAGCACAGAGCGGTAATGAACGAGTGCGCACAATTACAGTGGCTAATGATACGCTGACAATTGATACACTCAGCATTATTCCCGGAACAATGACAATTTCATATGTTGAATCGGGAGATACATTATTTACAATTTTAGATAGCAGTTTTTTTAAGGTTGAATATTTTAATTCACGCTTAATATTCCTCAAGCCTTTTGAAGGTGTTATACGCATTCAATACCAGGTATTTCCATATTTATTTACAAGGACTTATTTTAATAAAAATCCTGCGTTGTTCGACAGTGCCAATATCAACTTCAAACCTTATGTAATCGATATAAAAAATTCTGAGCCTTACCTAAATATTTCCGGGTTAGATTATAATGGTAGTTTCGCTAGGGGAATTTCCTTTGGCAATAATCAGGATGTAGTGGTAAATTCCGATTTTAATTTACAATTAAATGGGAAGCTGCAAAATGATGTCAATATATCTGCATCGATAACCGATAATAATATCCCTATTCAACCTGAAGGCAATACACAACAGTTGCAGGAATTTGACAAAGTATTCATCCAGTTGTCGAAAAACAGGCAACAGCTCATTATGGGTGATTACGAAATTTATCGGCCTCCAGGTTATTTTATGAATTATTATAAAAAATTACAAGGAGCAAGTTACACCGGAGCTTTTGACCTTTATGGCGGAACATTTACAAGTGGTTTGAGTTTAGCTGTTGCCAAGGGAAATTATTCAAGACAAGACATTCCGATAATAGAAGGTAATCAGGGTCCATATAAATTGAAAGGGAATAATGGAGAAACGTTTATTATCATTTTAGCAGGAACTGAACGTGTTTATATTGATGGCAAATTAATGGTTCGCGGTGCAGAAAATGATTATATCATTGATTATAATGCGGGTGAAATTGCCTTCACCACAAAAGTGTTATTGACGAAAGACAAAAGGGTGCAAATCGAGTTTGAATATTCAGACAAAAATTATTTTCGTTCTTTGGTATATTCAGGAAGCACATTTACATCAGGTGACGATAAACTATCATTACACTTAAATATTTACAGCGAGCAAGACAGCAAAAATCAGCCATTAGACCAAACAATAGATTCCGAGCAACGCAATATTTTATCATCGGTTGGAGATTCACTGAACCAAGCTTTTTCATCAGGTATAGATAGTATTGCATTTGATGCTTCACGTATCATGTATAAGATGGTTGATACACTTGGATTTGATTCTGTATTTGTTTTTTCTACCCATCCCGATTCAGCTAAATATGCTTTATCATTTACCGAATTAGGCAGTAATAACGGAAATTACATCCTCACAACAACTTCCGCAAATGGGCGGGTGTATCAATGGGTTGCTCCTATTGCAGGTGTTCCGCAAGGAAGTGCAGAGCCGGTTATTTTATTAATAGCTCCAAAAAAATCGACCATGGTAGCATTGGGCGGTAGTTATCAGCTGACACCTAATCATACAATTGGCAGTGAAATAGCATTTACCAATAATGATGTAAATACTTTTTCCGAAATTGATAATGCTGATAATTCGGGATTTGCCTATAAGGGAAGTTATAATTTTAATAAAAATATAAGCGCAACAACTAAGCTACAAACACAAGCTAATTACGAATTTGCTGCAGCTAATTTTGCTCCACCAGAGCGCTATCGTTCAGTAGAGTTTAATCGCGATTGGAATATATTTTCAACGGAAAAAACGAATGAACATTATGCGAATGCCGGACTCACAATTTCCGGTAGTGAAAAATGGAATTTAGGATTTCAATCATCTGCATTTATTCGCGAAGATGAATATTCCGGTTTTTTACAAGCACTGAACGGTGGATTTACCACAGCCAAATGGGACTTAACAGCAGGTGGCAGTTTTTTACAATCAAGTGATGATAGTAATCAAGCAGTGTTTTTTCGCCCTAAAGCCAGCATAACAAGAACTTTCCCGGCAATTAAACAATGGAAAACGGGTATCTTGTATGAAGGTGAGCATAATGCAATTACTACACAGGGTGATTCATTATTGAGCACTGCATTTTATTACGATCAGTTACAATATTTCATAGGAAGTTCAGATACCGCAAAAACTGCAATTAAGGGTGAAATAATTACCCGCTTAGATAAATTACCGTTAAACGGGAAATTTACTAACGTTACACAAGGCAATACGTATTCTTTAAATGGTGCATTCAATAAAAAAATAAATAATAAATATTCCTGGCAATTAACTTACAGAACCTTATCTATTTTAGATACATCATTAACCTTATTAAATCCTGAAAAATCATTATTAGGTCGATTACAAAACAGTTTTACTGTAAAGAAAGGTTTAGTAACAGGAGATTTGTTTTATGAATTAGGAACAGGTCAGGAACCAAAACGTACATTTACTTATGTTGAAGTTGAACCCGGCTTAGGTGTTTATACCTGGAATGATTATAATGCGAATGGCGCACAGGAATTAGATGAATTTGAAATTGCGGTATTTGCTGATGAAGCCAATTTTGTTCAGGTAATTACCCCAACAGATGAATATATACAAAGCAATTTGACCAATTTCAATTATGCATTAGGTTTGAATCCAAAAGTAATTTGGCATGATAGTAAAGGGTTTGAAGGATTTGTAGGAAAATTTGCCGCACAATCATCACTGCAACTCTCACGCAAAGTATTAGATGACCAATCGTTGAATGCTTATAATCCATTCTCTGAAATTGCTGATAGTTTGTTGGTGAGTTCAAATGTATATTGGTTAAATACGTTATTCTTTAACCGAGCCGGAACTAAATTCGGAATAGATTATAGTTATTTACGTAATTTCAATAAAATTGTCATTACCGTTGGCCCTGAAAGCAGAGGAAAAGATGAGCATAAAATTATTTTCCGCTATAAAATTGCCAAACCAATAACAGTTAACGGCACTTTTATTAAAGGAAATAAATCGCTGGTATCAGATGCCTTTACAAACAAAACCTATTTTATCCCATATTATTCGGCCGAACCAAAAATTACGTTTATTCAGAATAGTGTTTTTAGAACCACTGCATTCTATCAATACACAACCAGCAAAAACAATGAAGGAGCAGAAACATTAATAAGTAATGAATTCACCTTAGACGTAAGGTATAATGTTGTTGCCAAAAGCACTATTTCTGCTAAATTTTCATACATCGAAATTGCATTTGAAGGTATTGAAGATACGCCAGTGGGTTATGCCATGCTGGAGGGATTAAATAATGGCAATAATCTCTTATGGAATCTAACGCTGGACAGAAAGTTATCACAACTGTTGCAATTAACTGCCAGTTATGAAGGCAGAAAAACCGGCGACAACCCGATTACACATTTAGGCAGGTTGCAAATGCGGGCCATATTTTAAATACCGATGAAAAAGTGGGCAATTCCTTATAATTAGTTTAATTTGCATTATGGATATCACAATCAATACACCGGCCTTATTATTCCCTGCAATTAGTTTGGTTATGTTAGCCTATACTAACCGATTTATGGCTTTGAGTTCGGTGGTAAGAAAACTGCACGATGAATATCAGACCAATAAATCGAATAATAATTTGCAGTTACAAATTAAAAATCTCCAGTACCGTATTAAGTTAGTTCGCCGCATGCAATTTTTTGGTGTGACATCATTTTTATTAGCCATCATGTGCATGTATACCATATATCAGGACAACTTTGAATTAGCCCATATTACCTTTGCAGCATCTATCATCAGCTTCTCGACAAGTCTGATTATTTCATTAATAGAAATCATGCAAAGCACCAGAGCCCTAGAACTAGAATTATCTGATATGGAAGGCATGGAAGGTGAAAATCTGGTAGACTATATACGCAAAAAATTCGATAAATAAAAAAGGCTCACAATTGTGAACCTCTTAGAAATCTGCATGATAAAATATTATTTAATTGATTCGGTAAGATTAGGTTTTGTATGTGTATATATTACTGAATATCTTCCGTTGTAATCGTATAATCCTTTTTCTACATGGTAATCACCTGTAATATTGATTAATCCATTTCTATTTGTTGATTTTATTAAATCTACATCTGCTTTAATATAAACTACTGCATTTTCATCAACAATTAATTCAAGCTGTTCACCGCTAAGATCATTTGCAATAACCTGTGCACCGTAACATGCGCGAATTTTGGTTAACTCGCTGCAAGTAACATAAACAGTAGTTTGTTTACTGAACATTTTTTTACTGATGCGCAATTGGGCGCCTTTACACCTAATGTTTATTGCTTTTGCATCTTTTTGATCGGCTACATTAACTCCTGGTATATCACCTTGTTGGAGAATTACCGTGATGCCTTTTTCAACACGAATTGCATCAAATGACTCAACCGGAATATTAAGTGTGGCAACCTGAGGATAATTGCCAGCACTTAATCCAGTATTCATGGAAAATAGCAGAAAAAGGGAAAAGAGCATTTGTTTCATAACAGGTAAATATTGTGTGTATAAATATTTTCAATTGATTAATAATCCAAAAGTATTTTCTTTTCATACAACAAAAAAACGGCTTTGAGCGAACTGCCCTAAATTTTGTGTGAAATGGACAATTAACTTAGTAAATACTAAACTGGATGAAGTAATGGCAATAAAAAACCCCTTGACGAATAAACGCCAAGGGGTAGAAATAAAATTAAATATGTTTATTGTTTCACAAGTGAGAAAACCCTTCCAGTTCCTCTCTGCATGTTTATTGCGGTACCAGTAGCATCCAACACTATAAAACGCATATCAGCTCCATTTGTGCAATCTTTTGTTCCTGATACTGTAGACTTATACAAATAACGGTCTGCTGATTCGGTTGCGGTGTAAACTAATTTTGCGGAACAAATTTCAACACCATCAATTGTTTCAGTATAAGAAATATGGCTTACACCGTCAATTGTAGTGCTTTCCATCGTTATAATGTGTGGTTTACCTGTTGAAGCCAGTTGAGTAGCTTTATAGGAGCCATTAGGTACACCGGCATCTTGAGCGTACGAGAACGCTGACACCAACATCAAAATAACAACAGTAAAAAAGTGGCGATTTGATTTCATATGAATATGTTTTGTTGTTTCTGATGCTAAAAATAAACCTTTTGCGTGATTTCTCCAAAAAGCTGTGAGTTTCAGAACTGGTAAACCAAGGTCAGGCCATTGTCGGTATTGATATAAACAGGCTCAAATAGCTGAAAGTATTGGAAAACATAGGCCAATTTCAAAGCCTTGGTTTTGGACAGTGTTTTAACATAGGCCACCCCTAGTTTAACCCCAAAAAAATCTGCCAAGGGTAAAGCGGCTTCAAAATCACTATTAATTAGACCAAAAGTTAAGGGTTCTGCGTCTGCTGCAGAAACAGGATTTCTAAATGTTGCATCAGAATTACTCACCAACTCAGCCATTGGTATCGAAAGTTGAACTAAAATGGCATTGTTGGAAGGCAATAGTTTTGACCAATAAACTTCTGCAGGCATGTAGATTTGTGTCAACCAGAAATTTTGATTTGGGGTGATATTACTAAAATCATAAACTGTTGATTTATATCCTACTCCGGTAATTAAGCCAAACGGTGCCAGTAACAGTGAAGCTCTGTAGCCTGCTTCAAACCCAAACGCATTTGAAGACTGATTTCTGATATTACCTCCCCACGCATATTGAGTTTGTAGATACCATCCATGAGTGACAAGCTTATTTAAGTTATAGTAGGCAGCAAACGAAAGTGCAGGTTCAAAACCAACATTAGATAAAGTTGTAGCACCTTTAATTTTATAGGAAGCCAAATTTGCCGATACCCCAATATTGCAGCTATTGGAAGGTAGAATGAATTCATTTTGGGCGTTTAATGTATCAATCACCTGCGAATTCCCAACACGCAAACAAGCAATAAATAAAGCAACAGCCAGGCATAAACGATACATCAATAATAAACCACTATGCTTTAAATCAGGTTGCTTCACGATTTCAAATATATTAAATTTTTGATACCTTGCTTTATTTTAAATGCAATTGATAATTTTGCAATAAGT
>Ga0209480_10000469_pt1 | contig 33590 bp, 28 predicted proteins | sample JI61114C2DNA_FD_187501 | JGI IMG/M metagenome (GOLD analysis project Ga0209480, IMG submission 187501) | Wastewater effluent complex algal communities from Wisconsin, to seasonally profile nutrient transformation and Carbon sequestration -... | ecosystem: Engineered > WWTP > Effluent > Algae... | reverse complement strand
CCATGACGCTTTTCCCCGCCAAATTCCCTACATTGGGGCCAACAAAAACGACCATGCCATGTATCATTTCGCCCGCTTTAAAGTTGCCCTCCTTGTATTCCTGTTTCCCATCATCTCGACCGCCACTATCCGCCTTCCTTATTTCATTTCGGACGGCATGGTATTGCAGCAAAATGCGAATCCTGTACTATGGGGCTGGGCGAGTCCGGGCGCTACGGTCAAAGTGAGTACTTCCTGGAATAAAGCCAGCTATAGTACCAAAGCCGGGTCCGACGGCAAATGGCGTTTATCCGTGAAGACCCCGGTGGCTGGCCAGGTGCCTACCACTGTATGGGATATGTCGGAGGATGGATCAGCGGCTGCGAGGATGTCTCCTATGCTGTTGGAGAAAACTCCAACAGCGGGACACGGTCCGTATACTATTACTATTTCGGATGGGAAGCCGGTTACCATCAAGGATGTGTTGATCGGTGAAGTATGGTTGTGCAGCGGGCAGAGTAATATGGAAATGGCGATGAAAGGATTCAAAGACCAGCCTATTATTGGCAGCAATGAGGCCATATTTAATTCAACCAATGAGCATATCCGCATATATACAGTTCCGCGTTCCGTACAACGTTTACCACAGGATACCAGCAAACAGTCCACCTGGAAAATGGCTGAACCCGAAGCGGTGAGTAATTTCAGCGCCACGGCTTATTATTTTGGCAAAATGCTCTATGAAAGATTAAAAGTACCTATCGGGCTGGTCAATATCAGTTACGGAGGTTCCCCGGTAGAAGCCTTTATGGATGCGGAAACATTAAAAGCTTTTCCGGAGATCAAAGTACCCTCCCCGACCGATACCAGCAAACTGAATAACAAAAATGCCACAGTATTGTACAATGGAATGCTGAAACCCTTTCTTGGTTATACCATCAAAGGTTGTATCTGGTACCAGGGCGAGAGTAATAACGACCGGGCGAAACAATACGAGACCTTGTTTCCTGCTTTTGTTAAACAGATCCGGGAGCAAAGCGGACAGGGAGACTTTCCCTTCTTTTATGCGCAGATTGCGCCTTATAATTATATGAACCATGCGGTCGTGGGTGCTACGGCTTATAATTCAGCTTACCTGAGGGATGCACAACGTAAGGCTTTATCTGTTATACCCAACAGCGGCATGGCTGTACTGATGGATATCGGGGAGGAATTCAATATCCATCCGATGGATAAACTGACTGGCGCAAAACGCCTTGCATTTATGGCACTCGGCAAAACATACGGGCTGAAGGGATTTGGCTATGAAAGTCCCGCTTATGATGCCATCACGATCAGTGGTAATATTGTCACGGTTAAATTTAAAAATGCGCCAAACGGTTTATCTGCCTTCGGCAAAGAGCTGAAGTACTTTGAAGTGGCCGGGGCGAATAAAGTATTCCGTCCGGCGAAAGCGATGGTAAACGGCGGTAATATCATCTTATCTGCTCCCGATGTAAAGGAACCCGTAGCGGTTCGTTATGCATTTAAGGATTTTGTGGTGGGGGATCTGTTTAGTTCGGAGGGGTTTCCGGTGAGTAGTTTTCGAACAGATGACTGGTAAGGCAATGAGTAATCAGTAATGAGTAATGAGTGGGGGAAGAGTCGTTATAATCTTAAAAATATAAACGTACTGAAAACCCAAAACATATATTTTCAGCGTTAAGCCTGATACATTAGTATTTGAGTCTTCTGCAGCTACTCATTACTGATTACTCATTACTCATTTCGAGTATCCCGTAAAAATCCCCGACCCCGGTGCATTCGCATCATTTAGCCAGAGCACCCTCCCTCCTTTAGTGGCGGTGAAGTAAGCGTCATATGTTTTTGAGCGCTGCTCAATATTTGAAAAATTCAGCTGCCAGTCATTTACAGAGGAGAAGTTACCATCAGACTTCGCTTGTGCCACATTAGTCTGGCCATTGAAAGTATTGGCCGCCACCAGTTCCCAATGATACTGTTGCCCGCTTTTAAAATCAAACCACTGGGAAGAAGTATAGGTGTTCATCCCGGCATAGTTTCCGGTATAATAATTTGCATAATACGTATTACTGGAAAAACCGGCATTCCATTTTCCGGTGCCGGCCAGGTCGGAGGCGGCCACCGCAAATTTGTTGTAGGTCGTCATATTATCCAGTTTATTAAAAATCTCCGGATCAGCGTTAATTGTTGTCCCGGCACTGTTGGTCACTACCCAGCCACCTGAATATTCAGTCAGCTTTCCCCAGACAATGGATTCTGGATTGAAGCCAAATTCACGGGTAAAGCTGGCATTATCCGGTGCCATCACTTCAATCCAGCCGCCGCCCCTGCGGAAGAGCACAATAAAAACAGACTGACCTGTGCTGTTCTCCGTGGCATAGCCTGTACCGAAATAAGGACGGTTATAGGTCTCGATATAGCGGGCATTGAAATTACTCAGGTTGCTGTAGCGTGGTGCCACCAGGATATTCCACGCGGCTTTGATCAGGGGTTCGGGATCGGAAGGGAAGATCGTTCCCTCTTTGGGATAATGGATCATCGTTTTGATGGATCCTTTCTCCACTTGTACCCAGTCTTCCTGTATGCTGCTGGTCCAGCCATCATCAAAATTGGTCGTATTGAACTTGTAACCGGTAGCCACGGGTTGCGTATTGCTGATCGTCTGTTCATTGCCATTATCAGCCGGTGGCGGAGGTACGGGGTCCTGCACAGCAACTGTGTTCCCGGATTGCAACCGGATCGTACTCAGCAGCTGATCATAAGCGGGAGCAAACTTTTTATCCGAGCGATTGCAGAGTATACTCACACAGGCTCCGTAACCGGTATAGGTAGTCACTGTGGTAATGACTTCTTTACCATTAAACATCCATTTGCCGGTGCCACTGGTTTTTTTCCAATCGCCAAAAACGGTTTCAGCAGCTGTTTTTATTGGAAGGGCTGTAATCTGATAAGGGGTGGCAGCCAGTTTTTCCCACTCACTGTCAAAATCCGCTTCCGGGGTTCCAAGTGAAGTGGTGTTCTTATAAATGGCAATCTGTGCCCATTTGGTTCCCTCTTTTTTTACATACTGAATGGCCGCATTATTCTCTTCCCCCTTGCTCCAGCCATCGGGCAGGGTGAAAGTAACTATATCATAGGTTTGTTCCTGGGCTAACAGGCGGGTGGAGCAGAAAAGGAAAAATATAAAGAAGTACTTCATGTCGGGCATATTTACTGCTCAAAGATGAAATATTCTAAAGAGGGGCGTATCCCGGAAAAAGAGGATTTTTATGGAAGGTTGGCAGGTTGATAAGGCAACCTGCTAAGAGCACCACTTGTCAACTTGTAAACATTTCAACCTATCTCCACCTTTCATCAATCGCTTTCAGGCAACGCCTGAGTGGATCCTGCATCATGGCCAGTGCCCATTGCATTCCTTCATAGTGATAACTGTTATGCGATTGGCCGACTGAGTTACGGGCCTGGTCATTCAGATAGGCTGGCGATAAATATTCATTTAATGGCAGCACACAATTCGTGGCGGCAGCGCAACCCACCCAGGGATGATCGATGATCAACAGGTCATATTCAAGAGTGAGTTTTTCGATCGGAAAATCTGCGAACTCCTGCAATGTTCTTTTCTTCCAACGAATTTCCACTTCGGGATGCAGCTCACTGTATCGCTGGGACAGCGCCAGCAGGGGAGTAATACCCCGGCTATGTCCCCATGTGATACCATTTAAAACGATGGCTGCCATATTAAACGTTCTTTTTTACCATGAGGATATGTTCGCACAACATCACGAGTTCTTTATGTTGATTGAAACATTCCACCAGTTCGGTCACCAGGCCGTATTCCGGTTTTTTATGGTCTTTTTTTTCTTTTATAGTAATATTTACCCGAATGGTATCATTAATAAACACGGGTTTGATAAAACGGAGCCGCTCATAACCGTAGGTCATGGATACTTCATTGATAAAATCAGCGGTCAGTCCGATCGCCACAGTAAAGATGAGGGTGCCATGGGCAATCCGCCGGCCAAAGGGCTGGGTTTTGCACCATTCTTCGTCCATATGATGGGGGAAAAAGTCGCCCGATTGTCCCGCGTGAATCACAATATCTGTTTCGGTGATCGTCCGGCCCCGGGTCTGCCGGGTATGATTGAGTTCGAATTCCTCGAAGTATTTCTGTATGAACATGGTGTGGCAATCGTTTCGGTTTGTGCAGGGGCGGGAGCCGGTCAGGGCCCCTTTGTAAGCGACCGGAAGGTCGTTACAAAGGGCTGGCCGTTTCTGCTTGCTGCTTATGCTTGAAATTCTCTTTAAAAGTACCCTGCAACCCCTTGTCGTTAAATGGAAGGTTTTACTGATTTGATGGAATATTTTATTGCTTTCTTAGAAGTCTCCCCTAAGTAAACAGGGACATTTTGGCACAATTTTACAATTTCGGATGAGTAATCAGTAATCAGTAATGAGTAGCTCGGGAGGAGGTATTAAAGTTAGAAACAGGCTGAAAAAGGGGATAATTAATGATTACTCATTACTTATCCCCCTCCCCAAACCTGCTTCAAAACGTAAGGTCTTTCCCCGAGCTACTCATTACTGATTACTCATTACTCATTCTACTTTCAGTCTGTTTCTACCTTGAACGCCTCTCCCCGAGCAGCTACCTCACCCGCTCGCTCTGCCTCACACATTTCTCCCACATCCGGGCAAAATCTTCGGCGGAGTTAAACAGCACCGACATATCCTTGGGTTTCATGCCCACATTCTTCAGGTCCTGGAAGAAATCCGCCATCATCCCGTAATGCGCCATGCCATCGATATTATAATCCCAGGTTTTACCCAGGGTGGAGGCCGGAATCAACGGTTCGTTGGTACCGGGCCGGGTCATTATTTTATAATAATCAAACGCTGCTTCCAGCAGTTTGTGGCGACGGTTCTTTTCGGAATTGGAGGTTACATCACCGGTCCGGCTGTCAACCGTACGGTTATTGAAAATTTTCTCGCGGCTTACTTTCAGGGAAATCTGTTGCTGGGTACCTACGTCTCCGTTAAAAACATCCGTGCCGATATTCTCTCCGTTCCCGCCTTTGATTAATCCTTTGATAAACTCCCTGATCCGTCCCTTGTCATAACTGCTGTGTACCACATGATTCAGGTACCAGTCAATCTTATTTCTGGTATCACCGGATTCAGCTTCGCGTTTAAACCGCTCTTCCATGGAATAATAAATCTGCAAGGCCAGCATAAAATCGCCTTGTTCCTCGGTAAACAGTTTACCGTTCTGTAAAAATTTATCCGGATTATTCTTCAGATCATCATAGGAGCCGGTCAGATGGCCGCGGAAACGGTTACCAGAAAGATCGGTAAAGGGGGTATAGCGCACCTGGTTGGCCTGTCCATATACAAAACTGCGGCGGTTATAAATATCATAACGGTCATGTCCGGCCGCACTGGCGCTGTTTGCCCCAAACCTCGGACCTACCAGTCCGGCAAAGCCGTTGATATCCGTACCAAAACAAACCCCGCTCCCATTCATTTTTTCAATAGCATATAATAATAACTGGGCCGCGGACCGGCTGCTGCCCGGATTATTATTGGTCACCACCGATTCGGTATAGCGCCGGGAGGAAGCAGGGATTACATTCGTTAACGCGTTTACATTGGCTCCTGAGATGCCCACACCCATCATACCGCCCAGCTGCCTGATTTTTATCAGCTCATCGGGTTTGCGGTCATTTTCATTCGCAATTTTTTCAGCTATATGATTATAATGATTCGTGTATAATTTCCGGCCATCCACTGTACTGAGATCATAGGCTTCGGGTAGTAGCTGCGCTTCCGTCCAGCGGGTTTCGGTAAACTGGTTATGGCCACTGTTAAGCGGGTAACCTCCTGCTGGTACGGCAAAGGCCATCCTGAAATAATCATCCACTGTATTTCTGCCGGCATGATCAATATCGATCATCACACCCAACCGCATCATTTCATTCACGGCTATTTCGCCAGCCGTTGTCAATCCCTGCCGGTTGATATGACCCGCATAACGTTTCCAGGGATAAGCCGGGTAATTGTTTCCCACCGGTATCACATCCAGTGAAATGCCCCATTCATTCGTCCACTTGTTTACCGCCACTCCGGCCAGGACCGGAATCAGCGGAGCCGCCATCCCCACTACCGTTGTACCAGCAGTCGTGATCAGCGGAATAAAAGGTAATACCAAAGGAGCGGCAGCGGGTACCACTACCGGGGCAGCAGCACCTGCAATACCCCCATAAGCAATCGCTTTATTATTGGCATCGATCATGGCCGCAGGTACATCACTCAACACATCAAATTTAGCTTTGAGCTTATATTCCGAAAACCCATCCTTATAATCCTTTAGTTCCACATCAAAAGCCCTGCCCGTATTAAACTTGGTGGCCAGGTTAAAGATGTCAGACTTGATGGCGGTTCCACCAAAGCCATTGTTCAGTAAATGCACCGGGAACATATAGCGTAACCCTTTATCATAAAGACGACGGATTTCCGCTCTCACTTCCGCTTCAGTTGGCGCCCGCTTTCCATCGAAGTTGCCGATATTATCAAGTTCACTGCCCAGGATCACAGCCAGTTTATTATTCAACATGATCCGGCGCATATCAGCAGGAGAATAAGCGATTTCCATCCAGTCACGGCAAGCTGGTGCAATCACGTTTTTTATATAGTCAATTTGCTTATCCCCCACCGATTTGTCATCATCCGGCCGGGTCCCTTCACTGATACGGGCAAACACCTGGCTATGTACAGTCAGCGCCACAATCATCCGTAACCCACCATCGTAAGCTCTTTTCAGCCAGTCCTTCCACATCTGCTGATGCAGTTTGGTATTATAAATCGGCCAGTAGGCAAGGGTTTGTTCATTGGATCCCCAGGTATTACCGGGATCCATAACACCCAGGCGATGGCCTGGGTCGAACACACCGGCCACCGCATTACGGATAATATTTCCGCGGATCCGTTCACCGGAGGAACTCGTCAGGGTACGCAATATATCGGCTCCGTGATCGATTTCACAATCGGCCAGTGCCTTGTTAATAGTGCCAACGGGTTCACCATGAAAGAGGCGGTTACCAAAACCGATATGTGCTGCAGGGTGTGTATGTGTATCAATGGTCCCCCACAGCGGGAAATCCCAGTCATAATAATTCCCTTCTTTCTGAAACACCTGCTTAACGGTAAGACGGGTGCCGATCTTTATATCGGTCTGATCGGGGGATTGTTCCTGAAAACGGATGTCATCCACGTTGATGTATCCGGTAGCACTGTTATCGGTAATTTTTATTCTCGCCTTCTTTCCTTTCAATGTTTTCACCTCCCACCAGACACGGCGCATTACACTACTTCCTTTTCCGCTGGCCTTATAAAACTTAGCAATAGCCTGGCTGGCATTTAAAGGATTAATCAGTATTCCCTGATTTTTGGACTTGTTTTTATCATCACCAGCGGCATCCGAAGGTTGTCCTTCGTAGATCAGTTCTATTTTTTCATTCGCCATATCACTACTGCCGCCCACGAGAAAGCTGATATAATCGTGTGAGATAGTAAACTCCGGAGAGAGCAAGGTGCCCATAGGTGTGTTGCCCTGTGTCCGGGCAAATGGCTGCGCACTATCACCTCTGTTTTCAAAAGAGCCAATCCAGTATTTTCCTTTATGTCCGATAGGCAATGAAAGATCCTTCCAATAATCTCCGCCCAATGTAATATTCACCCGGAACGGATTCTGCGGATTATCCATTTCCCGGCGGATCACCACATTATGTCCATAGGTCGGTTGATTATTAAATGCGGTACCTTCACGGGTCCAGCCGGCCAGGGACAATTTCCCATTCTCAAAATTAAATCCATTGAGCGCAATCGTGCCGATGACTTGCTGCACCTGGGTGACAACCTGAACTTCCATTTGTTTGTTGGCCGGGGGTTGTTTAACCTGAGCAGCAGCAGGCAGGAAAAAAAGGGCTGTGCCCAGGAGGAGGGGTAGTTGTTTCATTTGAGGTGTAATGGTTAGGAGAACAATATACGGTTTTACTTTTTCAAATGAAATAGCGGGGGAATTCTTATTGGCAGAAACAGCCTGTAAATGAATGAGTAATCAGTAATGAGTAGCCCGGGGAGGGGCTTATTGGCAGAGACAGGTTGAGAGAAGAATGAGTAATGAGTAATCAGTAATGAGTAGCCCGGGAAGAGGATTATATTCAGTAAGAACAGGTAAGTGGAAGAGTTTTTAATAAAAATGGCGACGGATAAAATTTCGATTGGTGGAAATAATATATTTAAGGAATTAACCTTAAACTATGTTTTTACAACTTGCCCACACAAAAAAACCAATTTACAAGGATAGCAGGGAGTTGGTAGCTGAATGCTACCGTCTTACTGCATTATTTCCTAAAGAAGAAAAATTTGCAATGGTTTCACAGATCCGGAGAGCCGCCCTTTCAGTACATTTGAATATTGCAGAAGGCTGCTCCAGGCGTTCCGAAGCAGAACGTAAAAGATATTTTGAAATTGCAAGGGGATCAGTAATTGAAGTAGATGCAGCAATAGGAATTGCTTGTAATTTGGACTTCTGTAAAATTGAATCCTTAAGCGTAATTGAAACACTGATACTGAACTGTTTCAAGCAGCTTTCAGCCCTTATAGGAAAATAGCCTGATTATTAGCGTTGCCCCACTACCAACCTGCCCCGGAATTATTTTAGTTTCCAGGAACTACTCTTTACTCATTTTTCATCCGACCTTTATCCTGCCACTACCCGAAGTGTAAGTACCCCTAAAAACCAGACAGTTTAAAATTAGAGTTAAAAACTTAAATTTAAACTGCACATGAAAAAAACACGATTCACGGAGACCCAGATCGTCTCCACGCTCAAGCGCCAGGAAGCCGGTATTCCGACCAAGGAAATCTGCCGGGAACTAGGCATCTCAGAAGCCACTTTCTACAACTGGAAAAGCAAATACGGAGGCATGGAAGCTTCTGATGTAAAACGGTTGAAGGATCTGGAAGAAGAGAATGCCCGGTTAAAAAAAATGTATGCCGACCTGGCCATGGACAATCAGATTCTGAAAGACCTGTTCACAAAAAAAGGCTGGGCCCTGCCACAAAAAGGCAGTTAATCGAGGAGATGGTTCTGGAACAAGGTGTTCCGGTGAGCAGGGCCTGCAGATTGGTGTCATTACCCCGTTCTCAGTTTTATTACAGCAGTAAACGAGACGATTCTGATATAGTCGACGCGTTACAGGAACTGGCATTTAAACACCCTTCCTACGGCTTCAGAAAGCTCTTTGCATACCTGCGGCGATCAGGCAAGATCTGGAACCACAAAAAGGTTTACAGGGTCTACAAGCTCTTAAAACTGAATAAAAAACGAAAAGGCAAGCGAAGACTGCCGGCCCGGGTAAAACAACCCTTACAGCAGCAAACGGCTTTAAACAGCAGCTGGAGTATGGATTTTATGAGCGACAGCCTGGTGGGTAACAGAAAGTTCAGAACCTTCAATGTGATGGACGATTGCACCCGGGAAGTACTGGCTATTGAAATCGATACATCACTGACATCTAAAAGGGTTATACGAACGTTGAACAGGGTTATTGAACAACGTGGTGCACCAAAGACAGTTAGGTCGGATAACGGACCGGAATTTACTTCTAATGACTTTGAAATATGGTGTAAGGACAATGGAATACAGCTTCAGTTTATTCAACCAGGTAAACCCATGCAGAATGGATATATCGAACGTTTTAACAGGCTCTACCGGGAAGCAGTCCTAGACGCATACCTGTTCTTTGATCTTGATCAGGTAAGACAACTAACTCAGGAATGGATCGAGGAATACAACCAAAGAAGGCCCCATGAAGGACTGAATAATCTGACACCGGAAGAATGGAAATACAAGGTTAGTAAAAATGAATATCTTCAATTAACCACTGTCTGAATTATGGGGTACTTACAGAAGAGCCTCTTCCCAGACTACTCATTTCTCATCCCACCCTCAACCTGCCTCTGCCAATAAGCCCCTTCCCGAGCTACTCATTACTGATTACTGATTACTCATCCGACCTTTTGGTCAATTCCCGACATCACAGTAATTTCCCGCTATGAACAACCTCACCCTCGGCCCCGGCACCCGCCTGCAGCATACCCAATACGGTCCCGGCGTAATCGTCGCCCTCCGGTATGCCACTTATATTATCTCGTTTATCAATCATGGCGTTAAGGAAATCGACAAGACGGATGATAAACTGGAAGAAATTATTCCGGAGAATGTATCCGCAGAAATTGAAACCCATTCAGAAGTGGAACGCTCCCTCTTGAAGATCCTGCGGCTTTGGGGCGGTATTACGGAAAATGTGCCGATGGGAGAAAAATGGTCGAAGGGTACTATGCTGCTGCAGCCTTTTGATAAAACACTAAAGCCTAAAGAAATTCCAGTGGAGGATTTCTTCCATAAAATCGTGATGCTTCGTGACCGTCTGCGGGTGCTCGAGCAGAACATCAACAGTCACAAAAAATTGACAGATGAGGATAAAGTAAACCTGCAGCAGTATATCACGCGTTGCTATGGTTCACTCACCACTTTCAATGTATTGTTTAAGGATAAAGAGGATTGGTTTGTGGGAGAGAAAAGCTAAAACCCCGTCAGCTCCAGATCTTCAAGTGCTTCCTTCGCTTTCAGATGGCCCCCGGCAATGGCTTTCTTATACCATTCCCTGGCCAGGGTGGTTTTGTGTTTAAGCTCATAGATTAGTCCCAGTTTATACATGGCTTCACTGTACCCTTTATCAGCTCCCTGCTGGTACCAGGTGAGCGCCTTATCATATTCCTTCTTGTCAAAAGCCGCATCCCCGTTTTTAACCTCCGTTGATACAAGTCCCTCCTTTTCAATTTTCTTAACCGCTTCTTTAGCTTCCACCATCCCTTTGTCTGCCGCCTTTTTAAACCATTTATAAGCCTCTTCCATTTGCATTGTCACACCCGTACCATTTGCATACATCACACCGATATTATACATGCATCCGGAATGCCCTTTGTCTGCCCCTTTGGTAAACCATTGAAGGGCCAGTTTAAAATCCTGAATACCTTCTTCGGATAAATACAGTTGACCCAGGTTATTCATGGAATTCACATGTCCTTTATCGGCTGCCTTTTGATACCAGCCCACCGCCTCTTTTTCATTGGCCGGTATTTCAGTACCTGCTCCCAACTGATAGATCATTCCAAGATTGAACATGGCTTCCATGTTCCCTTTTGCGGCAGCCTTGTTAAACCAGCTGACCGCCTCTTTATATTTTTTCAGCTGGAAAGCATCATACCCCATTTTGTATTCATCCACCTGAGGCAGACCGGCCTTTTCGATTTTTTTCAACTCCTCTCTTGCATTATAACTTCCGTTACCGGAAGCACGTTTCAGCCACTTCATCGATTCATCAACATCCTGCAGCACTCCAAATCCCTTCCAATAAAGCAGTCCCAGCAGGTACATCGCTTCTTCATGTCCGTTATCAGCTGCACTGCGCAGATAAGGTACGGCTTCCTGGTATTTTCTGGCCTGGTATAAACGCTCCCCTGTAGCATAATCAGTAGCCGCCTTAGTGGCATCCAGTATAATATGCTTTCCATACACCGCCTCTCCTTTCTTGTTGATCAGCACCTGTTCTCCTTCTATATTTCTGAGTAAGGCCAGACCGTCAGTAAAAGGACGTAATTTACCCATATAATAAAAAGGAATAACCAGATTACCTTGCCGATCGATAGCGCCCCATTTATTTTTTTTCCTGACAAAAGCGACTCCCTCAAAAAAATAATCCACATCATCATATTTGCCTGCAGGGATAAGTTCTTTACCGGTTGTATCCATTACACACCAGCCAATGCCCTCCTTTCTGTACCTGATCTGGCCATTAAGCGGGTAGTTTAATTGCTCATACTGTTTGCGGAGTTCCGTCATATAGTGATTCACCTCTTCTCCCTTGGTATTGATATAGATATCATCATATCCTTTAGTCACTTCAGCCCTGCCCTTCTCAAAAGGAAACGCATGCAAGTAAATAAAGGGAATCACTTCTTTTCCTGCCTTGTTAATATACCCCCACCGGTCATTCTTTTTTGCGGGTACCAGTCCATTATTAAAATCCGCAGAAAGAGATTGGTAAATCCCAAATGGAATGATCAGCTTCCCGGTACAGTCGATAATTCCATAGGTTTCTTCCTTAGGGTCCGAAACCAGGGCCAGTCCATTATAAAAACAATCCATAAACCGGTAAGTAGCCGGTATCACCAGCTGGTTTTTCCGGTTGATGGCCCCGGCCTTCCCGCTTATTTTAACAGGTTTAGGCCATCCGCTGTTGTCACAATGATAGATATCTTCATACATGACCGGAATCACCATCTTCCCGTTTACATCGACCAACCCCTTCTTTTTATTCTTTGCCACAATAGCCAGCCCCTGATTGTAACTGCTTATATAATCATACTCAAAAGGTACAATCACCTGACCTTTGCTATTGACCACCCCGTATTTACCATCAGCATTCCATATGGGGGCTGGTTGTTGACCCAGTCCAAGCAGATAACCAAAGCAGGATAACAGGAGCAGGGCGGCAGGTCTACATTTCATACTTTATCAATTAATCCGGGGTTTAGCAAATTTCCTTTATGCAATTATAATAGGTAGACATGAGAAAAACATACCCGGAAGACGGTATCCGGAAAAATTAATGCCGGCAACCCGGTGTTTTTTGATCCTTAATCGAGTGAGGAGTTGCTTTCAGTTACGACTTGATAGATATTTAATTATTATTGCAGGGCTAACCCGTTTTCTCATCATTGTTTTATCAGTCATATGCTTACCCCGATCCTGATCTTTATCGTGGCACTGACCGTTTTACTGGTCGCTGCTCAATTTTTTACCCGGGCGGCCGAACAGATCGGGGGTTGGTTAAAACTTTCACCTTTTGTAATCGGGGTATTTATTGTGGGGATCGGGACCTCCTTACCCGAACTGATTTCCGGCATTATTTCCACCGGCAAAGGGTTATCGGAAATCGTACCCGGTAATATTATCGGGGCCAGCATTTCCAATATCCTCCTCATTACCGGATTGGCGGTGGTACTGAACAAAAAAAGTATTTCCCTTAACAGTACCTATATCTATATCGACCTGCATTTCCTGCTCGGCAGCTTCTTCTTCTTTTACCTCGTGGCCTATGATGGTGTCATCCGTTGGACTGAAGCCATTTCGGGCATACTGATTTTCCTCGTCTATAGTTTTTACCTGATTAGAGGGGGAGAGAAAAAAACAGAGACAGAATCAAAGTCTGTGCAGACAGCGTTCCCGGTGAAGGCCTTATTACTCCTGATTGGCAGTGCCGTGGGTATCTATTTCGGAGCAGATTATACGATATCCTCCCTGGAGAAAATAGCACTGGGTTTCAATGTACCGGCTTCCATTGTGGCACTTACCCTTTTATCATTAGGCACCACCCTACCCGAACTGGCCGTGAACATTTCAGCCATCCGCCAGGGAAAAGCCGAAATGGCCATCGGCAATATCCTGGGTAGCTGTATTTTTAATACCCTCGTTATACCAGGTGCCACTTCACTAATCGCTGATGTAAAAGTACCGGCCGAACTCACCGGTTTTTCCCTTCCGGTATTCGCCGCCTGCGGGTTACTCTTCTACCTGCTCACCCAGGATAAAAAGATATCCATCTGGGAAGGCATGATGTTTATCTGTCTGTATGGATTATTTATATTGAAGATATCCGGAGGATGATAACTCCATAAAAAGGGACTTTCCTTTAAACCCTCAACTCTAAATCCTATTCCTTCGTACTAAACTCCACCACAAACGGTTTGATTCTTACCTGATCTTCTCTCCGGAATGTATTATCAATCATAAACTGATAAGTCTTGCCGGGTTTCAGATCAGCTTCAAGAGTTATCGAACGTTTATCGTCCGACCATACACGGACAGGGCTCAGTTTCGGAAAATAATCAGGACCCAGCGGACCAAAGTCAATTCCGGTATTAATCCCATTCAGCGGCTCGGAGAAATGTACGGTGATCCTGGTCAACCCCGGCGCTACATCTTTTGTGCCATTAATGGAAGGCGACAGGGCGATTACCCTTGGACGGCTTTTATCATAGTCAGTATAAAGTTCAGATAGCTTTTTCGGTAAGAACCGCGTGGTATCTACCAGGTGTTCCACAGCCGCATCGTTGGTATAGTCCAGTTCAATAAGTTCGCGTATGGCCTTCCCTTTATCCGCAGACAACTCATAGTACCGCTCTGCAATGCTGTAGCCGATATAATAGCCCAGGTCACGCACCCTGAATTCATTACGGTTTTCACCCCATATCCAGTTATAATCATTGAACATCACAAACAGGTCTTTCACATACTGGCTGACCACTTTCTCCGTATTAAGTTTACCAAAGGCAATGGCCGGTGTGTTGGAAGCTTTACCGGTTGCCTTACAGGAAATAAACTCCGCAATACCCTCTGAGAGGCAATTGGAAAGAAGATTGTCCACCGGTTGATTTTGTTGCGTATGCACATACTCATGGGTACAAAGCAGGGCCAGGTTTTCGCGGGGCTTGAAATCCCGGTAATAAGCATGGAACCGCTGAGGTAAATCAGCCATATTCGTTGCTGGTCCTGCCAACGCATACTCACTCCCGATCAGCACTTTCCCATTTGCGCCCGTACCCTACGTTCGGAAAGCACCGATCAGCAAATAAACCGTCGCGGGTTTTAAAGGAGGATACAGGGTTTTCAATTTTTGAATATCCATCTCGATAACCGGATAGAGTTTTTCCGTATTCAGGGTCTGACTACGCAAGGATTTCCAGAAAGCCGGACTCTCACGGATCATAGTCAGAAAATCATCATCTGTATAATTCCGGTACCGGATCAGTTCCTGCAGTCCGGCTGACCCCGGACGGATATATATATCATTGATTAACTGTCGCTGCAGTGCCGTATCCGTGGTGGCCCTGATCTTATCATACGCTTTCCAGAAATTACTGATATCAGCGTTGAAAAAAGCCTTTTTAAACGATTGTGCAGTGACTACACAGCTGAGCATAATAATGCCAGCCAAAAAAAATACTCTTTTCATTGGTTATACCGTTGGTTTGAAAATAAAAAGGGGAATAAACAGGAGATTGGATAAAGACAAGTATTAACGGTTAACCTTATCCGTTTATTGTGAGCTGATGAATACTATAGCTTCAAACTATCCACCGGAATTTTCTTATTGGAATTCCAAAAGGCCGAAACGTTGACGATCTTCCAGCCGTCGGCAGCCTTTTCCATGATCCTGGTTTCCTGGCTGAGTTTATAATATTTATTCTCCTTATCGGCATTATACTGTTTCCAGATAAGGTAGGCCGTGCGGTCATTGAAAAACTTTACCTGTGGCTTTTCCTTCTTCACCACAGGGTGAATCACTTCTTTCCCGTTTTTATAATACTTTTCAATCCAGTTCTTACCCTGTGCATTAATTTTTTCCCAACCAATAGCCGCATCCATGGAACCGTCGTCATTATTCCAGGCCTGCATGGCATAAGGTTCATGACTCCAGTTTTTGGCCCAGCATTCATAATTGCCGGCGAAAAAACAACTGGTCTCATTTTCGATGACTTGCAGGATGGCGGCTGTTTCAGCCGTTTCATCAAAACTGGTAACTGCTGGTGTAGCTGATTTTTTTTCTGTTGGTTGCTGGCAGGAGAATAAGATAAAACATAACAGGATGGCGCTGAGAATTTTCATGATTTACAGTTTATGGAGGTGAGTGGAAATTGGATACTTTTCAAATGTCAACGTATCCTTCTCCTAATATACAAAATCCCGGGTACTCCTGTGCAGCTATTTATAATACCCACCTCACTCCCACCGACCCCCGTAAAACCTGTTGGTTCAGCGGAATACCATCCATGTCCTGGCTGAAAAGGTATGGATCGAATGTACCGGTATTGCGTATGGTATAATTAAGCCCGTAAACTGAGGTAACTCTTCATATTAGTAAGACAAGGGGAAATCGTGCTTCGTTGAATTCGGAATACGAATGATCACAGTCTGACATTCACTACTTCTCACCCAGCCACTTAAAAACATCATCCACCACCGCATTGGCTTTAAACCCCAGTCCGATCTCTTCGCCGTATTTACGTGCTGTTTCGCCATAAATATGATCATAATTGGGATACACTTTATAGGTCAGGTTCTGCTTCCCTTTTCGTATGAATTCCAGCGCCGCATAGTCGGTATTGGCTATATAGGAGCCCTCCACATCACGGCCACCGGCAATCAGGAGTATCGGAATATTGAGTTTGAGCATATTCTCCAGGGGAGTTTCCTTCGAGTAACTGTACCATTTATTAAACGGATCTCCCCAAAAGGTTTGTTGGGTATCAGCCGGCGACTGATAGATGGCTTTCTGAATAGTTAACAGACTATCCACCACATATTGTGCTTCTTCATAACTCATCTGGTTATTCAGCGCTTGTTGCCTGGCCAGCAGCATCCGGTCATAAATATGATCCAGGGCATTGGCCGACATAATCACTACTTTCTTCACTTTCCGGTTCAGCACCGCTACTTTGGGCGCCACCTGCCCGCCCTGTGAATGGCCGACCACAATTACATTACTGGTATCCACCGGTAGTACTTTCAGCAGGTAATCAATTGCCTTCGAAGCACTCTGAGCCCGCCAGTCGGCTGTGTTATTGGCTTCCGCAAAAGGGGTTACTTTATACTGTTCATTATTATTGTTCACCGAATCATACAGCGGTATCCCGGCCTTGTTTATAAAGACAATATGGTATCTGTCTTTATACTGACTGAACCGGTAAAAGCCGGTATAATACACCTGCTGATCAGCCCGGTTATACTTGAACGTGGGTTCCAGGCCGGATCCTCCGAGGAAAAGCAACAATGGCTTTTTCTTATCCATATCCTTTTTGAACACGGAGAACTGGATCTCTTTCAATACCGGGTCGTTTATTTTATAGATTTTTAGCTGGTCCAGAAAATCCGACTGGCTATTAACCCATAAAGCAGGAAAAACTAAAAGGCAAAACAAGAATTTTTGTGCCATAGCAGGAATAAAAGATTGGTGCTGGTTATAGAAAGTTGAGATTCGGTCGGAGTAAAAACGAATCCATTTCTCTTTAAATATAGGAGAAAGCTTAATGTTTCGTGAAAAGAAATATACACCCACTCAAAAATATCAAAACAAGCTTTCATACCTGCTCCTCCCATAGTCCTCAGTTTTACGGCATGTGCCTCACAGTATCAATGTTGATCCCGGTTGGGTCCTGTATGGCAAAACGCCGGTCGCCCCAGAGTTCATTACTAATGTCAATTTTGATTTCCACTTTGGGGTTACTGCTTTACCTGCTTACACAGAATAATAAGAGTACGGTCTGGGATGGAATGATGTTTATCTGTTTGTGTGAGTTGTTTATTTTGAAAATATCAGGAGGATAATATCGGTCAGTTTTAGTTTAATGACCACCGAACACCCACTGCCCCTTGCACAAACTGGTGTGTCATCCTCAGCCCATCATAACTCTGACTAAATAGATAAGGATCCGCATTTACTGAATTTCGTAATGAGTAACTGAGGCGGGTTGAGAAGAAAAGTTTTTCTTTTATACGGATATCGGTTCCTATACCCGCCAGCAGGCTTTCCCCTTGCCAATACCGCTTGCTGTAAACCCCGGCATACTTTGAATTGGACCCCTTCCCATATCGCGCACTGAGCAGGTAGTTAGTAGTATACCCGCCTGTAGCGTACAGTTCCACTTTTTTTAATTTTAAAAAGATTACACCCACTGTAAGCGGTAGCTCCAGAGTCCGGTAAGTGATATTTTTATACCCGACCAGCTCCTGCGTCGGGCTCTGCCTTGGAGGCGGTATTACATTTTGATTGAAAAAATACAACGTATTATTCATACGCCGGGGTACATATCCCAATCCGGCCTCTGCGAAAAAACGGCCGGCAATTCGATATTGCACAGCTGCGCGTAACCCTGCATTGAAGGTGGTGGTAGCTCCTGCCTCATTCCACTGAATCGCATAGTTTTTGTGATGTCGGGTGATCTCCGGCTGAACATGTATGGTGAATGCAAAACTGTTCCGATGCTGAGCTCCGGAATTGAGTGCAGACAGGAAAAGCAGGTGTAAAAGAAAATACTTCATGTTTGTATGACAAGATCAAAAAGGGTTTCGTTGCCTGTAAGGCTTTTAAAAAACGAAAGCAAAAACTCATTTCTTTCCCTTACTCTTTTTCGCTACTACATCGGCTTCTACCTCTTCCTGAATCTGCCTCAACTTGCCCTCACAAACCGCTACCCATTCATTAGCCTGTTTTACCGTAGCCGCCAGCTTGTCCAATGGTATAGTCCCGTCTTCCAGCTGTTCCACCAGTTCTTCCAGTTTATTAAAGGCCTCACTATATGTCAGTTTTATTTTCATCTTTTGTCTTTTTGGTTACCGTACTGTGAATGGTTTCATTCATCAATTGTGTTTGTAATTCCATGCCTTCCTTAATCAGCGAAGGATCGACTACTATTTTATCTTCATGGGTAATAATCGCAAAGCCCCGGCGGAGAATATCCCGCGGACTCGAGAGCCGGATGATCCGCTTCGCCTGTTCCAGTTTTTCAGCTGCCCGGTCGAGTTGATGAGTAACAGCATCACTCATCCTGGCTTTAAGATCAATCAATGCATTCTCAAAATCAAAATTATGCTCCACGATCAAAGCCGCTACCTTGGTCGGTGTTTTTTGTTCCCTGGCCATCAGGTCCACAATACTTTGATTACGGTCGTGACCAATACCAGTAAAGATGGGTATCGGAAAGCGGGCCACCGCAGCCGAAAGTGCATAATCGTCAAATGGCCTGAAATCACTGATTGAACCTCCTCCTCTTACAATCGCCACCATATCAAAATTTTCCTGCTGCTTTTCAATCAGTCGCAATTGATCCAGAATCAGCTGATGGGCATTTTCACCTTGTATCGTTGTGAGAAATTCAGTCACGGCAAACTGATACTCGTGTTTATTCCCCTTCAGCTCCTGCAGAAAATCGCGCTGGCCGTCTGAATTCGGCGCGGTGATCAACGCAATACGGCTAATGACCAGGGGTAGTTCCAGCCTGTTATTATAGGTAAGATAATTCCCGCCGATCAGCTGTACATATTCCGGGTTCTCCTTTACCAGTTTCTCCAGAGTCTGCTGCCTTTCCAGTTCAAGTGTGCCCAGTGCCTGTGCCACATCAATTTGCAATACATCCAGGTTTAGCCCAAACACTTTATGATACCTGACTTTTACTTTACAGGTAATCTCTGCTCCGTCTTTGAAAGGTTGCCGGAGTGCCTTCTCAAATTTTTCAATCTCGCTATAAGCATTGGACCAGAATACCGCCCTGATCTCAGTGATCTTGCTGCCATATTCATACTCTTCAAGGGTCAGGTAACAACGGCGCGCAGATTCATATTTCTTTACATTCATGATCCTCGCGGACACCTGAAATACTTCTCCCTCAAACCGTGACTGGATCGTATCCTGGATCAGTTGCGTGAGCGTGGAAAGTTTTATGCTGTCATTCATCAGGCACACAATTTAGTCCATTCCCTGACATTACAACTACCACTTTCCGGTATTGCCTGTCAACAAAAAACCCCGCAAAATAGCGGGGTTGATAAATTAGTTTAATCCTTGATTAATTGATCACCGCGTTGAGCTTCCCCCACAATTCATTATCAAAGCCCGATACGGCGAAACTGGGATTCAGTGGATCAGAGGCATCGCCCATCCGGATCACCACCATCTTTTTAGAGGGTACTACATAGATCCGCTGATCTTCTGCACCCATAGCCGCATACGCATCAGTAGGGGCATTGGGAATCAGGTTGCCAGGGTAAAAAGTCTGACCGCCAGGTATCATCGCTCCGGACTTGCCACATAACCACCAAAGATACCCGTAAGAAGGATTGATCGATTGCGAGGAATTGATCGCTTCATTGAAGAATGTCTGGTTGATGATCTGCTCATCTTTCCACTTGCCATTATTCAAGGCCATCAGACCAAACCTTGCCATACTACGGGTATTGCTATGATAGATGGTAAAAATGGTACCATAATTCCAGAAGCCATCCATGCCCAGTTTGTTCTTCAGTTTTGCATTAAAGTAATTATCGAAAGTTTGCCCGCTGGTTGCTGCTACCACATCAATAAGCTTCTGAAATACATTGTGGTAAGACCAACGGGTACCCGCATCTGCCATATAGGTAAGGTTAGGGCGGATAACCAGGTTATTCGAATCATTTAATCCGGAGGTCATGGTCAACAAGTGCCTGACGGTGATAAGGTTTTCCTTGGCCAACGGAGCTGCCGTCCAGCCCGCTCCCAGGTATTGCGAAGCTTTTGTATTAATGTTCAGCAATCCTTCCTGCTGGGCGATACCGGTAGTTGTAGATACCAGGGTCTTTCCGGCACTGTTCCATTGCCAGGTATCTGAGGCAGTATGCCCATTGAAATATTCCTCCATCACGATCCGTCCATTGACCAGGATCATAAAGGATTTACTGTTTTTCTGACTGAGATAATCTTTCAGCGCCTGTACATTACTGGTGTTCCAGCCCAGACTGCTCATGGATTTACGCTCCCAGGTGGTGTCCGTGTTGGACGGGAAATACATGGTTTCGGCCGCGGGGGGATTCGAATTGTCCTTTTTACAGGAGGCAAATACGATTAGAAGAATGAATAAAGTATACTGCGATGATCGCATAGGTTTGGTTTTAGGATATTTATGACTTAGAAAGAGTATAAAAGTTAAACCGGATACTGAAAATTTTACAGAACGGCGAAGATTAAACGCAAATCCGAATCACCCCTCCTGTTTGTTTAACCATTCATCTTCCGGTTCGCCGAAAGTTCAACATCCGTCATCACCTGATTTCGTAAATCTTCCAGGATAATTTCCGTTTCCCCATGGTGTTTATGCCTCCCTGCTAATGCCATTGTGACCGGTTAAACGTTCTTTAAAGGCAGCATATTGCATCATCAAGTCCTTATCCTGCAACAGGGCATCACGAAATAATCATTTATTTTTCAACACCTGGTAAATCCGGTTGAACTCCTGCCCCCACAATGGATTATATAAATGAATAAAATTTGTCATTAACCCTTTTATTCGGTCAATAAATACCCCGCATCTACCCACTTCTTTTTAATCGCTATAGGCTTATAATCCGGCCGGTTCTCCATACTTATATACTCCACCCCCAATTGCCTGCAATTCTCAAAAAAATCGACCATGCCTAAAGCTTTACGTCGCTCCAACATCCTCTCTTCACCAGCTATCGGATACAGGGTCAGCGGTATATCCTTCCGGTCCTGCCCCGGTTTGATTCTCCGGAATGCCTGGCTGCCGTAAAGCTGTACCTGCTCCGTATAGGCCAGGTACCGGTCAATCATCATCGCGACTTTGCTCATATCCGCTTCCCCGGCTTTTGCCGCGGCGATCAGTAAGGGCAGTACCTTTTTCATGTTTTTAGCATCATCATGCTGAAAAACAAAAAACACCGCATCCCCGCCTGCCCGTCCTACTTCACTATAAGCGGGCCAGCCGGATTTTTTAATAATCTCTTTCACCCGGATAAGCTGTTGCTGGTGCAGGGCTATATCGGTAACCGGATTTCCGGGCAATTTATAATTACGCTTTAATGTACGGTAACGTTGATCCTCCACCCACATCCGCCAAAGTTCATACCCCAGGTCCGGCTTTGAAATTCCCGGATTACTGGCCACATACTGGCTTTTCAACAAGACTTCAATTTCAGCCCAGCCATTCAGGTCCTTTTGTAAGCCTGTAAAGTCAGTGTCGGTGAGAACATCCTCTCCCCTGGCCCCATTCACTATCGCTTCTTTTAAAAATCTGAACGCAGCTGCATGTTCATTCCGTACTGCATATTCGCCCGCTTGCTGATAATAAACGGCAGCGGCCGTATCCTGTCCCGGAGTAATAACCTGGGCGGAGGCCGGAAAAATAATCAGGTATAAAAAGAAAAAGCACAGGTTTTTCATGGTTGCATTTTATTCAGATAGGAAGACAGCAGACGAATGGGAGTGGAAACGGCTGAAATGATCAGGTAGTCATATTCCTTATCTTTTTTGATTTTTGAATAAAAAGCATTCTTTTTACCCGGCTCTCTGACATAAATGGCCCCGATGGCATTGATCGAATAGGACTCTTTTAATGAACTGCAATTCACGACCAGAAAAGGGGTATTAGTAAAATCAATGGAAGCGGCCAGGGTCTGCCGGGTGGGTTTCAACAGAAATGGCTTTATTTTCCGCTCCGTCTTATTTTCATAATCGACCGCCAGGAATGTCCCTTCCTTAAAATCCTGGCCAATAGCAGCATAGGCATTCCCATATAATTTTGAAAGATGATACCCAGCGGCTGTCCGTTCATTTAAAGCAGGTCCCTGTTTACTGATATGACTGTTCTTTCCCCAAAGAATCATACGCAGACTATCTCCGTATTTTTTTTGTATCAGTTGTACAAAGCGGGCCATATTTTCATCCCGGGTATCCGTGTTTCCTTTTTCAGCAAGGGATAGTTTATGGAGATAGCATAATAAATAATAGTGCATCTCCAGGTCAATGCTGTCCGGGACATCGCTGAGTTGGTCATCCAGTTTTCGGAGTGCTTTTATTTTTTCCCTGGGATTTCCGGAGCCATCAATAATGCTGAACAATTTTGTTCCCGTTTCAAAATCATGGAGGAGTACCGAATCTTTCTTTGCAAACAGGCCCGTATACTGACTATCCATGCCATAAAACCGGACTGGTCCTGTTTGATGTTGCTGGTTATACTCTTTAAGCCAAATAAGCAGGTTCAGGAAATCCTCCTGAATCCAGGGCCAGAGCCGTTGATCAATCAGCAGTTTTTCAATATCCCCCTTGCCTCCTGCAATAAAACTGTTTATTTTTTCACAGGGTACAAAATCCGCTTCTAACACAATGGCGCGGTAATTATATTGCGTAACCAGCGTTTTCACCACTTCTGTGCGGATGCTGGTGAACTCCCTGGTGCCATGTGTGGATTCCCCCAATCCAATGATCCGTTTCTCCGTCCCAAGGATTTTACAAAGCGCCGGCAGGTCAATGGTAGAAAAAGGTGCTGCACCTGGTTGCGCCTGTGTTTGCACACAAAAGAAGACAGCGGCCAGCTGAATCAAATAACGACATTTCATTGCCTGCAATTTTAAAACAAAAAATCCGGAAAGGAGTAGCGCGGAAAATAAAGTCCCTCCGTGAACAACCTGCCGGAAGCTGAATAACGGATTCGTTGCTTACTTATTTTGTTTAGCCAGTTGGATTGCAAAAGCTTTTACGGTATCCCTTTTAATTAAGAAATCTTCTATCCCCTGTGTAACAGTATAATCCGGCAAAATTCCGGTTTCATCCGGCAGGTCAATCGCCAATGACTCATGGGTATTATTCGCCACATAGTAGACCAGTTTTGTATTGGCCAGTCTTTTGGTCGTCATGCCGGCCGAACAAAACTGATTGGAGCCAAGCTCTTCCCCCACAATTGTTCCCAGCTTCAGATACCGGGCAATTGACATAAAGTGACCTGTCGTTGAGTTGCCAACGCCATCTATTATAAAACAGGTTTTCCCGTCAAACCGGTTTGTAAACGGATATACAATATCCTCCCCTTCAATTTTATCCCGCTTGCCCTCAAACTGGGCATTTGAATAATAGGTGAAGGGTTGATTCACCAGGTACTGCAATAAATGAATACTGGAGGATTGGGAACCGCCCCTGTTTTGCCGCAGGTCAATAACAAGGTTTTTAACATCTTTCTTTCGGATTTCACTAAAACTACTGTCAATAAAAGCCTTAAACACTTCAAAGTCAGCCCACCGGTAATAATTAAATGAAGCCACTTTAAGAAAAGCGATCGTATTCCCCTCTATAAAACTGAGTGAAAGATTGTTACCGGAAAGATCCAGGGTTCTGTCAAAATAGGGCTCCTCTATGTTTGCTGATGTATTCAGGATAATGGGCGCATTTGTTCCTTTTATAACAATCTCATACCTGTCCGGAAATCCCAGGGCAAAAGGAATCATAGCCGTACTCCAGGTATTAAAAAAATGATTCTTGGTGGTTTCGATATAACCTTGTGCAGGAATATGTTTGTAGCACTCTTTGATAATTTCAGCAACCTTAGTACCATTGATACTCACAACTTCATCCTTTATCTTTACTTTTTGGCTATTACTCAACGGATCAATTACAAACAGCTGATTGCTGATCCAACGGGTTTGCAGTGGAAAGCGGGCGGATTCAGGCAGCATAGCCGCTTCATAGTCAAAACTACCCATATTGGTATGCGAACAATGTACATTGGCAATGATCTCACTGCAATACCAGGCAAATGCTCCATAAGTGGTACGATCAGTGATTTGCCGCTTCTTATCTTCAATTGATTTCCAGAATGCCTCACGGGTAATAAATTTGAGCGCATTCGGATGTACTTTTAGCAAGGTAGTTCCCAACTGATCCAGATCATCCCGGTAAGCAGTGGCCGGATAGACTTTCTTAAACAATTCAGCGGGTTGAAGCGGCACCCTGTCGGGAAAACGGATATTTGCCACCTGATCTTCTGCGTTGAAATTTTCCGGATCCATGGCCAGTGAACGTTCATAATTCAACAGGGCCAGTTCCTTGTTCCCGTTTTTCAGATATCCTTCCCCTAAGTTATCATACGCATTTGAGGAATTGGGGAATTCAGTCGCAATCAGTTTAAACACTTCAATGGCTTCCGTCGTTTTATTGGCCCACAAAATGGAATAGCCATACATGGTCAGTTCGGTTTCATCCTCGAAACTGTAAAGTTGAGGGGCTTCCTTTTTTAACTGGTGGTACAGTTTTATCCGTTCTTCAACAGGTAAGTGATCATTTTGCCTGAGCTTTTGAACAATGGGTATTTTTTTAGGGGGCGATTTTTCTGTTGGGGCATCCTGTGCCTGAACGAGTGGCGGCTTATTCATCCCGCAGCCAAAAAACAAAAGGCAACTAATAACAACCAGACCATCTTTAAGTGTGTAATTCATAAACTGCATACCATTTTTTTAAAGATAATCTGTTGCGTATAGTTTGCAGTATAGACCGTGTAAAACAGTGTAAAACATGGTAAATTTAATGTAAACCACTATGCTTTAGTCGAATATAAATCAGATTTAAGCTAAAAAAAGGAACTTACCATTCCGGATACCGCTAACCCGGACCTTATTCAATTCCTATCCCGATATTTTCCGCATCAACATTTCCAATGGACCGTTCCTGAATTGTTTTCTCCATAAAAGGCTGAACAAAATACTGAATAGATAAAAAAGCACGGAGTAACCAAGGATATAAAAGGGAGAAGTAGGGGGTTCATCTTCCAGGAAGCCGGTGTAGTGTTTGCCTGTCATCGCGGCCATCAGGATCATTCCCAGGGTAAGGTGCATGACATAGTGCGTCAACGTCATTTGCCCGGTTTGCTGCAAAGCCAGCACAACCGGGTTTTTCGCATATTTTTCACCGATATACATACAAACCGGAATTACCATGCACGCAAAAGCCATGGTCAGCAATACAAAAGGTAAATAGGGCGGGAAATATTCCGCCAGGATATAATCCGTCCAGTATTGACTGAACAACTGCTCTTTGGCCAGCAGGCGGAGTCCCTGCAACAATATAAAAACAATCAAGCCCGTGAAAAACACTTTCCGTCGTACAAGGCTATCCTGCCAGTTGAGCCTTCCCAGCCACATCCCCAGGAAAAAATAAGCGATCCAGGGAAACAGGGAGTTCCAGCCATTGTAAAATGTATTGCGCAGAAAACCGGGTGCTGTCCAGAAATCCCGGTAACTGAAATTCGAAAAATCCCAACTGGTTTCAATTGGTAACAGCAACAAGAGCAGGTGAAATACTACAATAGCGACCAATGCACCCCACAAATAAAAACGCTTCGGAACAAACAACAGGAAGGCAGCCACATGCATATACCCTCCATAAAAATGCAGGATATCCCCCGACCACCAGTTGAACAGTAATAAACCCAGCACAAATAAAAACCAGGACCGTTTGAGGATTCTGGATTTCAGTACTGCTTTTTCTTCCTTGCTGTATACGGGCTTATTCGTCATCAGGGCCACTCCCATGCCGGCACAAATAATAAAGATGGCGGTGGAATTACCGGTAAAGAGGTTAAGAAAACGGCCGGTTAAACCGGAAGGTGCCATCACCGAACCAAAACTGAAGTTGAAGTTTACGATAAACATGCCAAAAATGGCATAGGCCCGGGCGAGGTCAAACCCGATGATCCGTTGGTTCATTTGTCCGAAATTACAATCATGTTATGGTCTGCTGGCTAATTTTTTTTAGGCCGCTTTTCCATTAAGACTATTGTTAACACACCAAGTGTATAGGCAAGCATATCCCACCACTCAAACCCATAGCCGATTACTGTTTTGGCTACCTGGTTGCCCGACAAGCCTAAGCGATCTACAATCCGGAAATACTGGAGTAGTTCTATCATATAAGCAAATAACAGAACGGCAATAGCTACTTTAACAGGATTGGCCTTGATAAAAGTCCGCACCGCACAATAGATCAGCATCACCACCAGGTAGTCGCCCACATAAGGCCGGACAAAATCATCCTTCACATATAAGGCAATCAATACTTCTATAACGAAGAACAGGATGCTGAGCAGGAAGAAGCGGAGATTAAAAGTCAGCATAACTTAAAAATTAATAAACAGAACAATCTTTTTTTACTTTGCTTTGAGTTTGTACTTCTCCGGCTTTGTCCCTGTCCGTTCAATCTGCTTTCTCGCTTCCAGATCCAGCTTGACCGTCTCCCCATACCATTGTACCCCGCCTTCAAACTCATCCTTCACCCGCTGGTATAAGGCTTCCATGAGATCGGTATGGGTCAACTCCGTTTTCTTTAATACGGCCAGCAGATTTGCTTTTATAAAATTGTATTTCTCCAGCGAAATGCGCTTATTGGTCTTCGTTTTATCCGGGTGCAGGGTCTGAATCATTTCCGCCTTCTCTTTCCGGATGACTATTTTCTTACTGGGTTTCAGCGATTTCTTTATCGGAGCTACTGTTTCGTATGCCTTCTTCAATGCCTCACGCATCACTGGTGCCGGGACTTTCGTCAGTTCAAAACGGGTCCATCCCTGTTTGCCCCAGGCACCTGTGGCCGGACTGGCAAATGCCGGTTTCATCAACAAATAAATCGCTTGTTCATTGGGCGGCAGTTTTAGTGTCACCCGCTTATTAACCGTATCCATGCTGGCAAATATTTTGCCCTTAATGCGAAAAGAAGTTTTTTCAAAATGGGGTTCCTCTGTGACCTCCGCAAAGTCCATAGCGATCTTGCGGAATGAGGCGTCTGACATCATATTTTGCAGGTTTAAAAATTATGAATTAGCCGTATGCTGTAATATCTCTATAGCAGCCATTTGATTATTGAAAATACTCCGACAATCATTGAAAGAATGAGAAAAACCATTAAAGCTATAAACCCGGCCCCAATCAGTTTGTCTTTAATGGTATTCGTTGGTCCAACGGGCTGTCTGGCATTTGACCGTGACACAACGGGCATCACATATTGAACAAACGTATCACTATCTTCATTCACCCAGCTTTTTTCAAAATCAATCGGAATGATACTCTTCTCCTTATCATGCAGAATTTCATTCGATTTTTGTGCAGCCATCAAGAGTTCGAGGGCAAAAAGCCGGAGTCCTTGCTTATCTGCTTTAATATAAGACTCATCGGCACCGCCGCCATACTGGAAAATACCGAATGTGGCATCATCCTCCCGGATGTAGCGCCTCAGTTGTTCGATGATTTTATCGTGTTCTTCAGCATACATTGTTGAAGTTGTTTTAGTCGATTAATGGGCACCATTTTTTGTTTCAAATAAAAGATTATTGTCCGCATCATAAAACTCATACGCATCCAACCCTCCCACAGCTTTCAAAATCCGGTCTAGTATGGCTATATTATCCGGATGATATGCAACAATTCCATTCAAAAGAGGCGCATCTTCTTTCCCATGAAGAATAAGTTCTGCCCAACTCGTATTTAACTCATACTCGGAAGTCCGTATTTCGCGGCAACTCCATTCATTCTGATCAAAAGCAGAAATGACTCTTTTTTTTGTTGTACCTGTAAATGCTGCATAGAAGTTATTCTTCTCTGGCATCACCCGGTCTTCCCGCTCATACAATAAGGTTAGATTTGTCTCAAAAGCCGGTTGAATAATATTGATATCCCAGTCTTCAGGAATACTGGCGAATATGTTTTTTGTCTTTAAAACAAACTGATACCATCCCGGGGTATCTTCTGTAATAATTATTGATTTATTTCTATAACTGATCTCCATTCTTATTTCGTCGATAGTCATCATGTCTGCCTTATAAGCAACCAACCGCTCCAATTCTGACCAGTTCACCTGTACTTTTTTATTTTCCAGCTGAACTGTAAATCCATTCTCTTCGTATTGAAAAATACCCGGGTCATTATACATCCGCTTATACCGGATTTCATGCGGCTCATCCTCCACAGACGGTTTCCTGGTTTTGAAAATATTAAGTATGGTGCTAAGCAGGTTCAATGCTTAAATTTAACAGCATTATCCAATGAAAAAAGTTGTACGGCAAAGTCAGTTAATTTTTATTGTTCAACTTTCTGATTAAAGCTGAATCTCCTGAAATTTAATATTATAAATCGTCACCGGTAACACCCCTCCATTCCCCATTGAAAAAACAAAAGCGGCCCCGGGATCTGTAGCGCCGGCGGTGAACACAAAGCTATAAGACTTGTCTGTCGCAGAAAGGGTAAAATCCGAATAACTATAAGTGGTCCAGGGGGAATTGTTTAGCATAAGGGAAGCAGCCAGGCTACGGCTGCCAGTAGAATAAGCATTAAAACTCACCCGATAGGTTTTGCCCGATTGTATTGCAATGCCGGGTCTGATCAACTGAATATGCCAGTTTTGATTACCCGGACTGGTTATGGTCACCTGTACCTTTCCTGAAACAATACTTACAGAAGAAGAAGCAGAAGCATCATTATTATAAAGGTTCCACCCATCGGGCGAGGTACTGAAATTGCTGCTGTAGAGATCGATCAGGTTCACCGGGGTGGGACTGGTCATTGCCTCTGTAGTAAGGGCATTCAGTAAAGCTGTCCGATATTGTCCTGTTGCCGGATCGTATACGCCAAAACCGGAATTGAATTCCCAGTAAGCCCAGCTGAATCCGTTCTGCTCAAACCAACGCGATAAGAAACGGGACCATTTTACCCTCGAATTCATATCGGCCTTATTATACGCACCAAACTCACCAATATGTACGGGTATATTCTTTTCCTGTTGTATCCGGAGTACGGCCTGGAAATCATTCACCACCGCTTCCCGGTCATACTCCGTATCATTCCACTTCGTTCCAAGCCAGGGATTAGAGCCACTCACCCATTCAGCTCCCTGGTGCGTAAACGTAAACGGATTATAATAATGGATTGTCAGGATCAAATGCGTATCCGATGGAATGACGAGTTTATTCAGCGCCGATACCCCACCCCATTCAGCCACGCCCAGCAATACGGTTCTTTTCGGATTGGTTTTCCGGATCTCTGCCAACGCATCAGCAAAAAACAGGTTCCATTTATCCGCATCAAGCACATCATGCGGTTCATTGAGTACCTCAAATAAAAGACTGTCGGAGTATTGTTTAAAATAGGAAGCGATCTGTTTCCACTGGGCCAGAAACATGGGCTTCAACCCATCGGGATTTTTGAACAGACTATCATGGTGATGCATGTTGATGATCACATGGAGTTTATTCTTCAGGGCCGCATCCACGGCTTTCTTTACTGATTGTAGAAATGCCGGTTGAATGATATACGGAGCCGAGTAGCTGCTGCGGGTGGGCATTTCCCAGCGCACCGGAATACGGACATGCTTGAATCCACTGGCCGCGATCCGTTGAAAATCGGCCGGATCAGCTTCCCGAGGCGCCCAAGCGGCTTCATAGGTATCACCAAGATTAATACCCCGGCCCAGCCGTTGATTAATGACCGAAGCAGCAGCAAAAGAAGACTGATCGGACTCAGTGACAGGATCGGGAGTTGTTTTCTTTTTGCAACCGACGAATAATAAGGTGAGAGCCAGGGAAAGGAGTAAGGTTACCGCTTTCATAGAATAAAGTTAGTCTATATTCTATGGAATTACGAATCAGAAGCACACAGAAACGTGAAACTCTTGTATTACCGGGCTCTTATTATGAACTGATAAGACAATAAATTAACATTCACCTCAAAGCTGGTATAGCCAGCTGCTTTCAACTCGGCTATCACTTCATCCATAGATACTTTATGGGCCGGTGGAGGACCAACGGGTACATCTGTTTTAAAAAAATCGATGATGACTAATTCACCGCCAGCAGCTGTGCCTTTTTTAACATGGGTAAAATAGACGGACCGGTTTTCGATATGATGATATGTATTTACAATCAGGATCATATCCGCTTCCTTTTCGTTTAACCCGGGATGATCGTAGGGTATTTTCCGCAACTCTATATTTTTGAGCTGATTCTTTTCAATTCTTGCTTTCAGGTATTGCTGAAACTCGTCACTGACATCCGCAGCAATCACTTGTGCACCTTTTGCTGCCAGCTTAACTGAAAAATACCCGGTACCAGCTCCGATATCCATGATCTTTTTTCCTTTAATATCCCCCAGGTATTCCAGTACTTTTTCCGGCTGCTGATAGGCATCCCGCTCGGGTGACTCAAAGCGCCTTGACAACTCATCGACGGAGGATTGATGCATGTGCTCATTGGCCGATTGTGCGGTTTTATTCTTGTTATGCTCTTCCTGGTGCTGGGCAGAGATATTCAGAAAGCAAATAAAACCAGAAATAAATAAAACAACCTTTTTCATATACAAAATGCTGATGGATATAAAGGTAAGGCTTATCAGCTGGTTTTACCAGCCTTATCAAAAACCCTGTATTGAATGTAATTGTAAAATGTACCGCTTCCTGCTTCTCCCACCGGGTCGGCATTCTAAACTCTTAAACCGGTTGAGCAGAAGTGATAAAAAAGAGAAAGGATAAGCGCATACGTGCAGATTAGGTGATCGTTGGTTTCTGTATTTCTAAATTACAAAAAAATTACGGGCCGCTCTCTCCTCTCCCTTTCTCCTGAATCCCGACTCTTGTCTCCCGACTCTTGTCTCCCGACTCCTGTCTCCCTCCTCTCCCTATCTCCCGATCATCCACCGTTGCTCGGGGTTGGCCCGGTTCTCCCAGATCAATATACGACCGGAAGGACCGTTATGTATCAGGGCCTTTTTAGTATACATATTAATGATAGAATAAGTGCTATCACTATTAGAAACGACTTTCCATTTACCGGCATTACCGGTTGGTTTTGGTCCGGACTTCACTGGAAAGCCATTGGTCTCCTGCACACCCGAAGGCGGCGTGATAAACAGGTAACGGCCATCAAGGTTTTTAATATAATACACATCATTGAAGCGATCTGCCATTTCAAATTGCCATTTATTGGCCACTTGTGCCTGATTGGCCACCGGACCGGTTGCATTATTCATCAGGTTCATCCCGGAGTATACATTCTGCAACTGGTAAGGTTTCGGATTTGCTTTTGAAACAGGTGCCACATTTGCAGTTTTATCAAAACTACCCTTTTCGTCTATCGTCTCCACCTGAATATAAACTGTATAATCCCCTTTCATATCCGGAGCATCTTTATACCGGATAGGGATAATGCCTTTCCCGTACCCGAAATCCGATTGGGAGAGGGCAATGGCAGATTCATAATTCAACAACATACCCAAGGGCTTATACTCATATCCTTCTTTCACTTCTGTCATACCCACGGGCCGGTCTTTAGCATCACCATACATTGTCTTGGCCACAAACACATTGAATTCCGGTATCTTGAAATCCAGGTACGAAAACACAGGCAGGTTGGCTGCCGGCTGATTATTCATCATATCTCCCCTGCTATTCATTTGTACCATCATGGCACTTACGGTCATAAAAGGAAGTGCAATGGGCCCTATCGTAACCATCAACACTCCTGAGGCTGTGAAATAAACCGCAGCCTTGGTGATATGCTCGGCAAACTGATTCAAGGCCTGCTCTTCTTCCGTCGTACCATCAAATTCCCAGAGGGCTGGCACCACCAATGCTGAATTCACCCCTTTGAGTAACTCACCTTCCGTTAGCAATAAGGGAAGCGTATTGGTATAGACCGGTGCTTTTCTTTTCCAGGGTTCCAATGCCGGGAACTGATCTCCCGTCTGTACGCCACCCAGGTTGCCCGGTTTGGATCCGGCTTTTATCCTTAATCCCATTCTTCCTTCTTCACTATTGATATCCCCGTAGCGGACCGACCAGTTGCGTTGTACCGGTCCAACCTTACTGCTGTCGGCCAGTTTATAATATTGAGTGATGCCGCCAAAGAATACTTCATCTCCCTTTCCATCCACTTCCAGCATATGATCCACTGTGGGTGTATGACAGGTGAATCCATTAATCGTGACCCTGAATTTAATTTTCTCCTGTTTTAGTAATGCCCCTGCACTCTTCTTAATAGCAAGGCCCTCCTGTTTCGGCAGTGTTTTGTTTTCAGCGGCAGTGGCGACAAAATTGAACACCAGTCCCGCTTTCAGTGGCGTCTTATTCTTATTACGCAAGATCCATTTATTCCGTTCCCTGTCATAGAAAGCCATCGGGTAATCGGCATTATACATCCCTGTGGTGGTTCCATCATTATTATATAAATGGGTAACCTGTATCCGCAGATCCGGATGATTGTTAAGGGCTGGATCATCAATCACCGCATAATAATCCTGTATCTGGGCTGCCGTCAGTTTTACCTGGAGAAATGCAACAAAATGATCAACACCGACAGAATGACCGGTATAATTCCTCAATACTCCGGGCAAATGAATATCCTTTGGGAAAGGTGCCATATCCTCATTGTAAAGCAACCAGCTCTTCCGGGCGTTATCGTACCACAGTCCCATCGGGTGCGGATTGATTGCTTGTATTTGTTCGCGCTGATCAAGTACCATTTTAGCCGAAGCGGGTCCCTCATTGGCAAATACAAGTACCTGCATATAATTATAGGCCGTTTTGTCCGGAAAGGAATAAAGATCAACAACGGTACCCTGTGCAACTATGTACTGACCGACAGTAAGGAGTAACGCTAACTGAAAAAGAAAAATTTTTTTCATAGTACTGTTTAAAGAACGGATAATCGTTTACTTCAGATAAACTTCTGTATACACATCCACGGGAATATCGGTAAATACCCCGTTCTCGACCGTCATCTCTGCTTTACCCAGGATCTTTACAAACTTTCCGCTGAGTTTTCCGGAGATCAGGGCTTTGCCGCTACCCGTTTCCTTATACGAAGTGATCTCCAGCTGCAGCGCACCGGATACTGAA
>Ga0209480_10000467_pt1 | contig 33732 bp, 30 predicted proteins | sample JI61114C2DNA_FD_187501 | JGI IMG/M metagenome (GOLD analysis project Ga0209480, IMG submission 187501) | Wastewater effluent complex algal communities from Wisconsin, to seasonally profile nutrient transformation and Carbon sequestration -... | ecosystem: Engineered > WWTP > Effluent > Algae... | reverse complement strand
CGTGGTGAAACGTGAATGGGCGATGCAGTATGGGCGATGGGCGATGCAGTATGGGCGATGCATGCATCGCCCCTACTGCACTACGAAACGCCCTTGCAACTTTCCGCTTTGCACGATCACGTTCAGCAAATAAGGCCCGTTCGCAAGCGATGCCACGTTCAACTTCCATGCGGAACCGTTCAGGTCTTCATTCCCCGAAAGCACCGTTTTGCCACTGGGGTCGACCACGTTCCAACGCATTTTCCCCGCAGGGATGCCGGCCACGGAAACCACGTCCTGCGCGGGGTTGGGTGCCAATGCGAGTTGCACGGGTGCAAGTTCAGCAACGCCGGAGACCAGGTCGATCGCGATGCAGACGGAATCGTTGTTCTGGTGCGTATCGTCCGCGGCGGAGGTCCATGCGCACAACTGGCCGTTCGCTGTAACGGACGGTTCCAGCGGTTGGGTGAAATTCATCAGTGCGGAATTGCCCGGCTGTATCGGCGCGCCGCTGTATGATTGCGTGGTGACCGCCCCGCCGTTGAAATTGTAATGCACGGGGAAGCCGGTAGCGGGCGTGTTGCCGTAATTCTTCACCAGCGCGGTAACGGGTGTTGATGCGCTGATGACCTGCCCTGCACCGATGCCCACCAGTCCTTCGCAGCCCACGTCGGTGAACGGCGCGGGTTCGATGCGAAGGCCGAGATGGAAATCCTGCGTGGCGCGGTCTCGGTAATTGGCCCAAACGTGGCCCAGCACCTCGTAAGCCTGTTGCGAAAACGGCGGTTGGGCATCAATTGCGATGTTCACGAATGTGCCCTGCATGTACCATTCCACGTAATAACCGCCGCTGGTTACCTGAATCGCGTTTGCAAGCGGATAGACGTGATCGCCAGGCAGCGCGTCGTTGCCTTCGATGTAGGCACTGTCCAACAAAGTGCCATGGGCACCATCGAGGCCGTCATCGTCGTAGATCTTCATCGTGAAGGCCGCACCACTGTTGCTGGCGATGCGGATGGTGGTGCCGGTGATCTGGCAGGGATAGGAAGGAGGTACGATGTAAGTGGCCACGCCGCCGTCGCCGCCGTTCCAGCCGATGCCGGCAAGATCGTCCGTTGCCCCTGCCCAATCCACCAAGTTGGAAATGGACGTGGCATCGTACACACCCACTTCGCGGCTTAGGATATTGTTGCTGGCGATAAGCTCATCCGCGATGCCGGTAATGATGATGCGCTGCTGGTAGGTGCCCGCCGTTGTTGGCGTGAAGGATTGCACGAACGGCGGATCGAAGACTTGCGAAGGCAACAGCGTCCCCATGGTCACGGTCTCGGAATAAACCGGCGCGCCGAATGGCGAGAGCACGGTGCCGGTGATGGTAGCGCCGGCAATGGTTTGGTTCCCGGTGTTCTTGATGCGTCCCAACAAGGGGATGGAAGCGCCAACGGCCATGTTGGTTCCGCCAGTTCCGGCCTGTCCCACCCATTCCACATCCGCATCGGTTATGTTCAGCAGTGGTGTTGCCGGATTGTAGAAACGCACGGCGTATCCGGCCGAAGGAGCAAGCGCTTGCGAGCGCGCCAACCCGATGTCGCCGGTAATGCTTTCGATGCCGCACACCGGACCGTTGCTTCCGTTAATGCCGGTATTGCTCTGGAACTGCATGGTGATGGTGCTGTCAGCTTTGTTAAGTATGAGCTGGAAGGTGTTGCTGCCGGAGTATCCGGGTGCGGTAACACTCCAGAACGGCACGTTGATCCAAGAGAACACGGCTGTCTGCTGATCATCCCAGGCATAGACCTGCGCGGGGTTATCGACACCAAGGAAGGTGAGATCAGCCATGAAGACGGCCATGTAATCGTCCGTGGCACCAGCGGCTGGCAACACGGGGAAATTGGCAGCCATGTTGCCGGGATTAAAAGCCACGTAACCGTTGCTTCCGATCCACACGTTTTTCACGCTGTACCAGTAGAAGGGCATGTTCCCTTCCATCACGTAAGGCCCCACCACGTTGTCGTCGGCCAAGCCGGTCATCAAGGTGCCGATGCTGGTGATGTCGATCCAGTCGTACGTAGGTCCATCGGGTTCAGCGCTGTCCTTCCACAAGTACCCGTACTGGTCCGGCCCGCCGGACGCTGCGCGCAGGACAACAACGGCGATCATGGCCAGAAAGAGGGTCGCAATTCGGTTCATGGGGCTCTGGATTTGCTTCCGAAAGTACGGCAGATGGCGGCACAGCGTACAAGGCACCTGGAACAACGTTCGGAATTTCATTGCACAACCCAAAATCATTGAAAATAAATTCGACGGAACATTTGGAATTTTGGCAATCGTTCCAAACCTTACAGCACATTCGGAAAAGAGTCCTTATCGGCAACCCACCCAATAACCCAACGCAAGATGAAGACTGTTCAACCACTATTCGCAACGCAATGCAACGCGACCCAACGCTGCTCAACTAAGTACAATCTCCTTGTGCATTTTGCTCTTTGTTTGATGGCGGCAGGCCTTTTCGTGTGCGGCTCATACAGCGCCGCTTACGCCCAGTGCAATAACGCGGACATCATCATTCCGGACGGCAGAACGGCGAGTGAGATGTCGTCCGATCCGTTCGTCTATGCGGTGAGCAACGCCACCATATTGATCCAAGGCGTCTTCATCGGGGATATTCCCATCAATTGTAGCCACTACACCATCAAGACGATGGACGGGCCTACGTGGTGCAAGATTCCAACAGGCAGCCGGATTGATGGGAAGTTGAGCATTGTCCGCTAAGCCAGAATGCCGTTACAGATGCAGTGCCGCATGCATGGCCCCAATTGGGCCGTGGGTGCGGCGCTATTCTTAATACTGTTAACTAACAATGTCACCTTTGCACAAGGAGTTAACAATTTGTGGATGGGTGGATATGACTCGCAGAACCCATTACCAAGCGGGGGTACGGACCTCCGTTTTGAGAATGGAGATGTTACCATCAGCTACGTCAATCGACCAATCAGCTTCGGTCGGACCAATACGAACATCACGGATACGGCTGGGCATTTACTTTTCAGCACTAACGGGGCCTTTATCGCAAATGCAACGAACGACACGATGTTCAATGGCTCCGGACTTAGTCCGAGTGCTTATACTATGGGCTATCAAGACGGTTTACATATCGCACAAGCGGTACTTATTCTCCCAGCATCTAATTCAGCTAATTTGTACTACTTAATTCACGGAACTTGGGATGATGACCTCGTGACCTATTCCATGCGTTCTTTATACTATACACGAATCGACATGAATTTAGATGGTGGACTTGGTGCGGTTTTAGAAAAAAACCAAGTGGCCTTCTCGGACACCATGAACATCGGCCGGATAACAGCAGTTAAACACGCCAACGGGCGGGATTGGTGGGTCTTTGTGCATAAAGCATATTCCAACCGATTCTATCGCTTTCTATTAAGTCCTACTGGGTTAGCACTTAACGGATATCAGGATATTGGCATTGTACGGCCAGCAGATGATGGGCAGGTCTGCTTTTCACCCGACGGCACCAAATTTGCCTACTTTGGAGTGGATTTTCTTGTTTCTAAAAAGCTGGAGGTGTTTAATTTCGACCGCTGCACGGGTTTGTTTTCTAATCCTGCTTTCGCCGAAATCGATGACTATGCATTCCTTGGAGGAGTAGCTTTCTCCCCAAGTAGCGAATTTATTTACGTCTCCTCATTTTATGATGTCTACCAGTATAGTGTGAATGCACCCGATCTTGCGAGTTCCATGGTACATATCGCGCATTGGGACAGCACCTATTCTCCATTTCCGCCATTCGCCACAATTTTTGATATTGCCCAATTAGCCCCTGACGGGAAAATATACATGGGCACCGGCAACAGCACATTAAAAATGCACATCATTAACGATCCAGATGAACCGGGGCTGGCCTGCAACATGGTGCAGCATGGTATAACTACGCCAACGTATTATTGGAATTCCCTGCCTAACCACCCCAACTATTTTTTGGGGGCGTTGGCGGGTAGCCCTTGCGATACGCTGGCGTTGGCGGTAGGTGGACTCGGCTTCGCTCGACCAACTACTGCCAAGGCCTACCCCAATCCCACCACCGGCACTTTTAATCTGAGCTATGCTGCCCAACCTACCGTGGGCGAGCTTGAGGTGCGGGATGTAAGCGGGCGCGTGGTGCTGCGCGAACGCATAACACAGTGGAGCACGGTGCATGCTGTAAGTTTGGCTGGGCAGGCTGCTGGGCTTTACAATTGTAGTTTGCGGTGGGGTGCGCGCAGCAGCGCAACCCGCATAATGCTTACAACGCCATGAGAAAGATCGCTCTCTTATTCGTCGGTCTTTTGGCTCCGGCTATGGCGTTTTGCCAAACCCCTTCCACAACCAAAAAGGAAAAGCCGGTCACTCCTGTTTTCTCGCCTTTACCCAATGCACTTACCATGCAAGTGGTAATGGCACAGCGGCCCGCAAGTATTTCCGAAGAGAAATGGCGGGTCATGATGTTAAACCCGGCGAGTGCTTCGCTTTTTTCCATTCGGATAACACAGGCTATGTTGGATACTATTGATGGCAAGCAGTTGGATCTGCGATTCCAATATGTTTTGGTGCGTTAGGCAAGCAATTCAATACCCGCCATAGGTCCAAGGAAATGCACGGCTTGGTAGCCCTCACAAACTCATCAACTCCTTAAACCGCAACGTCTGCCTGCGGCTCACCTCCACCGTTTCGCCCGAATTCAACGTAACATTCAAGCCTCCGCTGAACCACGGTTCGATCTGGTCCACATAAGCCAGGTTCACCATTTGCTTGCGGTTGGCGCGGAAGAACACGTGCGGATCGAGCTTCTTCTCCAAGCTGTTCAGCGAGCGCAGCACCAACGGCTTTTGATCACCGAAACGGACACGGACATAGTTGCCCTCGCTTTCCAACAAGCGCACGTCCTTCAGTGCAACGAACCAGCATTTTTCGCCGTCCTTCAGGAAAATACGGTCTTCAGGTCCTAAGCGTTCTCGGGTTTGATCGCCTTCTTTGGGAATCGCAGCGAGCTTGTTGATGGCTGCCGCGAGGCGGTCCGGGTCGATGGGTTTCAGCAGGTAATCCAGTGCGTTCAGCTCAAAAGCTTTCACGGCGTGCTCGTCGTATGCGGTTACGAAAATCACGTGTGGCGCGGGTTCCAAGGCTTCGAGCAGTTCCATGCCGTCGCGTCCGGGCATGTTGATGTCCAGAAAGAGCAGGTCGGGTTTCAACTTGCTCACCTGTTCTTCGGCCTCGTCCGCATTGGCGGCCTCCCCCACCACGGTAATGGTGCTGAAGGGTTCCAACAGGCGGCGGAGTTCATTGCGGGCAAGGCGCTCGTCGTCGACAATTAGTGCGTTCATGGTTCAGTTTCTAAGGTTGACTTCACGGTTTCAGGCAACTTCGGAATGATGAGATCGCATACGACATGGCCGTTGCTTTCGGAAAGTTTGATCGAAGCGTCGTAGCCATAGATGTGGCGCAGGCGTTTGCGTGTGTTGCGCAGCCCGATGCCTTCCGTGCGCGGTTTTGCGGCATCAAGCTGCCCGGTGTTGCTAACGCTGAGGTGCATGTTGTCCGGTCCGGAACGTGCGATAATGGCCACTTCGCCTCCGCCGGGCAACTTGGCAATGCCATGGCGCACGGCGTTTTCCACCAGTGTCTGGAGCATCATGGGCGGCACGGGTTCGCGCTCCAACGCGGGATCGATGTCGAAGCGTACGCGCAGGCGTTCCTCGTAGCGCATGGCCTCCAGATCGAGGTAGGCACGCACCATGTCGATCTCCTCACCGAGCGGCACGGTGCGGCGTTTCACGGTGGCCATGGCGTTGCGAAGAATGGCGCTGAGGCGTGTAATGGCCTGTTTGGCGCGTTCAGGATCCTCTTCAATGAGGCTGCGGATGCTGTTGAGCGCGTTGAACATGAAGTGCGGGTTGAGCTGGCTGCGGAGGTTGGCGAGCTGCCCTTCACGGTTGGCACTTTCCAGCCGCAGCGCGCGCAGTTCCTCCACGCGGCCGCGCACAATGGAGCGATACGCGATGTAAGCGAGTGCCCAAGCGAGGAGTTGCAGCACCCATCCTATCGTGGTTTCGGCGAAGCGGCGCACGGAACCACCGAGGATGTGCTCTGCATCGGGAAAAGCGGCATCGTGCAATGCGGCTTGCGCGATGCCTGCCAGCAGCCCAAGCACTACGGCTGCCATGAAAACGCGCGGTAGCAGACGCTCCAAGGAAAGGTCGGCCCACTGCCATTCCCTGTAGAACGAGCGTAAGGCATGGCTGCTGGCAATGCCGATGACCACCATGGCCAACAGGGCTTGGCCGTACTGCGGTGTAAAGTCGCCTGCAAGCCACACGGGCAGCCCCAATAGGGCCATGTAGCCGGTCCAAGCGGCCAATTGCGCGCCCCAATAGAGCAGCAGGTGCTTGGTGGCTTGGGACATGGGGTAAAAATACCGGGTGAAGCGGCAACGGCCTTATGGGATCCATGGAAGGTCGAAAGCACTTGGAAACGGCATGCGGTAACTTGGCCGCTTGCATGAACTTCCTTGGGCATCTTTACGTATCGGGAGAAGACCCGTTGGTGATCGTGGGCAATTTCATGGCCGACGGTGTAAAGGGCCGCGACCTTTCGGGCTGGCCCGCCAAGCTGCAACAAGGGATCCGCATGCACCGGCACATCGATAGTTTCACGGACACGCACCCGCTCACCCTGCAAGGCCGGGAGCGGTTGCGAGAACACTGCGGGCATTATGCGGGCGTGGCGCTGGACCTTTTCTACGACCATGTTATCGCGAGCAATTGGAACGCGATCCACGACGAGACGTTGGAAAATTTCGCGCAACGCATGTATGCGTTGCTTGGCGCGCATAGCGACGTGATGCCGGACCGGGCACGGCACATGCTGCCCTACATGGTGGAGCATGATTGGCTCAATACGTATGCCACATTGCCGGGAATCGGTGGCGCCCTGGCCGGGCTTGCAAAGCGCAGCGGTGCCGGTGCTCAATTGGCCGGGGCAGAAACTGTTCTGGAGGAATATTTGAGCGCTTACACGGAGGAATGCCTCGCCTTTTTGCCGCAATTGCAAACGCACTTGTCCCATGCGGAAGTTCAGCGCTGAAGCGTTAGGCACAGGGCTTTTCGCCCTTCTGCTGTTGGCTTTGGCGTTACTGCCTTCAGTCGGGGGTATCCACCTCGCGAAAGCTGAACATGGCGCCAACGACCTGATACGACGCGACCTGCGGGAGATCCACAAGGACACGTTGCGCGTACTGGTCTTGCCGGATGCATTGACGTTTGAACCACGGCCCGGCGCACGGACGGGCTTGGAATGGGAATTGTTGGAACGTTTCGCCCGCTGGGAAAAGGTGGCGATCAAGCCCATTCCGGTGAGCGACCGGGACAGCATGTACTGGATGCTGCGGCACGGTCTTGGGGACATTATCGCAGCGCAAACAACGCAAGTAGGTTGGGCCTCGCCCGGCAACGCCTGCACGCAGGGCTATCGCTTGGTGGCGTGCATGCGGGCTACGGTTCCCGGCGGAAAAACACAAGCAAAAGACAGCCTTGCTGTGAGCGCATGGTCGCCCTTTTTGGACACACTAGGACGCCTGGTAACGGGTGACAGCGCATGGCGTGTCGCCATTAAGCCGCAGCCCCCCGAAGTACTGTTAACCTCGGTGGCGCTAGGCAGAACGAAGCAGCTGTTGGTAACCGATGCCACAGCGTACATGGAAGCGAAACGGCTTCCATTGGTGGAGTTCAAGGACCGCACCGGCCGCTCCGTACCGTTGGTTTTCGTGGTGCGACCGAACTCGGAAAAGCTCTTACACGCCTTGGATACTTGGTTGGCGTTATCCCCGGAACGGGAGGTGCGCAGGGCTATGATCGAAGCTTACGAGAACGGGCTGGACACGCGCAAAGTGAGGGCATCGCGCAGCGGCCTGACCTTGGGTTCGGACAGCATATCCCCCTTCGACAGTTTGTTCCAACTGCATGCGGACAGCAGTTCCTTGGACTGGAAATTACTGGCCGCCGTGGCTTACAAGGAATCCAGCTTCGACACATCGGCGGTTTCCTATGCCGGGGCAGGCGGCTTAATGCAGATGATGCCCGCCACGGCCGCCGCAATGGGAGTTACCAAGGAAGGCGGCGTGGACGGCCACATACGCGGCGCCTCACAATACCTGCATACGCTCAATGCGATCTGGCAACGGGAAGTGTCCCGCGACGACCAACGCATGAAATTCGTACTGGCCGCATATAACGCGGGGCCGGGCCACGTAAAAGACGCGCAGCGCTTGGCCAAAACCTTGGGGCTGGACCCGAACCGCTGGGACGGCAACGTGGAAAAGGCCATGGTACTGCTGAACCGGCCGCGCTACTTCACCCTGCCGTTGGCGAAGAACGGCTACTGCCGCGGCCAGGACGTCTACTTCTACGTCCGCGAGGTCACCGGGCTTTTCGGCTGGTTGCGGGGGAATGATATGGAGAAGAAGTGAGTGGCGCTTCTCGGTTTTTTCACCACTGAGGCACAGAGACACAGAGAGTACAGTTGTCAGTTGTCCTGCTGCGCTATGGGCGATGCACGCATCGTCCGTATGGCAGCAGGTATGCGCCGCGTCCCCTCTCCTAACGCACTTCGCATTTCTCCGTGCTCTCTGTGGCCCTGTGGTGAACCAATCACCATCCACTTAGGCATTACTCCGCGCCTCTGGCTGCCGAAGGCATGCTCTGCGCCCCTGCCTACCGGCAGGCAGGTCCGCGTCCCCTACGCCCAAAAAAGCAAAGCCCCCCGTTTCCGGAAGGCTTCGCTACTTAATGATGCCGGCGATCAGTGGCCCATCTTCTCCATCTCCTTGTCGAAGGTCTCCTTGAATTTTTCATAGTCGTAGTCCACCTTCAGCATTTCGTCTTTGCTCAGGCGCTCGTTGTAGGCAGCGAGGATATCGTCCGCGCTGAGTTCGATGGCGACATAGCTTTTGAAATTGCCGTTATTGTCCACGCGAACTGTTTTTTCGCAGATGGTGCGTGTACCTACCAGGCGCTGCTCCACCACCTCGCGGCTAAGGCCCTCGAAGCGCTCTTCAACTTCCTCGCGGTTGTTCAGCTCGCGGCTGTTCACGTAGTTGTCGATCACGCTTTTCACTTGGGTGTTGATGGCGCTGGCCATGGCGGCGCGGGCGTTGCTCATGGCCTTCTTCATGGCGGTGGCCTGGTCCATGCTTTCGCCGAGGCTGTTAGCGCGGAAGTTCTTCTTGTCGGTGAAGTACTCAGGGCCGCTGCAGAAAACCTTTACCTCGGTCTCGCCCATCGGTGGCTTGGCGGCCTCAGCGGCTTTTTTCTTGCTTTTGCAGGCGCTCATTCCGCCTAAGGCGAGCATGGCGGCCATGGCCAGTGAAACAGTGTTGTTGAGGGTAAGCGTTCTCATGGTTGATGGAGTTTTAAGGTTGCTTGTTGGTTGTACTTCCAATGCTGTGCCAAAGTGCGAAAATGCGCGTTATTGTTGGATCACGGCATTGAGGAAGGCAGGAAAAAGTTCGGTGTGCACGGCGGCCGTTGCTTTTTTGAAGGCATCGTTGCCTGCTTTTTCATCGTTGAGCTGGATGCCCTTCAGTCCTTGGCGGCCGCCTTGGTAAAGCACTTCGCCGTTGCGGTCGCGGGCAACGAGCGAAAGGTCCAATGTGGCAGTGTGAAAGCCGTTGCTTTCCCCGGCGGGCGCGGCATTGGCAGTGATCTCAAGCAGCAGTTCAGCATCGGCTTTCCGGTCCGTGGCACGGAAGCCTGCGTTAGCCAGTTCTTCCTTCAATGCAGCAGTGCAAGGGCCATCGGCGACGGGCCGGGCCATGTTGCGCTCCGTGCCGGTAACGAAAACCTTGGGAAGTACAACCGTGATCGGCACGCGCTTTTCCGGAAGGGTGAGGCTGGCCAAAACAGGCTTCATCATTACGGCATCGAACCCCTCACCTTTCAGTGCTTCAAGATCCAAACGCACGATCACCTCCATGGGCTTGGCACTCAGATCAATGCCGTTCACCAATGCGCTGGCGTGGCCCTGCGCATCGGTGGCTTTGTTCATTTCCGCTTCACCGGAATGCTTCGGAAACGAGACGATGATCGGCAATTGCGCCATCGCCTGTCCGCCGTTGGTATAGGTAGCAGCGATCGCCAATTCGCGCTGAAAACCGTTGGCCAAGTTCAACGTTAACGGATCAGGCTGCGCGCTGAAACGTACGCCGCTGGCCATGTTCTGCAAGCTGCTGAACAATGCATTTGCGAGCGACGTGGTTGTGCCGTTCAGCTCCACCATGTCGTTTTCACCCCAGCGCTCCTTGATGGCATCCAATGCGCGTAATTCCGTGTTGAATGCCGTACGCAGGTCGCCTTGCGCAAGGCTGGTTTGTGCGCGCCCATGTAGATCAACGGCCAACGCGATGGCTTTCTGCGTGCGATCTGCCACCAACTTGGCGTAAGCTTCTTTGTCCAAACGGTAGTAGGTCCAGTAATCCTGCGGGCCGTCGTAGCTGTCCACGGCTTCGTAGCCTGCTATTTTTTCGTCGGTGCGGGTGCGCACGGTGTTGAGGAATTCCTCGTTGAAGGCGCCGGTGCGGTCCAAGGTGTAAAGCAGGCTGTTGCCTTGCACGGTAACGCTGATCTCGCTGGCCAGGTCGTTCAATGCGTTCTGCTTGGCCGTGCTTTGAAAATCCGCGCGGGACTTTGGACACTGGCCGATGCCGATGTAGTAAAGCGAAGACGCGGGCCGCTGCTGCACCCATTCCGGAACGGGCCGTGTAACGGGCGTTTCCGCGACATCCGTTGTATTTTGCCGGCTCTTGCATCCAGCAAAAACCACCACGGCAAAAGCGGCAAAAGCTAAATGCCTGAGCGGCTTTCGCATGCTATTGCCAAGCCTGATCATTGCAACTTGCTCATTATAAACTCGAGCACATATCCGCGTTTATCAGGGTTCATCAGCGGTTGAAGATCATTGCAACTTACCCATGATGACCCGTTGCACGTCTTGCGCCATTTGGCCGGTGGTATTTCGCAACAGGTCCGAGCCGAGCACTTTGGCGTCGGTGGCGGTTTGTGGGGCGCCGAAAAGCGCCGTTAAATCTCGGCGGGCACGGCTGTCCGTGCTTACTGCGCCATTCACCTTGGGATAAAGCGCTTTCACATCCCCATCATACACGGCGTAATTCGTTTTGTCCTGCCCCGTTTTGTCCACCACTTGGCTTAGCAGGACTTCACCGGTTTCCAGGTTTACCAATTTGTAGCTGAAGGAAATGATGGCCTTGTTCTCCAGTTCATTTTCCGTGTATCGCACGGCCTTGTAGCGCGTTGTGGTCTCTTTCAATCCAGTGGTTTCGTTCAACGTTTCAACGGGAATGCCTTGGTAGGCTTCGCGGCTGCTGCGCACCAAAGTGCCTGTTTCCTCGCGGTAATCCAGCAATGTGCAAACGAGCACCACTTGCGCGCCGAGCAGTTTACCGGCTTCCACCGTAGAGTTTTCGTCCACCATGCCGCTCATGTTGAGCTTTTGCTCGTCCAACAAGCGCTGCAGGTCGTCGCGGTCCACCACGCTGATGAACGGATCATTCAAACCGGCCAGCGCACTGATGGCCATGGCCTGCAAAGCGGGCGTTTTCGTGGCTTGCTTGCGCATTCCGGAATTTCCTTGCAGCACGGCCACGGCCACGCGGCCTTTGGTAATGCATTCAGTGCGCAGTGTTGCGGCATCTTTGTAAGTGGCGTTGCGGGCGAGCACGCGGTCGAAGTCGGCGGCGGCAGCTCGGTATTGTCCTTGTACCATAGCGGCACTGGCGCTTTGGTAGAGCGGCTCCAGGTAGGCGATGGCTTGCAGACTGGCTGCATCCTTGTAGCCGGGCTCCAGTGCTGCGATGCTGTTGAAACGGGCCTGCGCCCCATTGAAATCTTTCGCGGCAAGCAAGGCTTGCCCTTCAGCATACAGCTGTACGAGCGCTGCTCCTTTTGCAGTTTGGAAATCCGCGGTGTAGTGGTCGGGAATAACCAGTGCTACGCCCGCCCCTTTGGCACGGTCGGCCCAGGTCTTGGCGGCTAAGTAGGCATCCACGGCAACCATCGGGTCGGAACCCACGTTTGCAGCTTTGAAAAACTCCCCGAGTTTGGCGTCCAACAGTTGTTGGCCCGTTTTCTTCAGGCCCACTTTGGCGTCCACGTTGTTTGCATTGCGAACGGCGCTTTGCAGGTACAGCTCTGCGGCTTCAGCGTACATGCCGCCTGCATCCAGCTTGCCTGCTTGCTTAGCCAACTTCTTACTGCCGGTGCAGGCGGCAAACAAGGCGACCAGAACTATAAGTATGGGGAGTTTGAAGGTTTTCATCCGGTGGAGGGATGTTGTACAACTTCGTTCTTGTGAGGGGAATGGGCATTCAACGTTGAAAAGATCAACGGGTTTGCAAATAACTGTTCAATGTTTCCACCGAGCCTGAAAATCTGAGTTTGGTGGTCACGAGGTGATAGTTTCCGGGATCGGTCACATGGTCGTATGCGAACTTGGCAAAATCCAGGCGGGCATCTTCAAATTTGAAGAGGTCCATAAGCTCCATGACCTGCCTTGTGCTGAAACAATTGGACGAGCCCACCTGCTTGGCCGAGGCCAAACGCGCGGAGTCAAAGTTCTGCTCTTCGACGGCTTTTTTAGCGGTACCGAAAGCGGCCATGGCCATGGGCTGGCGACAATTGTTCCCGTAACCACAATTCACCGTGCGGACCACGACGACCCGGCGGCCATGTGGGCCGTGGTGTGTAGAAGGCCCGGCCTGCAATGCAAAAGGAAAGGACAGGATGGCGAGGAGAGCGGTGAATGTGGAGCGCATGTGGAGCATGGGTTGCTAAAGTAGATGGCGAATTGATATAGGCAAGGGCTGTGCCAGAAGGCAATGGGCCTCCAAGTCCGGCATCTGCGGCCCGGCCCGACCGCCGAAAACAGCGACCGACCGTTCATGTATGGGCACCGGAACAACTGCCCGGCACCGGTACATTCGTGCCAAGAAACCATGCTGAAGCTCACCAACATCCGTAAGGCCTACCGCATGGGCCAGAATACGCTCCAAGTGCTCAAAGGCATCGACCTGCACATCAAGAAAGGCGAAATGGTGAGCATCATGGGCTCCAGTGGTTCGGGCAAGAGCACATTGCTCAACATCATCGGCATTCTGGACAACCCGGACAGCGGAGAATACCTGCTGGACGGGATGTTGATAAAGGATTTGAGTGAAACGCGCGCTGCGGAACTCCGCAGTAAATACCTCGGTTTCGTGTTCCAGAGCTTCAACCTCATCGCCTTCAAAAACGCCATGGAAAACGTGGCGTTGCCGCTCTACTACCAAGGCGTTTCCAGCCGCAAGCGGAACGAGATGGCGCTGGAGATGCTGGCCAATGTGGGTCTGCGTGATTGGGCCAAGCACATGCCCAACGAAATGAGCGGCGGACAGAAGCAGCGTGTGGCCATAGCCCGTGCATTGATCGCCGACCCCAAGGTGATCTTGGCGGACGAACCCACCGGCGCACTGGACAGTGCCACCAGCGTTGAGGTGATGGACCTGCTTAAAAAGGTGAACACGGACTTGGGCATGACCTTGGTGATCGTAACACACGAACCGGACGTGGCGAAGTTGACCCAGCGCGTTATCCGGCTGAAGGACGGCGAGATCGAAAGCCACAATGGCGTTCCATTAACCGAAGCGGAACATGTTCGACGCTGAAAAGTGGGCGGAGATCTTCGACACCATCGGCAAGAACAAATTGCGGACGGTGCTCACCGGCTTCAGCGTTTTCTGGGGCATTTTCATGCTCATCATTTTGCTGGGTGCAGGTGCAGGTCTTCAGAACGGCTTCAGCTACAACTTCCGCAACAATGCCACCAACACCATCGACATTTGGGGCGGACAGACCACCAAATCTTGGCAAGGCCTGGCGGTGGACCGCGAGGTCCAGTTGGACACACGGGATGTGGATGCGTTGCGCGGGGCGATTCCGGGACTGCAGGCCATAACCGGCAACTTCCGCGTGTGGCGCGGCAACAGCTCCTTGAGCCGGGGTAAAAATTTCGGCAATTTCACCATCAACGGCGTTACCCCGGACATCACGGACCTTCAGAACCAGGTGATCCTCAGCGGCCGCTTCATCAATGAGATGGACCAGCAACGTACGCGCAAAGTGATCGTGATCGCGGAGGATTGCCGCGACGCACTGTTCAAGGGCGAAGACCCGATCGATCAATGGATCCAGGTGAACAACATCCCGTTCCAGGTCGTGGGTGTTTACCAATTCGAATCCGGTGGCCAAGGCCAGAACCAAAGCAGCCAAGTGTTCATCCCGCTCAGCGTGGCGCAACGTGTTTTCAACGCCCAGCAGGACGTGGACAAGATCAGCTTCAGCTTCAGCGATGGTTCGCTCGTGGGCGCTGCACAAGCGCAACAGCGCGCGGTTGCGGTGCTTTCCTCCCGGCACCGCTTCGACCCAACGGACGAACAGGCGATTTATGTGAACAACAACGTGGAGAATGCGGACATGTTCGGAAAGATCTTCGGTGGGATCAACGCTTTTCTGTGGATCATCGGCATCGGCACCATCGTAGCGGGCATTGTAGGCGTTAGCAACATCATGTTGATCGTCGTGAAGGAGCGAACGCGGGAGATCGGCATCCGGAAGGCACTGGGGGCCACCCCGGCCAACGTTACCGGGCAGGTCATTATGGAAGCCGTGTTCGTAAGCGCAGTGGCGGGCTACTTCGGGCTGGTGTGCGGAGTTGGACTGCTGGAAAGTTTGAGCAAAGCCATCCCGGGAAACGAGATGTTCCGTAACCCCACTGTGGACATAAAAGTGGCGCTTTATGCCACCACCGTGCTCATCATCAGTGGCGCATTGGCAGGATTGATACCGGCACGGCGCGCGGCGGCGATACGGCCTATTGAAGCACTGCGGGACGAATGAGAAAGGGAAGAAAAACCGCAAAGGGCGCGGAGAACACGGAGTTGTGCCGATCAGAAGATCAGACGATCAGACGATCAGAAAATACGTGGCCGCGCCCGCTTCAACACAGTTCGCATTGCACCAAACCTGGATCAGATCCCACGGCGGCGAAGCTCTTCTCCGCGTTCTTCGCGCCCTCCGCGGTTAAACCCTTGACCCATGTTCGATAGCGAGCGCTGGAACGAGATCTGGACCACCCTGCGGCGGAACAAGCTGCGGAGCGGGCTCACCATGTTCGGCGTGTTCTGGGGCATATTCATGCTGGTGATCATGCTGGGCATGGGGCGCGGGCTGAGCAACGGCGTGATGGGCGGCTTCGAAGGCTGGGCCACCAACAGCTGCTTCATGTGGACACAGGTCACCTCACTTCCCTACGCGGGTTTCAAACGGGGACGCGGCTTCGATTTCGACAACAGCGACATTGCCGCCATCAAGAGCATTGAAGGCGTGGACAAAGTGGCACCGCGGCTGCAACTCGGCGGGTGGCGCGGTGCGAACAATGTAAGTTACAAAGACAAAAACGCGGGTTTCAACGTGAATGGCGACATGCCGGACGTGATGTATTTCCAAGCGGCGGAAATTCCCGAAGGGCGCTTCCTGAACGCGAAAGACATCCACGACGGCCGAAAAGTGTGCGTGATCGGCCCCAAGGTGGTGGAGACGTTGTTCGGCGTAGAAGATCCGATCGGCAAATACATCCGGATTCAGGGCGTATTCTTCCAAGTGGTGGGCACGCATTTGCCGAAAGCCAATGCAAACCATGACGACGGCGCCACCAGCACGATCTACATTCCGTTCACCACGTTCCAACGCGCCTTCAACAGCCTTAATACCGTGCATTGGTTCAGCATCAGTGCGAAGGAAGGTGTGGACGTGGCCGATGTGCAGGACCGCGCCAAAGCATTGATGGCGAAGCGCCACAAAGTGGATCCCAACGACCCGTTGGCTTTCGGCGGCTTCAACTTGCAGGAAGTATTCCAGCAAATGAACATGCTCTTTGTCGCCATTGCCGGGCTGAGCTGGTTCGTGGGGCTTCTCACGTTGATCGCGGGCGTCATCGGCATCAGCAACATTATGCTGGTGATCGTGAAAGAACGCACCAAGGAGATCGGCATCCGGCGCAGCATCGGTGCGCGGCCGGGCAACATCACCGGGCAGATCATGCTGGAAGCACTCACGCTCACCTTCATCGCCGGCTACTTCGGGCTATTGGCGGGGGTCGGCGTGCTGGAAGGCATCAACGCCATGAATATCGAAGGCGGCTTTTTCCAGAACCCCGAAGTGAAACTGAACGTTGCCATCGTGGCCTTGGTCGTATTGATCTTAAGCGGCCTGTTAGCCGGATACATACCGGCGCGCCGCGCCTTAAGCATAAAACCAGTTGACGCACTACGGGCCGAATAGGGGCTGGTATGGGCGATGCATGCATCGCCCATACCAGCCCCTGCCGACACGCCGCAAACAAAAAAATAACGCCTTCGCCGAGCTTCGGCGGTCCAAGCATGAAAAAAGTCCTGAAATACCTCGTCCTCATCCTATTGGCAGTCCTGTTCATCTGGACGCTCTGGTTCCTCTACCAAAAGAGCGTGACCAAGCCGCCCGAGTTCAAGCTGGACAAGCCCAAAACGGCCACCATCGTGAAAAAGACGGTGGCCAACGGCAGCATCGAGCCCCGGCAGGAGATCGACATCAAACCGGTGGTGAGCGGCGTGATCCGTCAGCTTTTTGTTGAGGCCGGCCAGAAGGTGGTTGAAGGTGACAAGCTCGCCATCATCCAGATCGTGCCGGACATGCTCTCGCTGAACCAGGCGGAGGGCCGCGTGAACAGCGCCGCCATCGCGGTGACCAATGCGCAGATGAATTTCGACCGTAACAAACCCTTGGCTGACAAAGGCGTGATCGCAGCAAGTGAAATGCAGACTTACGACATCGCCTTGCGCAACGCCAAGCAGGAACAAGATGCCGCGCAGGATGCGCTGCAACTCGTGCGCGACGGCATCAGCAAAAACAGCAAGGGCGCCAGCAACACCATCGTCCGCAGCACCATCAACGGCATGGTGCTGGATGTTCCCGTAAAAGTGGGTACCAGCGTGATCGAGCGTAACAACTTCAATGAAGGCACCACCATCGCCACCGTGGCCGACATGAAAGACCTCATCTTCAAAGGCAACGTGGACGAAAGCGAAGTTGGCAAAGTGCGTTTGGGCATGCCGGTAGTGCTCACCGTGGGTGCCATCGACAGTGCTACGTGGAATGCCGATCTGGAATACATCGCGCCCAAAGGCGTGGAAGTGAACGGTGCCATCCAGTTCGAGATCCGCGCAGCGGTGAAAGTGAAGGAAGGCCAGACCCTGCGCGCGGGCTACAGTGCCAACGCGGACATCGTGCTGGACCGCCGCGACAGTGTGCTGAGCATACCCGAGAGCGTGATCTCCTTCAACGACAAAGGCGACAGCGCGTTCGTGGACGTGAAGGATGCCGAGAAGTGGAAGAAGACATACGTGAAAACGGGCCTCAGCGACGGCGTGAACATCGAGGTTCTCGGGGGCATTTCGGACACCACCACGGTGAAGGGCGCGAAGATCATTGCGGAGGAAGAGAAGAAACCGGGCATGGAATAACGGCAGCGTTTGCGATGCATTTGTTCCACTGCCCTGATCTGGGCAAAGCCGTAGTTGAACTTCCGCAAGAAGAAGCACACCACGCCATCAACGTATTGCGCTTGCAAGCGGGCCACGTGATCGGCCTGCTGGACGGCAAGGGCACGTTCGCCGAGGCGGAGATCACGGAAACGACCAAACGCGGATGTGCTCTGCACGTGCTGCGGAAGGAAACGCAAGGACCGGAACGTACGACCCGCATCCACTTAGCCGTGTCACCTACCAAGCAAATGGACCGTTTCGAGTGGTTCCTTGAAAAGGCGACGGAAATCGGCGTGGACCGCATCACACCGGTCTTTACGCAGCGCACTGAACGGGATAAGATCCGCCATGATCGTATGGAAAAAGTGCTGGTGGGTGCGATGAAGCAAAGCCAGCGCAAGTGGCTGCCACAGCTTGATGAGTTGATCAAGTTGAAGGAATTAGCAGTTACCACTTGTCCCCAAAAATTCTTTGGCTGGTGTGAAGGTGATCACGCAGATCTCACTTCGGCCTACGACCCGAAGCTGGACACGCTGGTGTTGATCGGTCCCGAAGGTGATTTCACACCGGAGGAAGCGGAACTGCTTTTGGCGAATGGCTTTCAGCCTGTGAGCCTTGGCAAAGCGAGGTTACGCACAGAGACCGCAGCCATTGCGGCTTGCACGTGGATGAACTTCGCGCAGCGTTAATTTGCTTTGAGCGTTTGGGAGCCGCCAGAGGCGGTTGTAATGCAGGCGCACTCGCGAAAAACGCGAGCGCGGGCGTTCGGGAACGCGAGCGCGGGCGACGGCTAACTTTGCGCCATGCGCGCTTCGCTCCTTGCCTTAGCAATTGCCATCGGCTTCAATGCATCTGCCCAAGGCACTTATCAGCTTGCGGTGATGAAGTACAACGGTGGCGGCGATTGGTACGCCAACCCCACCGCCGTGCCCAACCTCGTAAAGTTCTGCAACGAGCAGCTCGGTATGAACATCAATACCGAAGTGCCGAATGTTGATGTAGGCAGCCCGGACATCTTTACTTATCCCTGGTTGGACGTCACCGGTCACGGTAACATCACCTTTAGCGCACAAGAGGCGGAGAACCTGCGGAACTACCTCATCGGCGGTGGCTATCTACACGTGAGCGACAACTACGGCATCGACAAATTCCTGCGGCCCGCCATGAAGACGGTGTTCCCTGAACTGGAATTTGTAGAGCTGCCCTTCGCACATCCCGTCTACCACCAGAAATTCGACTTCCCTAAGGGCTTGCCGAAGATCCACGAGCACGACGGCCTGCCAGCGCAAGGCTTCGGCTTAATTTGGGAAGGCCGTCTGGTCTGCTACTACGACTATCAATGCGACCTCGGCGATGGCTGGGAAGATCGCGACGTTCACAATGATCCACCGGAGCTGCATAACACCGCGTTGCGTATGGGGGCTAACATGGTGCAGTACGTTTTTGGGGGAGTTCAGTGATGTGGGAGAAAGTCCTATGCTGGTTGTCTTAAGTCCTATGCTTCGAGCATGCGTAAGACATGAGACATGGGACAGCCTCTAACCTTTTGTCTCTCTCAACTTCCCCTTCCGCATTTTCATGTTCAGCAACTCCACGCCGAAGCTGAAGGCCATGGCCACGTAAGCATAGCCTTTGGGGATCTCACTGTGGTGCAGCGGTTCGAGGCCCTCGAAGAAGAGCATAAAGCCCACCATCACGAGGAAAGAAAGCGCGAGCATCTTTAACGCCGGATGCTTTTCGATGAAGCTGCTGATGGCCTGCGCGAAAAAGAACATAACGAACATGGCGATGATCACTGCGGCGATCATCACCTCAACATGTTTGCCCAAGCCGATGGCAGTGAGGATGCTGTCGAAGGAGAACACCGCGTCCACGAGGATGATCTGGGCCATCAATGCACCGAAGCTTTTGGCTTTCACGTTCGCTTCCTTGTGTCCCTCCTCCCCTTCCAACTTTTCGTGGATCTCCATCACGGCCTTGTAAAGTAGGAAGAGTCCACCCGCGAAGAGGATCACATGCCGCAATGTGAAATCGTATCCGGCGATGCCGAACAACGGCTTGTCGCCATGCTTCACCAACGTAGTGAGGCCCAGCAGCAACGCGGCCCGCATGAGGATGCCGAAAATCATCCAAAGCTTGCGACCGCGTGCGCGGTCCTTTTCGGGCATTCGGCCCAGAATGATGCTCACGAAGATCACGTTGTCGATGCCGAGCACGATTTCCAACAAAGCCAACGTGATGAGGCTTATAAGCGCGCTTAGGGTAAAAAGGTCTTCCATTCCGGGCGTGAATATCGCACTAAGACGCGATTGCCGCTTGCAGGCTGCGCGAAACTTCCGCTGCGCGGTTCAGGATCATGATGTGTGCACCGTTCACAATGGCATGATCCACCGGAAAACCCAAGGGGATCACGTGGTCGTTGGTACCGTGGATGCGCACGACGCGCCCGTGCCACCGCGAACCCTGCCATCGCAAAACTGCTTGTACACCGCGTTTGATCTTTGGCGCGGTCTGCTGCCGCGCCATGTCCCAGAGAAGCCGGTCCGTAGCACGGTCGCGTTCGCCCAGCATGCGCTTGAATGGCCAAGTGGCCCACATGGTGAACGAGCCAATGAGGTTAGGCAGATGCAAAGCCCGCCCGATCCGGACATGCCGTGGAAACTCGCTTGGGCTGGTCCAAGTGGAGATCAAGATCACTTTTTGAGGTTTGGTGAACATCGCTAACTCCTGCGCCACCATGCCGCCCATGCTCACACCAGCGAGGATGTGCGGCTGTGTTGCATCTACGCCGGCGCGCATATCAGCAGCCAGCTCCGCCAACGTGCAACCCTTGGGAAAAGGAGGCCATTCCAGCACTTTCACCTCATGGCCCGGCAGTTCGATCCGGGAGAAGAGCCGCTTATCGCAGCCTACGCCGGGAAGGAGGTAGATGGTCATTCGTCAATTACACCAACAGCAGATCCGATGAACGCACGAACTTTAGTGCATTCTCCATCAGATCGTGCATCACTACATCGTCTTTCACGAAGGGCACTTGTTTGCGGAATGCGGCGTGCAAAGCCTCGATGGACTTGGACGATTTGAGCGGCTTACGGACATCCAATGCCTGTGCGGCGTTGAAGAGTTCGATTGCGAGGATGCGCTCCACGTCTTCGGCAACTTGCCATGTTTTGATCGCGGCCGCTGCGCCCATGCTTACATGGTCTTCCTGTCCGTTGCTGCTGTCGATGGTGTCCACGCTGTTGGGCATGCAACGCTGCTTGTTGGCGCTCACCAACGACGCCGATGCGTACTGCGGGATCATGAAGCCGCTGTTGAGGCCGGGATGAGCCACTAAAAACGCAGGCAATCCGCGCTGGCCGCTCAGTAGTTTGTAGGTCCGACGCTCGCTGATGCTGCCGAATTCCGCGAGGGCGATGGCGAGGAAATCCAATGCCAGCGCCAACGGTTGCCCGTGGAAATTGCCAGCGCTCACGATCAAGTCCTCATCCTCGAATACGGTGGGATTGTCCGTCACCGATTCCAGTTCGCGCTCCACCACACGCTCCACATAAGCGATCGCATCGCGTGATGCACCGTGTACTTGCGGCACACAACGGAAGGAGTACGGATCTTGCACATGTTTCTTGGCGCGCTTCGCGATGGCGCTACCTTTCAGCAGATCACGGACATGCCCGGCCACCACGGCCTGTCCGGGATGTGGACGCACCGCATGCACTGAGGCATGGAACGGTTCCGTACGGCCATCGAACGCTTCCAGTGACATCGTTGCGATCACATCGGCGACTTGCGCCAAGCGGTTCGCCTTCAACGTGAGCAGCGACGCGAACGCGCACATGAACTGCGTGCCGTTCAGCAGCGCCAAGCCTTCCTTGGGACCGAGTTCCAACGGTTTCCAGCCCAATTGTTTCAAGGCTTGCGCGGTTTTCATGCGCTTGCCCTTTAATACCACTTCGCCCAAGCCCAGCAAGGGCAAGGCCAAGTGCGCCAAGGGAGCAAGATCGCCGGAAGCTCCGAGGGAACCGCGCTCGTACACCACTGGCAACATGTCCGCATTGTACATGTCGATGTAGCGTTGCACCGTACCGATGGCCACGGCACTGTGCCCGAAGGCCATATTCTGCACCTTCAGCACCAGCATAACGCGCACGATCTCCGCCGCAACGGGATCGCCGGTGCCGCAGGCGTGGCTCATCACGAGGTTCTTCTGGAGCTGCGTGAGTTTGTCTTTCGGAATGCTGGTGTCTGCCAACGCGCCGAAGCCGGTGTTCACGCCGTAGATCGGCGCATCGCTCTTCTTCAGGCGGTCGCGCAGGTAGGCATGGCAGCGCTTTACGGCGGCTGTGGCGTCGGTGCTGAGCGCGATGGGGCTTCCTGTGGAAAGGATGTGGTCAAGCTCGGCGAGTTCGAGGCCGATGGTTCCTATTTGGTGGGGCTTAGACATAGTGCGTGGTGATGACACAGATCAATATTTCTGAACAAGTACTTCAGTGGGGATCCTCAAAACTTCGTTGAGCTTCCTGATCATCTCCAACGTTAGTTTTCGTTTACGATTCAACACTTCGCTAACGCGGCTTTTGAAGCCCATGGCTTCAGCCAGATCCTTTTGCTTCATACCCATTTGCTCCATGCGAAATTTTATGGCTTCGATCGGGTCCGGCATCCCTATGGGGAAATGTACATTTTCGTAGGTGTCAATGAGAATGGCCAGCACTTCCAACTCATCGCCTTCTTTGGAACCTCTCTTGGCATCGAAGATCTTATCGAGCCGCTTAAGCGCTGCTTGATAGTCCTTCTCATTGCGGATCGGGGTGATGGTCATTTCAAATAGTGTTTGCGTTGACCTTGTCGTATTCAGCATGGGTGCCGATAAAACGGACCCAACCGAGCTGGAAATCGAAGTTGAATTTGACGATCAATCTGTACTTGTTGCCTTTGATGTTGAACACAATTCGATTCCCGTGAAGAATGCTTGCGTTCGGATGATCCTTTTTCAATGCGTTGACATTCTTCCATCCTGCTTTTTCAGTTTCCCTGAACCATGCCTTCAACTGCTGTTCGCAATCGGCATGCTTAGTCCAGAAGTCCCGTAAAGTCCGTTTAGCTATTACCCGCACCTTTAATGAATTGGCGCAAATGTACGGAATGTTACCAATACGGTAACTTAAATTTGAAGAGCCTTAAAAACCGCCCTACAAACAATTTATCATTCTGACGAAGGCAGAATTCGCACGGCTATCAACCTAAATTGACCATCAAGCATCACCGCTTCTTCTTCGTAGAAGCCCATAAAAGTTTTGAAGGTCATTAGAATTCGCTTGTCGGCAAGCAACTTCCATTCACCTTGAACATTACCGAGGAAAGACTGTGATCTGCCGTTCTTGCCTATCACCGCGCATCCGGAAGAATTCATCCGAGCAAGCAAAACTCCATTGGCCTTCAACTCATAACCCATTTTATTTGGCTTCATCTTCCGTGCTCGTACAAAAATTGACATTGTGCTGTCTGGCTGATGAGCACTACGGACCCAAGCTCCAAGAATACTTGCATCTTGCGCTTGGGCCAAGCTATTCAGAAAAAGGAAAAAGAATAAGAGAGCGATCCTGATCAGCATAAACCCATGTTCTCAACCAATTAACCCTTTACGCATTTTTCCTATCCGCAACTCCAAGCTGTTTCTGATCAACTGATGATCGACAACAGTTCATCCACTTTCACCGCCTTCTGCTCGCTGCTCTTCATGTCCTTCACGGTCACGAGGCCTTTCTTCATTTCGTTCTCACCGATGATGGCCACAAAGGGGATGCCTTTGTCGTCGGCGTACTTGAATTGCTTGGCCATTTTCACCGCATCGGGGTATAGCTCGGCGGCGATACCGGCATCGCGCATTTGGCGCAGCAGTTTTAGGCAGTGCAGCGCTTCCGCTTCACCGAAATTCGCGAAGAGCAACCTTGTGCTTTGGCCCAGTTGCGCCGGAAATTTGTTCGTCTCCAACAGCACGTCGTAGATGCGGTCCGCGCCGAAGCTGATGCCCACGCCGCTCATGTCCTTCAAGCCGAAAATGCCTGTGAGATCGTCGTACCGGCCACCGCCGCAGATGCTGCCGGGCATGCTGCCTTCGTTGGATTTTACCTCGAAAATGGCGCCGGTGTAGTAGTCCAGGCCGCGAGCCAATGTGGGATCGAATTCCAGCGTTGCGTTTTTCAACGTGCCCACAGCATCGAATACGGTTGACAAGCCTTTCAGTCCTTCCTTCGCGAGGGTAACGCCGCCCAACCAGTCTTCGAGCTTCTTCTTTTGCTCCGGCCAAGTACCGCTGAGCCGAAAGAGCGGTGCAATGGTCGCGAGCGCAGTTTCCGTGATGCCTCTGGCGCGCATCTCCTCCTCTACTTTCTCTTGGCCGATCTTGTCCAGCTTATCGATCGCGGTCACCATGTCCACGACCTTATTCGGCTGTCCGCTGATCTCGGCGATGGCACTGAGCACTTTGCGATGGTTGATCTTCACGGTCACTTGCAAATTCAGCGCTGTGAAAACGTCGTCGACCAATTGCACGAGTTCGATCTCGTTCAGCAAGCTCTTGCTTCCGATCACGTCGGCATCGCATTGGTAGAACTCGCGGTAACGGCCTTTCTGCGGGCGATCTGCACGCCAAACGGGCTGCACTTGGTAGCGTTTGAATGGAAATGCTATCTCGTTCTGATGCTGCACCACGTAACGCGCGAAGGGCACGGTGAGGTCGTAACGCAGTGCCTTTTCGGAAAGTTCGGCTGCTAGTTTTCCCGGATGCACTTCTTCATCTTTCCCCAGTGCTGCCCTCACTTCGGGCGAGACCGATTTCCAAGCATCCCCGCTGTTGAGCACTTTGAAGATCAATCGATCACCTTCCTCGCCATACTTGCCGGTGAGCGTGCTAAGATTTTCCATCGCAGGCGTCTCCAATGGAAGAAATCCGTAGGTCTGGAACACCTTTTCAATGGTGCTGAAGATGTACTTGCGGCGAAGCATCTCTTGCGGGGAGAAGTCGCGGGTGCCCTTGGGTGTGGAAGGCTTTTGTGCCATGCGGCGAAGGTAGGGGCGCGAGGTCGTTTTAACCGCAACGACGCTACGACGCAACGGGTGCGCAACGGAATGCAGGGTTCTACCGCCAAGACGCTAAGAGCGCAAAGAAGAGCTTAACCGCAGAGGGCGCGGAGACATGTCTGAGGCAGTTAAAACCGCGGAGAAATGCGAGTTGTACCACTAAGAACACGAAGGGCACGAAGAGTACTGAGGCTTTCGGAGGTCAGGAATTTGGGTACATGGTATTGGGGACTGAGTACGGTCCTGCGGAGCTATCGCTCGTCCCAGTACCCGGTACTCAGTACCCAATACCCTGTATCATTACACACATACACCTCAGCGTTCATCTTGCTCAGAGGCGTAGCCCAAAGCTACTTCGGTGGCACTCTTGAAAGCCATGGTGCTTGTGGTGGGGAAGTCGTAAGTGAGAGCAATAGAAAAAGCGGACCACCGTAGGGCAAGTTTGGCGACTATAGCACCGTCACTTCGCCAAGATGCACCGAGTTCTGCTTTCACCTGCACGGCTTCGTTTTGAAATGACTTCGATGCGCCGAAAACGTGGCCGAACGCGCCTCCCACGATAGCGATGTTGCTTGGGCCTTGGGCGAAGAAATACGCTGCTGGGGCGAGGTAATTCGTTGGTTTTCCCAGCAACAGTCGGGCTTGTGTGAAGGCCGCCCAACGGACGGCGATGCGGTCTTGGGCGGGATCGCTGAAGAGTTGGGGCCTGGCGAGATGTTGTCCGGAAATACCTGCGGTGAAACGGTTCTGTACGGCATCCCTGCCAACGCCCCAATGCACGGCATAAACTACTCCGCCGCCGAGGTCGAGCGCGGTGTGTTTGTTGCGAATGGATGCTTCCCCCGAAGGGATGGACGAGTCGTACTGCAGGCCGTCGTATTGGCTTCCCCATTGGCCGTCCGCACCGTTTTGGGCGGTTTGGAGCAGACCGCCTTGCAGTCCGACCCCCACGCTGCTGTTGCGCGTAATGGCCACATGATGCGCAAAGCTCAAGGCAATCTGCGTGGTGTTCATGGCCGAGGTGCGGTCGGAAACGAGCTGGACACCAACGCCCGATCGACCGGCAGCGTTGCTTTCGCTTTTCGATTTCAAGCTGCTGGCAAACCCCGCGGCCAGCGTGCGGAACGGGTCGCCGAGCGGATTTTGCTGCGTGCGCTGAACGAGGTTGGCCTCCATGTCGTTCACGGCGCCAGCCCATGCGGGGTTCAACGTTAACGGTGCCGTAATCGGCTCAGAAAAAACGACATCTTGCGCGAAAACTCCGTTGGCGATCAGCATCAAGGCCATGGCGTAACTGCTTGCGATATGTCCATGCCGCTTCATCGTTGAATACGTAATTCGCCGGCCTTGTCCAATGCGGTACCATCATCTTTCAGCACGTGCAACGTGTAACGGAACGGTCCACCGCTGAGCGGGCTGCCACGCAAGTTGCCGTCCCAACATTGCGCGAGATCAACCGTTTGAAAAACCGTTTCTCCCCATCGGTCGGTAACGCTGAAATGGAATTCCGAGATGCAGCCACCCATCACACAAAGTGCGTCGTTCAGCCCGTCGTTGTTGGGCGAAAAGATGTTCGGCACGAAGGTCTCCGCGCAGGTGTACCATGTATTTACCAGCACGGAATCCGAGACCGTACAACCATACGCCGACGTGGCGGTGAACACAAACCAGGTGTCGCTTTGTGGCGATGCGAAGGGCATCAGGCAATCGGTGCAGCTCAAGGCATCCGGCGGTGACCAATGGAATTGCGTTGTGCTGTCCAGCGGCACCAATGTGGCTTGTAGTTGGATGCTGTCCACGATGTTCACCAGTGCGGTGTCCGGAAATAATTCCAGCGCAAGCGAGCCACGATCCTGCACCTCGCCCTGCTCGGCATACGTACAACCGAGCGCATCGGTTAGCGTTACTTGGTAGCTGCCCGCGACCAGTGCATCGGCCAATGCCAGCGTGTCGCCGTTGCTCCAGTTGTACTGGTATGGTGCAGATGCATTGTTCACCAACAGCGCTGCCCAACCGTTCGCCGCCGCGCATGTGCTGTGCTGCAAGGCGATGGAATCAATGGGATAAACCGGTTGCCCCACGGTGATGGAATCTGTGCGGGAGCATTGAGCGTTGCTGGTGACCGCGACGTATTGACCAGCGGCAAGATTGCTCAACAAGGCTGCGCTGGAACCCGCAGTGGGCCACAAGAAATTCAACGGAACTGTATCCAAAGCAGCGAGCTCAATGCTGCCGTCGCTTGCCCCGAAGCAGCTTGCGTCCGTTATGGTGATGCCAAGGTTTGGCGCGGGCAAAATTTGCACGGTTACACTGTCGGCAACACTGCATCCGTGCTGGGAAAACGCGGTGAGTTGATAGACCAGTATATCGCCGGCCACTTGCGGAATATCCCATGCATCCTCTTCTTCCGAGGCAAAACCGTTCGGACCTGTCCATGCATAATGGTTGCCACCTGATGCATGCAGTTGCAAGGTGTCTCCGAGGCATGCACCTTGCGACGTTTCAATGATGGGGATCGGGTATGGGTCTACCACTACGATCAAGTGGGCACAACTTGTTGCCGCGTACACGTTCTCCCCGCGGAAGAACAAAGACATCGTATCCGTTGGCACCAGAACGAGAGTATCCCCAAGACCCAAGAAATAGCGCGGATCGCCGCATGCATTCTCATACCAGACCGGTGTCATGGTTCCGCCGAACGGCGAGGGCCCGAATGTGGCACGCAACGTATCGCCTGCACAGATGTAGACAGTGTCTGGATAAATGGCTTGAATGGAATCGATGGTTGAGCTACCTCCGCCGCCGCCTCCACCACCACCGCTGCCACCCGTGCATGTGGAATCGCCATGGTCCCAAACGTGTTGCACCAGCCTGGCAACAAAGGCATCCGAACCACCACCGAGAGAATCCCGCACGCCGAGGTTGTAGACCCCGGAGTGCGAGGTTGTGGTTCCGGTGAAAAACATGATGTTCACATCGAACACAGCGATGTCCGCGCCTTCTTCAGCAACATTGCCGCCGAAATAGCCTCCCCACAGGCGCTGGCCCGTGGTGTCGAACTTGGTAATGAAAGCATCCGTGGGGCCGCTCAGAAATTCCTGTTCCACATCTTCTGTGGCGATGGCACTTGTCGAAGCTGTTGTTCCGATTACGCGAACCTGTCCACCGGGGTCGCGGATGATGCGCGCTGGCCGGTCTTCCAAACTGTCGCCGATATACGTGCTCCATGCCAAAGCGCCGCCGCTGTCGATGCGCGCAATGAACACATCGCCTCCGCCGCCGTAGTTCATTTGGTGTGCGGTGGTGTCCGTTACCAGTGAATCCGAGAATGTTTCCCCGGAGATGAAAGCCGATTTGCCGACAGCGGCCACGCCGATGGCGCAATCACTTTCGGCACCGCCGAAATAGGTGGCCCACTGCAAATTACCGGCACTGTCCAAACGAGCGAGGAACGCATCTTCCATGCCCGCCAAGCTGTCCTGATGTACGCTGTCGGTGGCAATACCACTTGTGGAACCAGTGGTTCCTGCCAACCAAATGCCCGTGCTATCCATTGCGATCCCGTTCCCGATATCATCTGCTTCCCCGCCAAAAAAGGTGGTCCAAATACGGTGACCAGTGCTGTCGATATGTACCAAGAACGCATCCTTTCCTCCGGAAGGCCAGTGCAACGGCTGAATGGAATCGCCAGCAATTCCAGAGCTTTCCGAAGTCCCTGCGAGAAAGAGGCCTCCTCGTCCATCCAACACGCAAGCTGCCGCGCTGTCATTCAGCGTTCCGCCGAAGTAGGTGCCCCATAAACGGTCGCCGTCCGGTCCGAATTTGGCGACGAACGCATCTGTTCCACCAGCCAGCTCCTCTTGTTGCGAAGCATTTGTGGCAATGGCCAGCACGGAAGTGGTGTTGCCCACGAGGTAGGTATTGAACAAGGTATCCACGGCGATGCCCGTAGGCACGTCCTGCGCTTCGCCTCCGTAGTACGTTACCCAAAGCAGTGAACCGTGCGGGAGAAAACACATTACGAAAGCATCCATATCACCGAGGAACGAAGTTTCAAAGCCACCATCAGTTGCAATGTTGTCCATGGAGCGCGTAGCACCGGCCGCGTACACACGGCCCATCCGGTCAACAGCAATGGCACGCCCCGAATCGTAGGCGGTGTCGCCGTAGTAGGTAGCCCACTCCAGCAAGGGATCCGGATCCACCACCAAGGTTTTGCCCGTGCCGTGTTGCGCAGCATCGGCCCATTCAAGACCCACTACCACATGCTTTTCCTTTTGCTCCACAACGCGGTATCGCACGTCTGCTGGCGCTCCGCCTGGCAGCGTCCAACTATGCGGAATGGATTCGGTAAGGTGCCTGTCGGAAATGATGAAATCAAGTGATTTGTCGTTGACCGTAACAGCGTCAAAGCCTTCAAAGCGCAGCTGCACTTTGCTGATGTCCGCTCCGGGATGCAGCACCAGATCGTACTTGAAAGCTGCACCATCACCGCATTGCGAAAGCGCCATGTCGATGCCTGGATAAATGGAGTTGTAGCGCAGGCGGTTGAAATGTGGCACAGCATGGTATCCATGGAAATTGATGCGGCTTGCCAAAGGTTCTTCGCCGACGAAAACCGCATTTGCATTTCGACCAAGGATGCGCATGTCCAAGCGATGGAAGCGTGCGGAGCCGTCCACTGTTTCCGCCGTGTAGGTGTCATAGCTCAGGCCTTCGTTTCTCACTTGCACGTTCATACCGGCACCGCCGGCCCAGAGGTAGCGCACATCGGCATTGGCCGCGTGGTTTTGATTCACCACTTGGCCCACGTTACGGACGAAACCCTTGGGGTGTGCGGGCGCGGCATGCTTTTGTGCATCTGCGGTGAGTGGGACCAAAGTCGATGAGAGAATCAGAAAATAAAAACCCGTATGTGCTTTCGTAAAATCCATGGCGCTATCGATTTCAACAAGGATAGCCCTGTAGAACCAGGGATGCCAAGCCAGTTTAGTGCGTGGATATACAGGTCCGAACGGACTTAACCGCTACGACGCTACGACGCAACGGGAGTACAACGAAATGCGGATAAGGCCAACACCGCTGGAACGCGATCCATGGTCAACATCCCACAACCGACACTGGACAACTCACAAGCCTTTCCCATGTGGAAGCCTTCCGCACAACGTTCTTTTACCGTCCATGAGCCCTTACCTGCTGCTTGCCATCGTGTTCGGCTACTTCCTGGTGTTGCTGGGCATCGCTTGGTACACCTCGCGTGGCGCCGGGGAACATTCTTTCTACAGCGGCGACCGCAAGAGCCTGTGGTATGTTGTGGCGTTCGGAATGATCGGCACCTCGCTCAGCGGTGTCACCTTCATTAGTGTTCCTGGCTACGTGGATGCCAAGGCTTGGACTTATTTCCAGCTCGTGTTCGGCTTTGCGATCGGCTATTGGGTTGTGGCGGGCGTGCTGTTGCCGCTGTACTATCGGCTTCAACTCACCAGCATCTACGGCTATTTGCGGGAGCGTTTCGGCATGCGGAGTTATCGCACCGGCGCTTCGTTTTTCATTTTGAGCCGCTTGGCCGGGGCCACCATCCGGATCTTCGTGGTGTTGAATGTTATTCAGCTCTTCGTGCTCGATGCCATGGGCGTACCGTTTGAAGTAACAGCTTTCATCGTAATGGTGATGATCGTGCTCTACACGCTGAAGGGCGGCGTGAAGACCATCGTGTGGACGGACACGCTGCAAACCGTGTTCATGATCGGTGCGTTGATCGGCACCATCGTTTACATCACCCAAAGCGCGGGCATGGGCGGTTGGCTTCCTGACCTGAAGGCGAGCGGCAGCATGCGCATACTGGACTTGGACTGGCGCAGCGACAGCTTCTTTTTGAAGCAGGTGTTGGCGGGCATCTTCATCACCATTGCCATGACGGGATTGGACCAGGAGATGATGCAGAAAAACTTGAGCGTTTCCACCGTGGAAGGTTCGAAGAAGAACATGCGCGTATTCAGCGTGATCCTATTGGGCGCGAACCTGCTCTTCTTGTTGTTGGGCTCGCTGCTCTATCTCTACATACAACGCAACGGGCTTCCGCTTCCCGCCCATTCGGATGACGTTTTTCCCACACTTGCCTTGCAGCATTTCCCACCGTGGCTGGGGCTGTTGTTCATCATTGGCCTCATCAGCGCACTCTTCCCCAGCGCAGATGGCGCGCTTACGGCGCTCACAGCCAGCACCTGCATCGACCTCATCGGCATCCGCGACCGAGGTTGGGACGAGGCCAAGCAGAAGCGCGTTCGGCAGCGGGTCCATTTGGGCATGGCGGGGCTGTTCCTGCTATTCATTCTCTACTTCCATTGGTTGGCCACGCCTACGGTGATCAAGACGCTGTTCGATATCGCCGGCTTCACCTATGGGCCCTTGCTTGGCTTGTTTGCTTTCGGCATCTTTTTCAAAGCCTTGCCGCAGGAGCGCTGGGTGCCGTGGGTGTGCATAGCGGCGCCCATCATCACCTATTTCATCCGGATGTATTCGCAGGAGCTTTTCTTCGGCTACAAGATGGGCTTTGAAGTGTTGCTCGTAGTGGCGGGTTTGACGATGTTGGGCTTGTGGCTCTCGCGAACGCGTAGGGTGCGTGCGTGAGGTCTCATGTCCGTGCGTAGCAATGCGCCGGGGCAACCCTTCATTTTCGTGCCCCGTCATATCCCGGGAATTCCCACATTGCACCGTTTAACGCTCCATGTCCGGCAAAACCATCGCGGTCTTCTTACTTATTGGCATCGTCGCGGCCTTTGCAGCATGCAGGAAGGATGCCCCGGAAGACCCGTTGGTAAATCCCGCGCCAGTGCCTGGATCACCGGTGGTATTCAACATTGACTCGGTGCCCTACGCAACGCTTTCCCACTACAATTTCTTCTCGGGCAATGTGGCGGACCAGCAGCCCGTGGCGGGGGTTCTGCCTTACGAGCCGATCACGCCGCTCTTTACCGACTATGCACACAAATTCCGTTTCGTGTGGATGCCCGCCGGCAGCAAGGCTGTCTATGCCAGCGACAGCACCGCGCTGGTTTTCCCGGATGGTGCGGTGCTGATCAAGACCTTTTACTACGACAATGTTCAGCCCGCCGGAACCCGCCGGTTGATCGAAACACGGCTGATGTACAAAAAGGCCGGGCAATGGGAATTCGCGGACTACGTGTGGAACGCGGATCAGACGGAAGCCTTTCAAGACCTCAGCGGTTCATTCACGCAGTTCACCTGGACCGATGCGTTGGGGGTTCCACATGATGAGAACTACCGCATCCCCAGCGACGTGGAATGCTTCACTTGCCACAAGTATTACGACCAGCCCATTCCCATCGGGCCTAAGCCGCAGAACTTGAATTCCACACTGGCATACGCAGACGGGCCCATGAACCAATTGTCCAAGTGGGAGGCTGCCGGTTATCTGCAAAGCGGCTGGCCGGCGAACATTGAGACCGTGGCGAAATGGGACGACCCCGATGAGACCTTGGAGCGGCGCGTACGGGCTTACTTGGACATGAACTGCTCGCATTGCCATGCAACGGGGCGGCATTGCGACTATCGGCCGATGCGTTTTGCCTGGAGCGAAACATCAAGCCCGGTGAACTTGGGCATTTGCGTCCCGCCGGAAGACCCGATCGATGCGGGCCAGACTTATGTCGTGGCGGCCGGGAATGCAGCGCGCAGCATGATGTACTACCGCATCAGTTCCACGGAAGAAGCGGTGCGCATGCCCTTAATGGGCCGCACGGTGCGCCATGAAGAAGCCATTTCGTTGATCGGGGAATGGATCAATGCTTTGCCGGATACTTGCCAATAACCTAACTTTCACACCAAACCACCCGCCCATGAAACGTTCGTTACTCCTGCTGGCCACGGCCATGATCGCATGGCAAGCCCAAGCCCAGAACACCTGTGCCACTGCGGTGGCCGTGGGCATCAATAGCTACTATGTCGCCGCCATAAACGGTTCGGAGGTGCCGAGCCCGACGTGTGCCTCCGGTGGCAGCAATGCCAGTGCGGGCGAGTGGTACAGTTACACCGCCAGTTTCGACACCGTAATCCGCGTTACCACAGACCTGCCGCAGAACGGCGGCGTGGACACGCGTGTGCATGTGTACACGGGTACCTGCGGCAATCTCTCTTGCTACGCTGGAGATGATGACTCCGGATCCGGGTATACTTCAGTAGTAAATTTCAACGTGACCGCTGGCACTACCTACTACATCGCCTTTGACGACAATTGGTCGGCTTCCGGTTTCACCTTTCAGGTGATGTACGCGCCACCTCCCCCGCCACCTCCGGGTGGGTTCACAGCGCAGTACGTGTTCGCTACTTCATACGCCAATTGTGTAGTGGACATGAACGCGGACGGTTTGGATGATGCGGTTTCCGTGAACGAGAACCAGATCAACATCAACTACCAATTGCCCGGTGGCGGGTTCAACAACGTGGCTTATACCACTACCAACGCGGACAACACACCATATTGGAGCATGTGCGCTGGCGATCTCGATGGCAACGGCTACAACGACCTGGTGTACGCTGGCGGCGGCCTCACCTTTATGATGGCGAACGACGATGGCACCGCATACACCGAGGTCTCCCAGCCGGAATACATCTTCTGCCAACGCAGCAACCTGGTGGATATCAATAACGACGGGCTGTTGGACGCATTCAGCTGCCATGACGTGGCACCGAACGTTTACTACATCAACAACGGTGACGGCACGTGGACGTGGCATCAGGGCGGCTTGGGCGACACTCCGGACGGCGGCAACTACGGCAGCATTTGGATCGACTACGACAACGACGGCCTCAGCGACATGTTCATCGCCAAATGCCGCGGCGCAGGCAGCGTGGCCAGCATCGACCAACTGTGGCACAACAACGGCAACGGCACGTTCACCGATGTTGCGCCCGCGATGAACCTCACGGACTACCAGCAAAGTTGGAGCAGTGCTTGGGGTGATTTCGAC
>Ga0209480_10000466_pt1 | contig 33737 bp, 32 predicted proteins | sample JI61114C2DNA_FD_187501 | JGI IMG/M metagenome (GOLD analysis project Ga0209480, IMG submission 187501) | Wastewater effluent complex algal communities from Wisconsin, to seasonally profile nutrient transformation and Carbon sequestration -... | ecosystem: Engineered > WWTP > Effluent > Algae... | reverse complement strand
CAAAATTGTAAAAGCGTTGTAAAATTTGTCCTAAAGTACTTTTTCCACTTCCACTTTCTCCAACAATTGCTGTAAATTTTCCTTTTTCTATGTTTAGATTGATGTTTGTAAACAATTCACTTCTTCCTGCAAAACGAAACGAAAGATTTTTAATAGCAATAGAATTTATTTCAGAAATCGGTAAGCCTTCTTCCTTCTCTTTTTCTATCGAGGCAAATTCATACATTCTGTTAAAAGCTATTTTTGCCTCATTGATTGGTATTGAAATCAAAGCTAAATTTGCAATCGAAGGCATTAATGAACTCACAATTCCTAAAATCGCCATTAATTCGCCTAATTTGATTTCTTTATTAAAAACCTGAATCGAAGTGTAAACTAAAACGCCAATTAAAAAGAACACACTTGCTAAGCCCGATTGCCAAGAAAGTGCAATATTTATTTTTCCTAAATTGAAAATTTTATCTTGAAAATTAGCAAAAACTACTTCATTGGTTTTATTAAAAACATCTTGCTTATTGTCGTTTTTAATGATTGCAATACCCTGAATAGTGTTAATATAATTACTTTCGTTAAAAGCATAACTTTGCATTACTTCTTTTTGCGAATTGATAATTTTCTTATTACTTCTATAAATAATATAAAAATAGATTGGCACACTCAACAACGAGATTAACCCAATTTTCCACGAATACATAAACAAGAAAACCATTGAAATTATTGAAACCAAAACATCAATAACTAAACTACTTGCAAGCATTTTAATAACTCTTTGAACGCGTTGTGTATCGTTTAAACGTGCAACCAATTCTCCAATTTTTCGAGTGTCAAAAAAGGGTTTTGGCAATTGCAATAAAGAAGAAAAGAAATTAGTATTGATACGGTTATTAAAATCTTTAGATTGTTGTAACAAAAAGAACTCACGCAATGATGCAATTCCAACTCTTGCTAAAAGCAGAACCGTTAATAAACCAATGCCCGAAACTAATTTTTTGATATTGTTTGAAGGTAAAATATCATCAATTAACTTTTGAGAAAACAACGACATCGCCAAACCTAAACCTGCCACAAAAACACCTAATAAAACCGAAATCCAAAGTAGTTTGTAATCTTCCTTTAATAAATCTAAAAACCATTTCTTTTGTGAATTTTTTTCAGTTTCAGCTTTTACAAAATTATCATTTACTTCAAGGGTTAAACAACTTTTGGAAACCCAAATTTTGTCTAATCCATCAGCAGATAAATAATAAATTCCTTTTGCTGGGTCGCCAATTAAAAAACCTTTATCACTATCATACTTATAACAAACTACATAATGTTGCAATTGATTTTCAATAACAACGTGCAAAATTACGGGTTGTTTGTGTTCAATTAAGGCATTCAAATCTGCTTCACAGCCTTCGGCCGTAAAACCTATTTGGTTAGCTACTTGATACAAACCAAGCATGGTTGTACCTTGCTTTGTTGTGCCACTTAATTCTCTTAATTTCTCAATAGAATTGTTGCCACCGTTCAACTTAATTAGGCTCATTAAACAAGCAACGCCACAATCGGACTGATCTAATTGTAGCGTATGTGTTTTTTCGATATGTTTTTTGTTCATTGTATTGTCATTGCGAGACACTGCGTTTCGTCATTGCGAGAAGTTGCGAGGAACGAAGCAAAGCAATCTCTTTTTTTAGTTATGAAACTTCTCCAAAACCGTTTCAATTTTTACTTGTCCTTTTATTTTTTCAATTAAGTTGTTTTCCTTGTCATACAACACTAAACAAGGCATAGATTTAACATCAAAAGTAGTAGCGAAAGTAACTTTTGAATCACATAAAAAACTAATGTTGGCATGATGTAATAGCTTAAATTTAGCAGCAAATTGTTTAATTTTTTCAATAGGTTCATACGAAATAAATACTACCTGAATAGCTTTTAATTGTTCTATATTCTGCTGCACCATTTCGGCTTCGTGGTTGCAAAAATCGCATTCACTATTAAAATAGATAAATAAGGTAGGTTTATTTTGCACTAAATTTTCTTGTGTAAACACTTTGTTATCTAAAGTTAGATAAGAAAAAGTAGGCAATTTTTTGATGTTTTCAGCCACCTGTTTTTTGTGGTTAATTTTGCTCACCACTTTATAACCCATAAATGCAAGCAAACTGATAACGAGTAATGGTATTACTATTTTTAGTGTTTTTTTCATGTAGTTTTAATTTAACTTAGTGAGCCTTGTGTCTTCTTTGTGTCTTTGTGGTTAATTAACTGTAATTCAACGTAAAAAACATAACCACCACAACCCACAACAACAACGCACTACCATAGCTACTAGCCACAATTTTAAAACCTAAATCCATAGGTTTGCCTTTGTCTTTTTCGGTAAACGCTAACTTACCTATAAAATATGCTAACAATAACCAGTACGCCAACTCAAACAAATTCAAAACTTGTAACGGATAAATAAACCAACTTTCTAAACCTTGATAACCTACAATATTAAGAGCCGATAACGGATAAAAATATTGTAAATCTTCTAAAGTATAACTGGTTTGAAAAAAGTAGAACCAAATTATTTTTAAAACTCCAACGCCTAAAAACACAAACTCGGCTTTAATAACAGCGTTTAATAATTGTTTGAAAGTTATTTTATTTTTACTATAAAAAAAAGAACCTATATAAATGATAGTTGCTACTGTTAAAGTCTTTATTAATAAAAGTATTGGTATTGTTCCATAAGTTAACCATTGCCATTTTTTATGAGAAGTAATAAAAATTTCAATCTGAGAAGTTGTTAGCTTTTCTGCCAATGAATTATATAATAATTGATTTGAATTTAGTAATTCATTTGAAAAAAAATATAAACTGAAAGAAAAAATAGTCAAACATAAAAAAAATATAGTAAAGCTGTTCTTTTTTACCATAATTCTATAATTGTTTTTTATATTCATTAATTTTTATATTCAACAATTCTTTAAGTTGAAACAAACTTGAACTGTTCTTCTTAAAAAGTCGTCTTTGAAAAAAACTATTTATATAAAAGTTTTTTTCATCACAAAAAATAACAATATTTTCAACTTCGAAATTATTATATGTTTCAAAAACAAACAGTCCTTTTGTTTCTATTGAAGTTGATATGTTTTTTTGTTTTGAAATTATTTCATACAATATCTTAAAATTCATTTCATACCCCAAATCAGATTCTACATTTAGAAACAATTTAGATTTTAAAAATTCAATTAAAAGGATTATGTAGGTAAAAATTATAAATAGACTTGTAAATAAATTTGATTTAATAATTGTAACAACAAATAATATAGTTATTCCAATCGTTATTATCCAATCATTTATTGATAATGGTAAAAAATATCTTTTCCCAATTTTTTTTAAAACTATTGATTTATTTTCTAGGTAGTTCATTCTCAGTATTATAAAAAACATAAAGCCATCTAAAACTATTTAGACAGCCTTATGTTTATTGTTTTAGTATACTATTCACAGATTAGCATTAATGTCGCAACACCCATCCAGCCTAGTGGTGTAGATCCAGTTGCAACTAAAACTACTCCACTCAAACTAATTGCATCTGAACATTTTAATTTTCCACCATTCAGATTTTCCATCTGATTTAATTCCATTTTTTTCATGTTTGTAAAAATTTAGTTATTAATTATTTTAACCCTGCTAAACTAAAAAATTATATATTTGTAAACAAACAAAAAACTTTTAAAATTTAACAGAAAAGCAATAATTTATGAGTGTAGGGTCGAAAATAAGGAAATTAAGAATACAAAATAAACTTTCTCAACCAGAATTAGCATCTAAACTCAATATTAGTCAAACTGCATTGTCAGAAATTGAAAGTGGAAAAACAAAAAAAGTCGATTTTTTACTTATGGATAAAGTTTGTAATGTTTTTGGGGTCAATTTTGATTATTTTTTAGAAGATAAAAAAGTATTTAAAATTAAAAACAATACTGGTGTTGCTGTTGGGGACAATGCAATAGTTAATACTATTTCTGAAAAACTTATTCAACAATATGAAGAACGCATTAAAGAGCTAAAAGAAACGATTGCAGAACTTAAAGCTAAAAAATAAAATATTTATATTTTCGTTAAATTAAAATGTATAACTATTAAATTTATCTTATTATGGCATCAACTTCAGAGGTAGGTCACGCAAAAAATGTAGCTAATTTTCAAGATTTAATTGAGTTTGTTATTGGCTATGGTGAAACTTACAATCCGTCTAAAAACAGTTTAAAACTGCCACAACTTATTGCATTGAGAGAAACAGCTCAAACAAAACTTAACGATGTAATTGCAAAAAACACCATTTACAACAACAAAGTTAATGAACGTATGGTAGCATTTGGTAATTTAAAATCGTTTTCTACTCGTTTAGTCAATGCTCTTCAAACAACAGATGCAACAAACGAAACAATTAATAATGCCAAAACATTTAATCGTAAAATGCAAGGCAAAAAAGCCTCAACCACACAAGCTTCAACAGACCCAAATGCACCAGCACCCGCAACCATTTCTACAAGCCAACAATCTTATGACCAACTAATACAACATTTAACAGGTTTAAAATCTGTTTTAGAAACAGAGCCAAGCTACACGCCAAACGAAATAGAACTACAAATAGCTACAATTGATAGCAAAATTGCAGACCTATCAGCTAAAAATACAGCAGTAGCAACAGCATATACAAACATAAGCAATTCAAGAATTTCAAGAAATGAAACGCTTTACACAAACGAAAACGGAATCTATGAAACCGCAAGCGAAGTAAAAAAATATATTAAATCAGTATTTGGGGCAAGCAGTCCACAATATAACCAAGTAAGCGGAATTAAATTCAACAAACCAAGATTATAAAGCAACCAAAAAAGAAAAAAAAGAAAACAAAAAGACTTATTGCTCACGCAATAAGTCTTTTGTTATTATTATTTAGAAAGTTACCTACCCTATTTAGATGTTTTACTACCTCATTTAGATATATATAATAAATAAAAAGAAATATAGTATACTAATTTAGAAAACTTTAATACATCAAAAGAATTATGCTATACATTTTTAGATATATATCATACATCAAAAGAAATATGTCGTACATTATTAGATTTATATCATACATTTTTAGAAAACTACCGTACAGCCGAAAGAAACTGCTTAAATCGTTGGAATTGAAAAGCATTGTTCACAAGAAGTACTGCCTACAACCGCAGTTTGTGGCAATAGTGGGTTTTGGGCTTCTTAAAAAAACTTAATTCTTAAATTTAAAATTTTGTCTATATTTGTCATGTTTTGGTAATAACACACCACTACTGCCACAAGCTGCATAACGTTATGCCCTATTTTAAATGACAGCAACGACAGAAATAGAACTTAAAAAGTTAATTCAAGAATTTGAAAAAAAACCGAATAATCTTGACTTGATTAATTCATTAGCTATTGGTTACTCTGAAAATCCCTCAATGCAAACTGATAACGAAGAATTAAAGTATTTCGAGTTAGCTTATTTAATCAAAAAGACAGTTAAATCGACACATAATTTAGCTTGGTATCTTTACTTTGAAGATGGCAATGAAGAGAAAGCAATTAACATTCAAAAAGAATGCATCGAACTTTCACCAAAATCATACTATCCTTATTATTTATATGGTTATATGCTTTTAGAAAAAAACAAATTTGATGAAGCTATTTCCTACTTGGAAAAAGCATATCAAATTAGAGAACGCAGAGATATTTTATACAACATTGGTTTCTGTTATTTTCAAATGGGGAATATAGAAAAATCAAAAGAATGTTTTTATAAATCTGTTTCAGAATTAGATATTGAAAATAGAAGTCTTTATGGACTTGCAATATGTGAATGGAAATTAAATAATTTTGAACAAGTTAAAATAATTGCAGATAAAATATTAAAAGACATAGAAACAAAAAATAATGACCTAATAACTGGGTATGAAATTGGTCTATTATATTTTCTTTTAGGCGATTTGCAACAATCCACTAAATGTCTTATTAAACAAGGAATTAATGGAGTAGACCTCATTGATTGGCCTGAATTATCATATTCACTATATAAAACAAATAATGAATTATGGTTTGAGACAATAAACAAAAGAATTCTTGAACTAAAAGAATGGTACAGTGAGATAGAAAATAATCATGATGATTGGAGTGATTATACTGATGAAGAAAAAGAAGAACAATTAATAGATATAAAAGGCGAAATTAATGTTAAACAGGAAATATTAAGTAAAGGAATAGCAAAACCAATTATAAACTTAAATAAAAGTATTTGGGAAGAACATTGTGGCTGTCTATTATTTGATTGTAAAAGGCATAATAACATTGTAAATGATTAAAAAAAACAGGGCATAACAGCGGTTTCAAGAAATGGCGAGGCAAGGGATTTATCACAAAATTGGAAAGGTTTTTAATTAAAAGTTTTGTCTATATTTGTGAAAGATTGGTCTTGGTTAATCGCCACTTCTTGAAGCCGCAAAACGTTATGCGAGATTTTTGCAAGTGCAATTAAGAAATTTTATCTAAAAATTAAAAATATGAAATTAATTACAATTTTTACCTTACTTTCCTGTATGTTTTCGTCTGCACAGGAAATTTATAAAACCGAAAAATATGAAAGTAAACCCTTGAATCAAATTCAAACTGCCGAGATAGGAAGTAGTGTAATTGAAAAGGGAACAACTAAAATATATGAAGCAATCAAAATAGATTATTATCCAAAGAAAGAGCGTTATTTGGGAAATGAAATAAAGATTTCAGAAGGAGATATTCTTTTACTAAGCAAAATTGACAAAAAAGGAAAACTATTTTTTGATAAAGATTATTCACAATTTCAAGGAATCATAATAGTTAATGATGATTATGACAATCCGAAATTATTCACACACAATCCAACTTTACATCCGTTATCTCGTAAAATAGAATTAAAAGTTTCTAAAACTGAACAAAAAATAATTTGTTCGGAATGTTTAAAACAGGAATTTATTTATAATGGAAAATCTGGAAACACAATAAAGTTCTCTTATAGGGAATTTATTAATGACATGGCAAGACCAGCTTTCACTCAAGAATTACAATATGATTTAAACGATGGAAACATAGTTGGATTTAAGGGACTGCGTATTGAGGTAGTAAAGACAACTAATATTGATATTGAATATAAAATAATAAGTTCGTTTAACTAATCGTTTATGAATAAAGACATTTTAAAAAATTTTAGCGAGTTACTTCTTAGCAATCCAGTTTTGTCAATGTTTGAACCAAATCCAAACAATCATCCTCCAATAATTTATAAATATCGTAATTGGAAAGATGATCATCATAAAGATTTACTGAGAAAAAAAGAACTTTTTATGGCTCCACCAAGTTGGCTAAATGACCCATTTGATTGTCGTATATATGAAAATCATTTGAAGTTTGTAAATACTCCTGAACTTAAAGAAAAATACATTTCAGAATCTCTAATCAAAAATGCAGAATATTTACAAGAAAATCAAATTACAGAATTACGAGCCAGAGAGATTCTTTCTCAACGATTAAGCGACACATTACATTACCAGGTTCGAGCAGAAGTTATATCTCAGGAAATAGATGACAAGCATATCGGAATTGCATGTTTTAGTGAAAAATGGAATTCAATGTTAATGTGGACACATTATGCTAATGACCACAAAGGTTATTGTATTGGATTTGACGAAAAAAGATTGAGATACTCACAATTATTTGGAAAAACAAAACGGGTAGAATATTCAAATCAATACCCTGAACTCGACCCAATAAATAAAAATAAAAAATCAGATGAACTAAAATACTTTTACAAAAGTGAAGACTGGAAGTACGAATATGAGATAAGAGCAATGAATCTATTTTTTGACTATTTAACTTCTAAACCAAATAGAGTTGTGACATTAGATGATAACCATATTAAAGAAGTGATTTTGGGTTTGAATACTCCTCAGGAACATCGAACAGAAATTATAAATGCAGCAAAAGAAAAAGGAATAGAAGTTTGGCAGACAATTAAAGCAGATTTTGAATTTAAAATTGAACGGTATAAACTATAAAACCTCGCATAACAGCAGTTTGCAAAAATGGCGGGTTTTGGGCTTAATTTGAAGTTGGTTTTGTACTTGCAAAGTCATTGTTTAACAGAAAGTTTAGGCTTCCTTAATCCGCCACTTCTGCAAGCTGCGAAACGTTAGCAAACAGCTTAAACCAAAATTCCGCAAAAAACAAAATTAATCTGTTTCTTTCGTTACTAAATAAATAGTGACGTGAAAAAAGAAGACCTTTTTAAAGAAATGAAAAAAGAAGCTAATATATTTATCTTAAAAGTATTAATTGTTGCTATTATTAGCTTGTTAGTTAAGATTTATCTTTTTCCATAGTTTTACCAACAATTTCAAAAAATATGTAGAAAAGTTTGGGTATAGTAAGTGTTAATATTTCTAAAAGGTAGTCTACAACATTTTTAAGATTACTTATTGGAATATTATAAATAAAAAGACTATAAACAATGTAAAAAACAATACAGATAGAAGTGTATGTCGTAATTAAACTTTTTATTAGTGTGAAAGTTTTAAAATGATTTATAGCTAAATATGCTAATCCGACACATATCGAAATTATAACAGGAAAAACTATTTGTAAATCTAACATTGTGAAAAATTTTACCAAACTTACGAAAATATTTCCTAACTTTGAAAAGCCGATTTGCTAACAGTGGTTTACACTCAGTGGTGCGTGAGTGATAAAACAAACGGCAAAGAAAAAATAAACAATAATTATTAATCAAACGCTTGCGAACTTTAGCCACCACCGAAGTGCAAGCCACAAAACGTTGTGTGCAATGCTCCAAAAAAATCGTAAAAAATGAAAAAGCTACTAATTTTAACCATTTTATTATCAATTGTTTCTTGTAAAGGACAAGAAAATGAATCTAAAGAATTAGTAAAAAAAGCTAATAACTTTTTTATGAAATCTAATCTTGATGAAGAAGTAAAAATTGACAGTTGTTTAATCATAATAAACAAAGCAATCGAACTTAACAAAGATAATTTTAATGCTTATTATACTAAAAGTAAATTTCTAACATTTAAAAAAGACATTAAAGAGTCTATTAAAAATAATGAAAAAATGATAGAATTAAGACCAAAGCAACCTTTATGGAAAATGCAGCGTGGTCTATTTTTTGATATTGATGGAAATAAAACAGAAGCTGAAAAAAATTATAAAATTGGACTAGCAGAATATGAAAGTTTATTAAAAACAGAACTTAAAAATGATTTTAACTTGAGAATGGAATATTTGTCAGCTCTAGAAACAGCAGGAGATATTAAGAAAGCAGAAAACGAATTAGAAAATATTAGTCGAGATTTTCCAGACAATGAAATACTAAAAGTATATAAAACAGAATATAAATTTAAAACCAAAGAACAACTAATTGAAATTTGGAAAAGCGGACACGAATAAAAGCACTGCACACAACAGCTGTTTCTAGCAATGGCTAGGCTTGGGATTTATTAATAAAACTTCTGTGAAAATCTTTTTTCTTACAATACAACATTCGTTTTCAAATATTCGGTATATTTGTTGTTGTCAGTGAGCAAATTACGCCACTGCCAGAAGCAGCAAAACGTTAGTGGCTATTTTGCCCAAACAGAACAGAAAACGAAATCAAACATAAACAAAAATAAAAAATGAAGAAATTACTTTACCTAGCTACAATTTTATTAATGTCATTTTCAACAATCAAAAATGACCCGATTGAAAGAATCGGACTAAAAGGACCAATTGAGTTTAACAAAACTGAATTTTCTCTTGCTTGGTCTGAAAAGCCAAACTCAAATTACTACGTTCAAGAATATTTGCCAAAAAATGAAACAGTTGAAAATTTTAATCAACTTATTACTGTAAATGTTTTTGTAATGGATGTAAGTGTTGAAAATGCAATTCAACAAAAAACAAAAGAACTTACTAAAAGAAAAGAAACGGATGTAGTTTGTAATTTTAGCGTGATAAATAGTCCTGATGGAAAAGAAAGTATTCTTGATTGCTTGTTAAGTTCAGGGAAAAATGGAAAACTAGATGTTGTAGAATTTATAATATATAGATACAAGCAAATTGAATTAGAAAATAATAAAAAAGCTTTACTTGTGTATTCTTATTCTAAAAGAAGTTACGGAGAAAACATAACGGCTTTTCTTAAAAATCTAGGAACTGAAAGAACGGATTTATTAAACGTTATGATTTCGAAAGAACTTCCGAAAATAAAAATAAAAGAATAAAAACAGCCACTAACAGCGGTTTCAAGAAATGGCGAGGCAAGGGATTTATCAGAAATTGGAAAGGTAATTAATTGAAAGTTTTTGTTATATTTGTAAAGGCTTGGTCTTGGTTCATCGCCACTTCTTGAAGCCGCAAAACGTTAGGCGTCATTTTAGCGAAACGACTGAAAACAAGAGAATAATAAACAGAAATGAAATATGAAAATTTATGAAAATTTATAAAAATTTATCTATAATATTAATTTTTTTATCTATTTCTTGTAATCAAAATACAGAAAAAAAATCTGTAACTAAAAAAAAACAAAATTTAGAAACTTCTAAAACTGAAAATAAAAATATTGTACCGAAAGTTGAAATAAATAAATCGATTGAAAGTTTTAAAGAATTTAGAAACGCAATTTATCTGAAAGATAAAGTAAAAGTGAAAACTTTTTTTAATTTTCCAATTAATAATGAAAATAATGAAATTTGGTATTTGGAAGGTATTGCTGACGAAAAAAATTTAAAAAAAATAACTGATAAAATTACGCCTTTTACAGAAACTGAATTTGATAAGCATTATGATAAAATATTTACAACATATTTTGTGAATGGAATTTTAAAAATAAAATCAGAAATTCTATTTAACACAGGTGAATATGAAACGATTGAACTAACAAAAAACGAAACAAAATACAGAATATACGCAACTTTTGATAAAGAAAAAAATGAAATAATATTAAATTTAGCAACAGAAACGCCAATTAAATTAAACGATGGAGAAAATGATTTAATAGAAAATGCAGAATATAATGTAATTTATTATTTCAAAATTGAAAATGGAAAAAATATAAAATTTAAACAAATAAGAATAGCTGGATAAAAAAACGAACGCCTAACCGCAGTTTGTCAATATAGCGGGCTTTGTGTTTAATTTGAAGATTTTTCTTATCTTTGATGTGTAGTGATAAAACAATCCGAAAGGCTTATTTAGTCCGCTACATCGCCAAGCTACCTAACGTTGTATGTCATTATGAAAGAAGAAACAGAAAAACAATTACAAGAAAAATACCGCACTACAATAGAGGAAAAAACCAACTCCGTGATAGAAGTTCTAAAAGGAGCTGATTTTAATCAAATTAAATACATACTTGATAGAGTAAATAATAAAGTAGAAAATACTAAAAATGAGTTAACGTTCTTACTTTAACATAGCAACTAAAGTATTTATTTCAATTTTAGTATATAATCTTGTAGCACTTGAAAGCTCTATCCAAGTTCCTCCGTTCTTTTTATCAGGAGATAAATAAGTTATACTTGTTGTTAGAATTGTGTAGTCGAAACCATCACCTGCTGTAAATTGAATTGTTTTCATAAATATTATAGTTTTTAAATTAGTTCTTTGAAATTTTACGTTTGTTAAATTTGTTAATAAAATTTGGTAGATATAAAAATGTTTATATCTTTGCACCCTAGAGAAACAAGAAACCCAACACTAAGTGCTGAGTTTCAAGTTTTTAAGAGGTTCTTAAATTAGTGTTGTGAATATCCACTTTATAAATTCAGAAGTAGCCTGCAAGCAAATCTTAACTAATATTGTGTCATTATTCCACCACTTTTTAGGTTTTGGTTTTTCTTCCATTTTTGATACCTTATTAAGAGGTTGATTAAAAAGTTACCGAAGCCACCTCGGTTGGTGTGTAATAAAACTACATTTTTCATAATTAGTTAGTTTTAGTTATACATAATTTATCACTCAAAGTTTAGCCCTCTTTCGTCAGGAAAGTTTGGGCAATAATTTTTTCAAATGCAAAACAACAAAAAATTACCGAATCTACAAAGACATTTAACAGAAAGTTATTAACAAACGTAAATTTCACCGAACTGAGCCAAAAAAATAACGCCATACAACAACCGTTTGCATCAATGGCTACGCTTGGGTGTTTTATAAAAATTTCGGCAAAAACAAACTAAAAGAATAGAATAAACAACAGTAAAAAATCAACGCCACTGTATGTAAGCGGTGGAACGTTGTATGAAACCATTGACCAACAAAACGCATAAAAAAGAACGAAATTAAACTAAATAAAAACAGAAAATAAGATGAAGAAAATAAATTTAATATCATTTTTACTAATTTTTTTATTACAAAATCAAGTTTTTTCGCAAATAAAAATAAGCGGACAAATAAATGATGAAAAAAATAATCCTGTTGAGTTTATTGAAATTCAATTAAAAAACAGAGACTCTATTATTGTTAGAAGTGAACTAACAGACCAAGTGGGTAAATTTTTAGTTGAAGCAGAAAAAGGAGAATATACTTTATTTGTAAGACAAATAGGTGAAACTTACCACATGCAAAAAATCAATTTATCTAAAGACATATATATAGGTGTAATAAATATTACATTAAAGGCAAAGGAACTTGAAGAAATTATTGTTGTATCAAAAAAGAAACTAATTGAAAGAAAAGTAGATAGAATTGTTTTTAATGTAGACCAAAGTATAGTTTCACAAGGTGTTGATGCTATTGAGGTATTACAAAGAACTCCAAAAGTAGATATAAGTAAAGGTTCTATACAATTAGTTGGTAAAAGCAGTTTAGGCGTTATGATTAATGGAAAACTTTTAAACTTATCAAGTGCAGAAATAGAATCTTATTTAAGAACGATTCGTTCAGAAAACATATCAAAAATTGAAGTCATTACTACACCTCCGTCAAAATATGATGCTCAAGGTAATAGCGGTTTAATAAATATTATTTTAAAGAAAAACTCAAGTGAGGGTTGGAAAGGGAATTTTTCGACTACTTATATACAAAGAACTTACGGTGGCTTCATTCCATCAACATCAATATTTTATAATTCCAAAAAAGTAAGTTTATCTTTTAACTTGTCTGCTGATACAGAAGCAAAAAAACCTACATCAAGAACAAATATAGATTTTGACACTAATTATAGAAATGCTACTGAAACACGCAAAGAATCTTCAAAAGGTTTAACAGCAGGAATAAATTTAAATTATTCAATAAATGACAAAAATGATATTGGATTTCTTTATAGTTCAAATTTTTGGGATACCAGACAAAATGGAAGAAACGAAAATAAATTTTTTACAGCATCAACAAATGTTTTAGATTCAATTCAAAACACACCATTCTATAATAAAAACAAATATAATTACCATTCTCTTTCAACTTATTATGATTTAAAAATAGATTCACTAGGAAAAAAAATGAATATTAATTTTAATTTACTAACTAAAGACAATAAAAATAATAGAGATTTTTCAACCTCTAGTTATATTGGCAATTATGAGAACTTAAATTTTTATAATGCCGCAATTAATAATAGTCATTCAAAATTTAATGTCTATTCTTTAAATGTTGATTTTACACTACCATACAAATTTGCAAACATAGAAACTGGTTCAAAAATAACATTTGTTGAAAATAATAGTGAAATAGAATTTTTCAAGAATACACTAGGCAACCCCATATTTGACCCTACAAAAAGTAATGAATTTAACTATAAAGAAAGAGTAACTGCATTTTATGTATCAGCAAATAAAGAGATTGGTGAAAAATGGACAGCGCAATTTGGGTTAAGATTTGAGAGCACACAAACAATCGGTAACTCGCTAACATTAAATACTAAACAAAAAAATAATTTTAGCAATTTATTTCCATCTGCATATTTAACATACGACCCTAATGAAAATAATTCTTTTTCAATTGCTTATTCAAAAAGGATTGAAAGACCAACCTTTTCAGAAGTAAATCCTTTTAGAGTATATTCAGATTTTTATTCATACGAAACAGGAAACCCAAATTTATTACCTATGCTAACTGATAATATTGAGTTATCTTACATATTCAAAAATAATTTATCTTTAACATTATATGGCTCTAGATTAAATCAAGGTAGAGATTATTTAACAATCACAAATAACAGCGATAATTCTGTTATCTCAACTCCACAGAATTATTATAATCAAAATACTTTAGGTATAGATATTAGTTATACTTACGAGCCTTTTAAATGGATAAATAGTTTTAATAGTTTAAGTGCATATTATAATAATTCAAAATCTTATATTGAAAATATAACACTGCCAAATTTTGAAGGTTATGGCTCTTATTTTTCTTCAAAAAATACTTTCACATTGAATAAAAATAAAACAACATTTTTATTGTTAAACTTTTTTCAAAGTTTTCCAAATACAGAAGGTTTTCTTAAATCATATAATAGAGCAAGTTTTGATTTAGGATTTAAGTTTATGCAATTCAACAAGAATTTGCAAGTTAGTTTAATTGCTTACGATTTATTTGCTCAAAATAGAAATAGAGGAATAGAAACATATCCAAATTATAGATATTCTACTAATATTTATAATGACATTAGAAATATTACATTGTCTCTAAATTATAAATTTGGTAACAACAAAGTTAAAACAAATAACAAAAGAATAGAAAATTCAGAAAGTCAAAGATTAAATTAAAGTGAGAATAATTCAGATATTTTGCAACTCATTAAAATGCAAAACATAAGGAAGAGACTATATGCCGAAATAAAAAGAAAAGTATAGTATTAACCAATAATTCAGATTAATTATGAAATTATCTAAATTTAAAAAAGACCAAGTTTCTGTATCTTCATTGAAAGGTATCAAAGGTGGTAAAGAATTACAACTTGAAGAAGGCTCAAGCCACACTTTAAGACATTCTACATCTTGTACTGGTACTGACCACGATGCAGGCAGACACGATAGCGACTAGTCGCTATTAATCAAAGAGAGGGCAACCGCCCTCTCTTATTTAATAACAAATATTGATTATGATAATAATTTTCACAATAAAATATGATATTTCAACATCTAACGTAATACAATGGTTAAATTATTTTAATCAAGAAGTAATTCGTATTAATAGTGATGATGATATATATAAATTAGAACTCATTAATGAGTATAGCATTTTATTTAGAAATACAATTACAAATAAAGTTTATAATCTGTTAGAGGCAAAAAGTTGCTGGTGGCGTAGAAACGGTATTAGTCGAAATACATTTACTAATTATAAAAGAGAAAATTTAATTTATAGTAATCAAGATTTATCTTCTCTCATAATTGGTAATGGTAATATTTTAACCGAGGAAACAGAACATCTTAAAGAATATATTTATACAAAAATTTACGAAAAATGTAAAATAAATATTGGTAAACCTTTATTCAACTTGAATAAATTAATTGTATTAGATATTGCCAAAAAAATAGGTTTTCGTATTCCAAATTATAAAATTATAACAAACACTCAACAATTAGAAGATTTTGAATCAATAAGTAAAGCAATTTCTAATGGTGTTTATAAAATAATTGATAATCATAGTTATTACTCTTATACTGAAAAATTAAATTTAAAAAAAATAAAGAGACAATCAGTTGATGTTTACCCATCAATTCAGATGGAATTAATTGATAAAAAATTAGAAATTCGTTCTTTTTACATTGAAAATAATTTTTTCTCAATGGCTATTTTTTCTCAATCATCTGAACAAACAAAAATTGATTTTAGAAAATACAACAATGTATTTCCTAATAAAACAGAGCCATTTCAATTACCAAAAGATATAGAAGAAAAATTAACACAAATTTTTAAAGAAATAAATTTAAATTGTGGTTCTATTGATTTAATTGTTGATAAAAATGATAATTATTATTTTCTTGAAATAAACCCTGTTGGTCAATATGGTATGGTTGCTGACCCTTGTAACTATGAATTAGATAAATTAATTGCAAAATATTTAATAAATGGAAAAATTAAAACTAATTAAATTTGAAGGAAAAAAAATTAAAGGTTTACCTCTATTTTTTTCAAAAATATATTATAATCAAGTTACTGATATTAATGACGAAATGAAACTGTTTAAATATAATGAAAGCCTCCAATGCAATTTTATGAGACATTATTTCCCTAATCGTATCATTTGCAAAACTATTGACTATAATAAATTCGAGGATGAAGAATAAATACAATTACGACGACTTCATTGTTGTTTCTTCAAGTTGTAAAATAACAAAAGGAAGGAACAGAACACTAATAACTGATTATTTACGTAATGAATTATATTTCATAACAAATGACTATTGCGAACTACTAAACAAAATAGATAGAAAAAGTATAAAAGAAATTCTATTATTTATTGATGAAACTTCTATTGAATCTTTTTATGATTTTGTAAGTTTTTTAGTTGAAAACGAAATTTGTTTTTTTACAAAAAATTCAGAACAATTTCCTGTAAGAAAAAATGAAAGGGATGCATACGAACATATAAAAGATGCTATAATAGAAATTGATATTACTTATTTTGATGAAGACCTTTTTAAAAAAAATATTTCTGAATTAAATTTGTTAAAATGTAATGATTTACAATTAAGAATATTGTCAAATATTGATTTTGTGCAATTAAAAAACATTTTAAATATTGTTAACTGCACAAGTATTAATTATATTGAGCTTCATCTTACATATTCTAAAGAATTAAATCAAAAAAAATTATTTTCTTTGATAGAAAAATATGCAATTCTATCTCATATTTACATTTATAGTTCTCCAAAAAATGACATTATAGAATTTAACATTAAAAAAGAAAACTATTATCAGTTACTTTTAGGAAATATTTATTACATAAAAGATGATTTTAATAGCGGTGATTGCTGTGGTAATATTTCTTTAAACTCTCTCGCATTTGAAAATATTGACACGCACAACCTTCTTAAAAAAACAAATGGCTGTCTTTTCAAAAAAATTTCTATAGATAAAAAAGGTTTTATAAAAAACTGTCCATCAATTGTAAAAGAGTTTGGTAATTCCAAGTCTATAAATTTGATAGATGTAATAAATACAAATGAATTTAATAAATTGGGGTTAATTAACAAAGATGAAATAGAGATTTGTAAAGAATGTGAATTTAGATATAATTGTACTGATTGTAGAGCATTTTTGAGCAATCCGAATGATATTTTAAGCAAACCTCTAAAATGTGGTTATAATTTAGATACTTTTGAATGGGAAGATTGGAGCAGTAACACTTTAAAAAATAAAGGTAAATTTTATGAAAATATTTAATTTAAATAACTCTTTTCCTTTTGTAAAGCAAAAAAATCAATTAGATTGTGGTATTGCTTGTATATCAATGGTTACTCAATATTTTAAGAATAATATAAATTATTCAACCCTTCAGGAAGCAACAAATTTAACAAAAGAGGGTGTTTCATTTCAAAATATTTCAGAAACTTTAAATAAGATAGGTATTGATAATATTGTAGTTGAGATTGATTTTGAAAAGTTAGTTAATGAGGCTGAATTACCTTGTATACTGCATTGGAATAATAATCATTTTGTTATATTATATAAAATTAAAAAAAAATGGTTTTCAAAATCTTATGTTTTTTATATCGCAGACCCTGCACACGATTTAATTAAAATTAATTCTAATGATTTTAAATATTATTGGTTAAATAACAATAAAAAGGGATTTGTTTTATTTTTAGAGCCTACAGATAAATTTTACGCAATAAAAAATGTAAGCAAAGACATCACTTTTTTTAATTTATTTAAATACTTAAAGCCATTCAAATGGAGTGTATCAAAAATATTATTAACATTAGTATTAAGTAGTATTCTTACATTAATTTTTCCATTTCTTACTGAAAAACTAGTCGATAAGGGGATAAACCCAAAAAATATAAACCTTATTACTTTAATTTTACTTGCTCAATTGTTTCTTTTTTTTGGTCAAACAATTTTAGAAATAATTAGGAATAGAATTTCATTATTCATTGGTTCAAAAATAAATATAAATATTATATCAGATTTTTTAGGTAAACTTATGTCAATGCCTTTAAAATATTTTGATTCTAAAATGATTGGCGATTTAACACAACGTATACAAGACCATAAGAGAATTGAAAACTTTTTAACTTCACAGAGTATTTTAACCTTGTTTTCACTTGTAAACTTTTCTGTTTTTTTTATAGTTTTAGCTTACTATAGTTTTACAATTTTATTTTTTTATTTATCACTAACAATTTTATCTATTTTTTGGGTACTATACTTTCAAAAAAAGAGGAAAAACATAGATTATCAGAGATTTAAAATTAATGCAGAAAACCAAGAAAAAACATATGAATTAATCAATGGAATACAAGAAATAAAATTAAATGATTTCGAAAAATATAAGAAAACTCAATGGAAAAATATTCAAGAAAAATTATTTACTGTAAATTTTAAAGTTTTAAATATAGACCAATTTCAATTGTCTGGTTACGATTTTTTAAATAATCTTAAAAATATTATTGTAACTTTTATCGTTGCTGTTAATGTAGTAGAAAATAAACTTACTCTTGGTGTAATGTTGAGTATTTCATATATAATTGGTGAAATGAATTCTCCAATTAGTCATTTAGTAAACTTCTTTAGATCTTTACAAGATGCAAAAATAAGTTTTTCAAGGCTTGAAGAAATAAACAATTTTAAAGATTCAGAAGTAATAGAAAATGTAGTTGAAAATTTTAATCTTTTAAAATCTCCTTTGGATATAGAAATTCAAAATTTAAATTTTAGTTATGAGAAAAATAATTTAGTTCTTAAAAATTTAAACTTACTTATTCCTAAGAATAAAACAACTGCAATTGTAGGTGTAAGCGGTAGCGGAAAAACTACGCTTCTAAAAATATTATTAAAATATTACAAACAAAATAGTGGCAATATTATAATTGGTAATGAAAGTTTTGATAAATTTAGTTTTGATTTTTGGCGTAAAAATTTTGGAGTAGTAATGCAAGATGGTTATATATTTTCAGAAACTATTGAGAGAAATATAACTACTTCTGATGAGTCAATTAATTATTCTCAATTAAATAAAGCCATTGAAATTGCTAATTTAAAAAACTTTATTGATAGTTTACCTTTAGGGCTTAAAACTCCAATTGGTTTATCAGGTAATGGAATCTCTGGTGGTCAGAAACAAAGAATACTAATTGCACGGGCAATATATAAAAATCCCCAATACATTTTTTTTGATGAAGCTACTTCTTCATTAGATGCTGAAAACGAAAAAATAATTCATAATAATCTTCAAGATTTTTTTATTGGTAAAACTGTTGTTATAATAGCTCATAGATTAAGTACAGTTAAAAATGCTGATAATATTGTAGTGCTTAAAAATGGTGAAATTGTAGAACAAGGAACTCATAAACAACTTGTTGAAATAAAAAGTGAATACTTCAATTTAGTTAAAAACCAATTAGAGTTAGGAAATTAATAAACAACATTTTATATATTTGCAAACTAATCAATTAAACTTAAAATTATGGCTTCAACTTCTGAAAAAGGTCACGCAAAAAACATAGCAAATGCTAATTTATTGAACACCTACATAACTCAATTAGGTGCGTTATACAACCCAAGCAATCCAAAATTGCAACTCTCAAACTTACAAAACATTTATACAACTTCATTTTCACATCAAGAAAGTGTAAATACATTAGTTGCTCCCTACTCTATTGCAGTTGATAATCGTGAAAATGTTTTTGCTCCAATCAGTAAGAAAATTACAAAACTTCGCAAAGCATATAAAGCAACCGAAGGAGTTACACCAGCACAATTAGAAGATTTTATGACTATAGCTCGTAAACTAAAAGGTATTCGCAAAGCAAACAATGCACAAACCACAGACACAACAGAAGAGCAAACACAACACTCAACCTCACAAATGAGTTATGACCAACGTACAAATAATTATGATTTGCTAATTTCACAATTACAAAACACACCAAACTACTCACCAAACGAAACCGAATATCAAATTGCTACACTGCAAACAGAAAAAGCCCAAATGTTGCAAGCAACGCAAAGCGTTGCTAACACTTTTGTTCCTTTAAACAATGCTCGTAGCATTCGTAATAATTCAATGTATCTTTCAGAAGATAATTTAGTAGATACATTTAACAAAGCAAAAGATTACTTATTTACAATTCTTGATAGTAATTCAGTTCAATACAAAGCAATTTCTAAAATTAAATTCAAAAAAGTATAAACATCTGCCAAAATAGATAAGGCTTGTGTCAAACAACATAAGCCTTATTTCAAAATAAACAAAGCAACCGCCAAAATAGATAAGACAACCACCAAACTAAAACAAACAACCGCCAATCTAAACAAGCCTTATGCCAAAATAGATAAGACAACTGCCAAAGTAAAACAGACAACCAACAAAATAGAATAAGCTCCTGCCAAAATAGATAAGACAACCGCACCAGTAAAATAGGCACTTAAAAAAAATTAAAAAACAAAATGAAAAGTGAAAATTGGAATGTGAAAAGTTATGGCTTCATACAACAGGGGTTTTGTGCAAGTGGGGCTTTCGGGTTAAATTTAAAGTTCAGTAATATCAATAAACATTAGTATTAAACCGAAAGTTAGTGCATACTTACCTCCACCTGACACAAAGCCCCGAAACGTTGTACACAATTATGAAAATCAAGAAAATATTAAACCTTTTTATTTTAATTTCAATAGCTTTTCAATTGAAAGCTCAAGATTTGGTTTCTAACAAAATGATTGAAATTGAATTTCAAACAATTGAAAAAAAATCAAATGATATTATAATTGCATCTGTAATTGAAATCAAATCTAATGGCGAACGTATCGGAATCATTCACGGAGATTATGACGGAATTAGTAATTTTAAAGTTTGTTCAAAAAAAATTAAAAACGACAAAATCACTCTTAATGTTTATGGAATAAAGTGCAAACCATTTAAAAAAACCTATAAAATAGAAGATGACTCAAAAATAATAATCAACCTAAATTATGGTGAAACGAAATATAAAACTCTTGAAGATAGAAAATTTATTTTAGCCCAATTAAATATTCCAATTTGTGATGTAGAAATAAGTGAATCAGAAAATGATATAATTTATTATCAACACTGTGATGGTAGAATTAAAACCAAAAATGAAATACCAGATATTGAATTATCTGAATGGGAAAGAATTGAAAAATAAAATAACTGTGTACAACAACGGTTTGCTTCAATGGCTACTTCCGGATTTTCCTACGGAAAATCCGCTGTTGAATGGAATGTTTTGTTATATTTGTAATGGCTTGGTGTTGGTTTAACGCCACTGAGAGCAAGCCACAGAACGTTGGCAGTAATTGTAACGCAGAATCAAGAATAAAGAAAACAAACTTAAAAATCTTAAATTATGAAAAAAATACTTTACTTACTTTTTACAGTTTGTTTTATATCAAACTTAAAAGCTCAAACAATTATCTTTCCTGATGCAAATTTTAAAGCTAGATTACTATTAGCTGATGCTGGAAATGGAATTGCTTATCATAATGGAAATTCTTTTAAAATTGATTCAAATAACGACAATGAAATTCAAGTGAGTGAAGCTTTATTAGTAAATAATTTAGTTTTATATAATTGTGGAATTTCTAATTTATCTGGATTAGAATATTTTATAAATCTAACCCATTTAAATTGTGGAAACAATACAATTTCAACATTAGATTTAACACCATTTACCAATTTGATTGGCTTTGATGCCTACAATAATAGTTTAACAAGTTTAAATATTTCAAATTTAACTCAACTAACAAACTTTTCTTGTAATAACAACCAAATTACAACTCTAGTATTAGCAAACTTACCTAATCTATCAGTAATTAGATGTAATAATAATCTATTAACTACATTAGAAATAAATAATTTAACTAATTTAAGTCACTTATATTGCAATAATAATTTATTAAATACTTTAGACACTAATAACTTAATTCATCTAACAAATTTAAATTGTTCCTCAAATAACTTAACAACATTATACATTAAAAACGGTTCAAATGAATCCTCTTTAAATTTAGATTTTTCAAATAATCCAAATCTTCAATATGTTTGTGCAGATGATTTTCAATTAACTCAAGTCCAAGATAAGATTGCGCAATATGGCTACACCAATTGTTTTACAAATTCATATTGTTCATTTGTATCTGGTGGAAGTTTCTATACTATTAATGGTTCAATCAAGTACGACGAAGCTAATGATGGCTGTGATGCTTTTGATATAGCATATCCAAATTTAAAATTATCTTTATCTAACGGAACAAGTACAGGAAATGTATTTGGAAATATCGCAGGAAATTATGATTATACTGTTCAAGATGGTACACATACAATTCAACCTGTTTTAGACAATCCAACCTATTTTAATGTTTTTCCTTCTTTTGTAAGTGTGACTTTTCCAACACAAGCAAGTCCATTCTCACAAAATTTCTGTATTACTCCAAATGGTTTACATCCAGATTTAGATATTAGCATATCGCAAATAGATTACAATTATACTGCTTTACCAGGATCAAATAATACATATAAAATTGTTTATAAAAATAAAGGTACTAATACTCAATCTGGCACAATAAGTTTAAATTTTAATGATGCAATTTTAGATTATAGTTATGCAAATCCAAACATTTTTAGTCAAGCAACTAATACATTATTGTGGAATTTCAGTAATCTAAAACCATTTGAATCAAGAGAGATACTAGTTACTTTAGACCTTAATTCCAATACGGATTTACCGTCAGTAAATGAAGGTGATTTAATTACTTTTACTACTACAATAAATACAACATCAGTTGATGATACTCCAAACGATAACACTTTTACTTTAAATCAAACTGCTAGTAGCATAATATTATTAAATACACCAAGTAATTCAATTGATAAATATTTTATATTATATCCAAATCCAACTACAAATATTCTTAATATTGAAACAAAAGAATATATCGAAAAAGAATATATTAAAGTTTATAACATTACTGGACAATTGGTAATCAATATTACTAAAGCAGAAAATATTTCGTCAATTGATGTAACAAATTTAAAGACTGGAAATTATTTTATAGTTATTCAAACTGAAAAAGGAATTTATAAAAGCAAATTCATAAAAAATTAGTCTTATTAAATAAAACAACTACTGCCAACAGCGGTTTCAAGAAATGGCGAGGCACAGGATTTATCAGAAATTGGAAAGGTCTTTAATTAAAAGTTTTAGTTATATTTGTAAGGCTTGGTCTTGGTTCATCGCCACTTCATGAAGCCGCCAAACGTTGGCAGAAACCTTGGAAAAACAGAACGCAAAAAAACGGAAATTTGAAAACAAAAAAATACTTTTTATTAGTTTTAAGCATAGTGTTATTTTCTTGTAGTGAAAATGACGACATTCCAAATCAACAATCAAATTTACAATCTGGTGTTGTAATTTCTTTTGATGATGATTATGTAGACGAGTGGTTTGAAGTAAATAATGTTTTAGAACCTTACGATTGGAAAGCAACATTTTTTGTAACTAAATTTAATCAGTTATCGACAGCTAAAATACAAAAGCTAAAAGATTTGAAAATTGACGGTCACGAAATTGGTGGACACGGATTAAATCATTTAAACGCACCTAATTTTATTTCAGCAAACGGAACCGCCGAATATTTAAATCAGGAAATTATTCCAATGGAAACTTTAATGAATAATAATGATTTATCAACAACATCATTTGCATATCCTTATGGTGCAAGAAATACAACAACTGACAATTTGCTACTCAATCGATTTGAAATAGTTCGCGGAACAACATATGGAAACGCAAATCCAGCTTCTCAAAATTGTTATTACAATAACAACAATCTTGTATTTGGTTTAGGAATTGACAAAAATTATTCACATTTCAGCATTTCATATTTTTTATCACTTTTAGAATATGCAAAAAACAATAATAAAATCGTAATATTTTATGCTCATAAACCAGTTCCGACTTTTCAAAACAATTATGAAACGGAATACCAAACTCTAATTCAAATTTGTAACTATGTAAAAAATAATAATATGAAATTCTACAAAATATCCGAATTATTCAATCTACAAAATAGTATATAAAACGGCAACAGAAAAAAGAAAGGCATCTGCCAACACACGTTTGGCGCAATTGCGAATTTTGTGGTAAATTCACGTTCACGTTTCGCAAGAAATTTTATCTTTAACAGAAAATAAGCAGTTCCGAAGTTCGCAACTGACGCCAAGCGTGGGAACGTTGTGCGTCAGCCTAACACAGACCACGAGAAACTAAAAAAATCATAATAAATATTTTGTTTACCTATCATTATTAAATCAAAACTCATGAAAATAATATTTATCAGCTTATTTGCTTTTTTTTCAATTTACAGTTACTCGCAGGGATGTGTGGATAGAGTTGTTTGTTCTGACAATATGGTTACTATACATCTTCTCGACGGATCTTATTTAACTTGGGGAAGAAACGAGTTCGGTCAATTAGGAAATGGAACAACTACTTCCCAAATTACTCCTATTACAACAGTAAATGTAAACAACTGGGTAGATGTAAATCATGCCAGAATGCATACAGTAGCACTTCATCAAAATGGAACTGTTTGGACTTGGGGTAACAATGATGTTGGTCAACTTGGAACCGGAAATATTATCGCTAGTTATGTTCCTGTGCAGATGGGCTCCGATACAGATTGGGCTGTGCTTTCTCCTGGAAACCTCCATACTATTGCCCTAAAAAATAATGGCACACTTTGGGGTTGGGGTAATACAGGCGCTTATGAATTGACAAATGGACCTGCTCCATTTTATCGTGTAAATCCAATTCAATTAAGTAGTGACACTGATTGGAATAAAATTTATGGTGGTTACTTCAAAACTTTTGCAATAAAAAATAACGGTACGCTTTGGGGTAGAGGTAGAAATAATAATGGTGATTTGGGAACTGGTAACACAATCGCTTTACTAAATTTAACCCAGATTGGGACAGATACCGATTGGCAAAAAATTTCTGCTGCTCGTCAAAACTATACTCTTGCTTTGAAAAGCAATGGAACTCTTTGGGCTTGGGGAAATAACCAAAATGGTCGTCTAGGAGATGGAACTACCATTAATAGACATTCACCTGTTCAAATAGGAACCAGTACTTGGAAGGACATTGCTGCTGGAAACTACCACTCTATTGGTATTAAAACAGATGGGACACTTTGGCAATGGGGATCATATGGAGTATTTACAGGTGGGATTTTAATTCCAAACAGCAATTTTCCTGTACAGGTGGGCACAGATTCCAATTGGAAAACAGTTGCAGCAGGTAACTGCTTTTCTTATGCAATTAAAGAAGACAATACATTATATACGTGGGGCAATAAAAACATTTATTATAGTGACAACACTTTGATATCGGATCTAACACCTACATTAATGCCTTGCAATTTATTAAGTAGTATAAGTTTTCAAGAAAATGCATTGAATTTTTATCCTAATCCTGTTGTTGATGAGTTAAATATAATTCAATCTACAGAAATCGAATCCTTTGAAATTTTTAATGTATTAGGGCAAACAGTTATGCGAGATAATATTAAGGATAATAAAATCAATCTATCAGAACTTACAAAAGGAATTTATATTTGCTTGTTTTACAAAAATAATGGGCAACCCATAACACATAAATTTATTAAGCAATAATCTTTTAATTTAATTGTAAATAAGTTTATTAATTTTAAAAAGCCCGAACGCACAACAGCGGTTTCGCAAGATTTGGGTTTTAGGCTTAATTTAAAGTTAGTTTTGTATTTGTAAATTTCAGTTTAACCGAAAATAAGCCTTAATTTAGTCCCAAACCTCGCGAAGCCTCATAACGTTGTGCGTCAGCTTAGAAAACAACGACGAATTCAATAACTTAATGCAACAAATGATAAATTTTATCTTTGTTGAATTATGGAAAAATTACGCAGACGATTAACATTAAATGAACGGATTATTATTCAGACTTTACTGGGTGAGAATAGAACCAAAAGCTACATTGCAAATCAACTTAAACGAAACAGATCTACCATAACTCGTGAAGTTAATAATTGGGTTAGAAAACCTTCTGATAAATACGATGCAACAATAGCAGACTTCTTTGCCAAAGAAGAATACCTAAACAAAAGAAATAAAGACAAAATAAGCACTCATAAAAGGCTTAAAGCTTTTGTCTATAGAGGATTACTCTCTGGATTTAGTCCAGAACAAATTGCTGGTAGAATTAAAGTTCTCTATCCAAATGACACAACAATGTCAATATCACACGAAGCTATTTATCAGCATATTTACAAGCATCGACAATCCTATTTAGGTAAAAAACTTATCAAACTCCTTCCCTATCACCATCACAAAAGAAGAGAAAAAAGAAAATTTGGCAAAAATAGAGTTCGCATTAAAGACCAAGTCAATATTAGTCAAAGACCTAAACACGTTGAATTACGAATTGAAGTTGGACATTGGGAAGGTGATTTAATGATTGGAACAGGACAAAAAAGCGCCATTGGAACAATTGTAGAAAGAAAAACCAGATACACTTTTATTGTCAAAATAGAAAATAGAAAATCTAAAACTGTAACTCAACAATTTGCTAAACTTTTAAATACATTACCTAAAGATATCAGAAAAACAATGACTTACGACAACGGAATTGAAATGGCTAATCACAAATGGCTTTCTAATAACACTGGAATGGATATTTATTTTGCTAATCCTTATTCTTCTTGGGAAAGAGGAACTAACGAAAATACAAACGGCTTAATTAGACGATTTTTTCCAAAAGGAACTGACTTCAATAAAATAACTATTGAACAACTTAAACAAGCTCAATATGCTTTAAACAATAGACCTAGAAAGATTTTAGGATACAAAACACCCAATGAAATTATGAACCAAGAAATCACCAATTATGCTGCATAGACCAAGCCAATTTCGGAAATAACTTTTGGCTAATTGAAAAAGCCAAAAAAGTTATTCTGAAATTATGCTGAATTGAAATAAAAAACTAAATTTGATTATTAATATAGTAACTGACCTTGTTGCATTAAGGTCTTGAATCCGCCAACCTGGAGAATAAACCAATTAAATAAAATATAAAAAATGAATTTAAAATTAGTATTTACCCAAGAACCAAATTTTCGCTTTATGGAAAAAAGCGAAAATGTAAAAGAATTACAAACACTACTAACTGAATTAGGATATGACCTTGGAAGAGGTGGTATTGACCAAATTTTTGGTAACGACACAAAAAAAGCGTTTGATGAATTTATCAAAACGGGAAAAATTAAACAAGGCGGAAGTGTTGGTGATGTATCAAAGAGGGCATTGCAAGAAACTCTTGTTAATTTAGGTAATTATAAATCTTTATCGTGGGAAAAAACAAATAATTTAAGAGCGGAATGGTCAAAATTCGTATTCGAAACTATTGAAAGACTATTTGATAGTTCTTTTTCTCAATGTGAGGATATGACAATTTTTAGAGCCGACTATAATAGCCTAACCAAGCAACAAAAAATAAATGTTTGGGGAGAATTAATTTCTGCCATTTGTTATTATGAAAGTGGATGGAATCAAACTTCAAGAATGGTTGAGACAACAATGGATACTGACCCAATAACGGGAAATCAAGTAGCAAGTGAAGGTTTGTTACAGTTATCATACCAAGACGGTAGGAATTATACAGGTAAGGTCACAATTCCTTGTAAATTCAATTGGGCATTAGATAAGCCATTATTTCTACAGAATCCAAAAAATCCAAATATATCTATTTTAAACCCTTTCTATAATTTAGAATATGGAATTGAAATTTTAGCATATCAAATTAGAACATACAAAAAAATTGTACTTACAAAAAATGTTTATTGGGCTGTTATTAAACAAAACGGAAAGTATGAGAAAATAAATAAAATTAGAAGCTTTGTAGAAAACCTAACATTATAAGAATATGAAAAGAATAATTCTAATAATACTAATTCTATATTCATACAATTCATTTTCGCAAATTAGTATTCAAGAACAACCGATGTGGTGTTGGGCTTCTTGCATTCAAAGTGCGTTATGGCAAGGAAGTGTAATACAAAGTCAACCTCAAATAGTTGCAAGATTAACTGGCTACCCACAGAACAGACCAGCGAACTCCGCTGAAATTAACTACATTCTACAATCTTACAATTTCAAATCTTGGGTTGTTCCTTACCCTGCCAATGTCCAACAATTGTACAATACACTGCAAACAGGTTGGAAATTAATTGCATTTGTAAACCCAACAAATAACCCACAGGTAGGACATTTTATAATCTTGCAGAGAATTTCTAATAACGGATTAATAGTTGTTAGTGACCCAGCAACAGGAATGACATATGAACAGAACGCTGAACAATTGTATTATGCTTGGAAATGGGGAAATTCAGTAGTAGTAGGAACACCTTAAAAAAGCCGAACGCACAACAGCAGTTTGGCAAAATGGCGGGTTCAGTGCTAAATTGAACATTCGGATTTCTAATAAACATTTGTACTAAATTGAACATTTGTGCTTCTAAATCCGCCACTTCGCCAAGCTGCAAAACGTTGTGCGTCATTTTGGCGGAACGAAAACGAAATCAATAAATTAATTATATAATGAATAAAATAATAATTTTAATTGCGACAATTTTTTCAATTAATATCTACTCGCAAGAAACAGAAACTGAGAATTGGATAACTGACTTAAATTTTCTTAAATCAGAGTTACCAAAAAAGCATAAAAATCTTTTCTTTAAAATATCCAAAAATGAATTTGAAAACGAAATTGAAAAAATAATTAAACAACTTGATAAAGATACTGATATTGAAACTTCTCTTAAACTTAATCAATTAATTGCAAAAATTGGTGATTCTCACACTACTTTGAGTACTTCACATATTAGTACAAAAAGAAAAATAATTCCTTTGGACTTTATGTGGTTTAAAGAAGGATTATTCATTTCAGGAACTACAAAAGACAACTATGAAATATTAGATAAAAAACTAATTTCAATCAATGGTTTTAAAACTAAAACAATAATAGATAGTTTAAGAACGCTTTTCGTTGATGAAAACATTGCTTTAATAAACACTAATTCTTCACGTTTATTAGATAGTAATATTCTATTAAAATATTTTGGATTTTCTAAACCGAATGATAGTATTTATGATTTGGAACTTTCAGATGTTAATAATAATATTTTTCATTACAAACTTATGGAAGTTGAAAATGATATGAATATGAAAAGAAATAAAGTATTTACTAAAATAAACAACGAAAAACCATTTTACAGAAATAATAGCGGTAAAAGTTTTAAAGAAGAATATTTTCCAAATGAAAAAATTTACTTTATTCAGTATAATAAATGTGTAAGTAGAGAAACTATAGAAAAATATGGCGATAAAGAAACTGCACATAAATATCCTTCATTTTCTGAATTTGAAGAAAAGGTATTAAAAACACTTGAAACTTCTGAAATTGAAAAATTAATTTTTGACATGCGATTTAATGGTGGTGGAAGTTCGTATTTAGCAGAAAACTTAATAGATAAAATTGCAGCTAACAAAAAAATAAATAAAAAAGGAAAATTATTTGTAGTTGTTGGTAACGATACTTTTTCATCAGCTATTTTTAACACAATTTACTTTAAAGATAAAACAAATGCAATAATAATTGGAGAAGAAACAAGTGGAAAACCTAATCATTATGGATATGTTAAATCATTTACATTACCTTATTCAGAAATTAAGGTAAGATATTCTTCTGAATTTTGGAAACTTACAGAGGATAACGATGTTTCAATTGTTCCAGATGTTAAGATTGAAAATAGTTATAATGATTACAAAAATGGAATAGACCCAGTTTTTGAATATGTAAAGAAAAATTAAAAAACGAACGCACAACCGCAGTTTGGCAATATTGCTAGTTTAGGCTTTTTTAAAAAGTTTATTTTTGAAATAAAATTTAGTCTATATTTGTTTTAGTTTGGTACTAAATTACGCAACATCGCCAAGCTACCTAACGTTGGCAGACATTATTGACAAACAAACCGATAAAAAATTAATTCTAAAATAAATGAAAACAAAAATCACTTTTATTATAATTGCTTTTACTACTATTTGTAATGCACAAATAATTAATATACCAGATTCTAATTTTAAGGCAAAACTATTACAAGCTAGCCCTTTTAATGAAATTGCATCTATTGAGAATCCTATATACGATATCAGTAACAATTCAATAACAATTTCAAATTATTCAACAATTGATACTAATGGAGATGGTGAAATCCAAATTTCAGAGGCAGTAATGATAAAATATTTAAATTTATCGCAAATTATAGTTTCTTCAAATATTACAAGTCTTGTAGGTATTGAATATTTTACTAATTTACAATATTTAAATTGCACCAATAATGAATTAAATATTCTTAACGTTTCTGCCTGTAATAATTTAAAATTTTTATTTTGTGCTATTAATAATCTTGATAGTTTGGACATTTCTGAAAACTCAAATTTAATTGAATTAAATTGTGCATCAAATAATTTAACATCTCTAAACACAAGTGAAAATTTTGATTTATTACATCTTAATTGTCAAGAAAATAATATATTATCATTAAATTTATCTCAAAATGTAAATTTAATATCTTTATATTGTAATGCTAACCAATTAACATCATTAAATGTATCTCAAAATAACTCATTATCTACCATTGTTTGTGGTAATAATCAGATAACCAATTTAGATATTACTAACACAAATGTAAATTTACTAGATATTAATAATAATTTTATGACCGAGTTATACCTCAAAAACAACAATTTTGGCTGGTATTCTATTGATTTAGACAATAACATTCAGTTAACTTATGTATGTGTAAAAGATGAAGATGTTGATTTTTTTGAGCAATATATCAATGAATTAGGTTACACAAATTGCCACATCAATACATATTGCTCATTTACACCTGGCGGAACATTCTATACTATTCAAGGTAATAATAAATTTGATTTTAATGTAAACGGTTGTGATATTAACGATATAGTTTATCCTAATTTTAAATTTTCAATTACTGATGGTACAAACACAGGTATTTTTATTACCAACAATTCAGGAAACTATTCTATTCCATTACAATCAGGAACTCATACTGCAACTCCAATTATTGAAAACCCTACATATTTTAATGTATCTCCAACTTCTATTAATGTCAGCTTTCCATCAACATCAAGTCCTTTTACTCAAGATTTTTGTATTTCCCCAAATGGTTCTCACAATGATTTAGAAGTATTGTTACTTCCAATTAATGCAGCTAGTCCTGGTTTTGATGCTATTTATAAATTAGTTTATAAAAATAAAGGAACAACTACACAATCAGGTACAATAAATTTTTCATTTGATGATAGTGTTTTAGATTTTGTTTCAAGCAATCCTTCTTTTACAAGTCAATCAACTGGAAATTTAACTTGGGATTTTACAAATCTACTTCCATTTGAAAGTAGAGAAATTGATATTGTTTTAAACTTAAATTCTCCGACTGAAACACCAGCATTGAATAGTGGCGACTTATTAAATTTTACTGCTTCCGTAAATAGTTCAACGGACGAAACTCCAAATGACAATATTGCAACCTTAAATCAAATCGTAGTTAATTCTTATGACCCAAATGATAAAACTTGTCTTGAAGGAACAACTATTACACCAACTATGGTAGGTGAATATGTTCATTACTTAATTCGATTTGAAAACAATGGAACAGCAAATGCACAAAATATTGTAGTAAAAGATATGATTGACATTAATAAATTTGATATAAATACTTTAATTCCAATTAAAGGAAGTCATAACTTTGAAACTAGAATTTCTAACACAAATAAAGTAGAATTTATTTTTCAAAATATAAATCTTCCATTTGATGACGCTAATAATGATGGTTACATATCTTTTAAAATTAAAACAAAATCGAATTTAGTTGTTGGTAATACATTTAGCAATTCAGCTAACATCTATTTTGATTATAATTTTCCAATAGTTACAAATAATTATACAACAACAGTTCAAAATTCATTAGGCATACAAGAAAATGATTATATCAATGACATTTCTGTATACCCAAACCCTGTAAAAGATATTTTAAATTTCAAAACGGAACAAAATATTTTAAAGGTTGAAGTTTACGATATTGCAGGAAGAATTTTAAGTTCAAATTCGATTTCTGAAAATAAAATTGATTTGAGCGAACTAAAAACAGGTAATTATATTCTTAAACTTTTTACTGAAAAAGGAATAATGAACACTAAAATAATTAAAGAATAACGATCTGCCAACAAGCGTTTTGCAAGATTGCGGGGTAAGTGCTAAATTTAAAGTTTTGGCTTATCAATAAAGTTCAGTAATAACCTAAAAGTAAAGTTTTTTTTATTCCGCAACCTCGCAAAGCGCTGGGACGTTAGCAGTAAGTTTACCTAAATAATGTAAAAAACTAATACAAATAATTTTAATTTTAAAATATGAAACAATTTATTTTTGCCTTTTTGTTTTTTTATAATTTATCATTCAGTAACAAAATAGAAGGATATTACATTAATATTAATAATGAAAAAGTAAATACTATTTTTAACATTCCTGTCAATCTTTTGTCCAAAGAAATTAATTTTGAAGCAATTACTTTTGGAATAAAATATTATGACGAAAAAGGTGAGAAACAAAAGCTCAACTTAAAAAACGTAAAAGAAATTGGAATTGAATATTTAGGTGAAAAAATAATTTTGAAATGCTTATTAAATACTTGTGATTTAGAAACAAATTACATTGGTGATACAAGGTATGTACTTTTAAAACCATTAAAAATAGATGTCATAAGCGTTTTTTTGTACCCAAAATCAGGTTATAGTCCTGGATTTATGAGTGGTAGTTCAAGTAATACAGGTAGTTTTGACAGCTATGAATCTACTGTATTAGTTAAAGCAAACGGAATAATGGTAGAACCATTAGGTATGGGATCATTTAAAAATAAAATGAAAGCTTTTTTTTATGACTGCCCAGATTTAGTCAAAAAAATTGAAGATAATACATACAAAAGAAAACACATCACGGAAATGATAGAAGATTATACAAAAAATTGTGTTAAAGCAGCAAACTAAAAAAAGAATAAAACCTACTGCTAACAGCTGTTTAGCTCCATTACGCCTGTAAGGTATTGATTTTACTGATATTTTACTTACTCAAAATTCAATAAGTACAACATAAGTACAACAAATCAAAAGTTATTTATATAGCTATAAATCCCAACACTATTAAGCTGTGCTTCCCTATTCATAGTCTGAAATTCTGCCAACCTACTACAATAAAATTTATCAGTTGCTTTTGCATACCCATTGATCAAAAGCAAATCATTTAAGCATTCTCCTCCTGGAAGAATCACATAAGCTAATTGCCTTTTCCAATAATCATAATAGTTATTGGTTTCTGTAATGATTGTAACGTTTGTTTTGGGAAAGGCAATTA
>Ga0209480_10000465_pt1 | contig 33766 bp, 28 predicted proteins | sample JI61114C2DNA_FD_187501 | JGI IMG/M metagenome (GOLD analysis project Ga0209480, IMG submission 187501) | Wastewater effluent complex algal communities from Wisconsin, to seasonally profile nutrient transformation and Carbon sequestration -... | ecosystem: Engineered > WWTP > Effluent > Algae... | reverse complement strand
CTGCTTTTGCTTTTTCAATCGCATCTAAATAATCTTGCACCGCACCTTTATCGATAAGTGGACCCACGTGATTGTTAGCGTCTAATGGATTTCCAATTTTTAACTGAGCATATGCTTTCGCTAAAACGTCTAATGTTTTATCGTAAACACTTTCGTGAACAATTAATCTACGTGTTGAAGTACAACGTTGACCTGCTGTTCCTACCGCACCAAAAACGGCTCCTACCAATACCATTGATAAATCGGCTTCTTGAGAAACGATAATTGCGTTGTTTCCACCTAATTCTAAGATGGTATTTCCAAAACGCTCAGCCACAGTTTTTGATACGTGACGACCAATTCTTGTAGAACCTGTAAACGATACTAATGGAATACGTTTATCATTATTGATTAAATCTCCCGATTCGTTACCAACTACTAAACAGCTGATTCCTTCTGGCAAATTGTTTCTTTCTAATACGGTTTGAATGATGTTTTGACACGCTACACCACATAAAGGGGTTTTTGAACTTGGTTTCCAAATACAAACATCACCACAAATCCAAGCTAACATTGTGTTCCAAGACCAAACTGCAACTGGGAAGTTGAAAGCTGAGATGATTCCAACAATTCCAAACGGATGCCATTGCTCATACATTCTGTGCATTGGACGTTCTGAATGCATGGTTAATCCGTGTAATTGACGCGATAAACCTACTGCGAAATCACAAATGTCAATCATTTCCTGAACTTCTCCAAGACCTTCTTGATATGATTTACCCATTTCAAAAGATACTAATTTTCCTAATGCTTCTTTGTGTTTACGTAATTCTTCTCCCATTTGACGCACAATTTCTCCTCTTTTTGGAGCCGGAACCAAACGCCATGTTTTGAACGCTTCTTCTGCAGCACTCATAGCTGTTTCGTAATCTTCTTTTGTTGAAGATTTTACTTTTCCAATCAAATCCCCTGTTGCAGGCGAATATGATTCGATGATTTTTCCGTTAGAAAACCATTTGGTTCCAGTAGAAGTTCCTTCGTTAATTTCTTTAACGCCTAATTGTTGTAAAGCGTCTTGCATACCAAATTGAATTGCTGCTTCAGATATCATTTTATAACTTTTTTATCGATTTTTGTTAAATATCTACAAAGGTAGAAAATATATTTTAAATAGTAAGTCTCTTATGTTACGTTGCGATTATTTCTTTGTTGTGAATTTTGGATTAGTTTCCATTATAGTTTCACATTCTTTACAAGTTCTTTTTTCTTCCGAATTATAAAATTCGTTGAAATGAGGTAGAAAATCTTTTTCAATGTTATGCAATTCGAAATATACTTCGTGTAATTTATGATTGCAATTGTCGCAAAACCAAAGTAAGCCATCATTAAAACCTTTTCCGGCGCGTTTTCTTTCGATTACCAAACCTATTGAACCTTCGGTTCTCGTAGGAGAATGTGGTACTTTAGCAGGATGTAAATACATATCTCCTTCCGAAAGTTTCATGGCTTTCTTTTTGCCATCTTCCTGAATATAAACGGTAATTTCTCCTTTTAACTGATAAAATAATTCTTCCGTTTCGTTGTAGTGATAATCTTTTCGTGTATTAGGTCCACCCACAATCATTATAATATAATCGTCAGACTCAACATATAAATTTTTGTTACTTACGGGTGGTTGAAGTAATTCTTTATTTTCTTTAATCCATTTTTGTAAGTTGAACGGTTTTGCAATTGTCATTGTTATTAAATTTAAAAAGTAAAGTTACTAAAAAGAAAAAAGGTTAGCTGTACTTTTTGTTACAAACTAACCTTTTATTTTGTTTCGATATTGTTATTTTACTTCTTTAATTAAATAAATATAAACTGGAAAGTGATCTGAAAATCCTGGAACACCGTTTTGGTTTCGCAGTGGATAACCTTTGTACTGACCTGTTTTTTGGATTAGAAAAGGTTTGTTATAAATCCCTGCTTTCCAATATTTTAACGTTGAATAATCGTTTTTATCTTTAGAAATAAATTGCTCACTTACCATGATTTGGTCAAAAATATCACCCGAATCTCTGTAAAAAAGTGATGAGTGACCGTCCCTTGCCATTTGTTCAAATGGATTGAAAATGTCAGCTGGCTTTTTAAGCTCTTCTTTTTTAAGTTTAGCGCCAATTCCCTGTTTTACACTTTTATTATAAGCGCCATCATTTAAATCTCCCATAGTAATGATTTTAGCATTTGGGTTGATTTTAATAAGCGAATCCATTATTTTTCTATTTAATCTTCCAGCAGCTTCTCTGTAAGGGCTACTTCTTTTTTCGCCACCTGAACGTGAAGGCCAGTGGTTTACAATTACGTTGATTTCTTCACCGTCTAGTAAACCAGTAACTAGAAGTTGATCACGTGTGTAAATACGTTTTGTTTTTTTGTCGTAGTTTATGTTTTCTTCTTTTTCCTCAGCTTCTTCTTTCGATTTTTTAGTATCGCTTGAAGAATTTTCGTAAATATATAAAGGGACATTTATATAGCTTGTAGGTTGAAAATGTTTTTCTTGATATAGAAATCCAACATCAATTCCACGTTTATCTGGAGAATCAAAATGAACTACTTTGTAGCCTTTGTCTATAATAGTAGGGTGTTTTACTAAGTCTTCTAATACTCTTCTATTTTCGACTTCACATGCACCAATGATTACAGGCGAATTTTTTTGCGTTTCGTTTGTTCCTAATTCGATAAGAACACGACTTAAGTTGTCTAATTTCTTTTTATAGGTTTTTGAAGTCCAACCTTCAGATGGAGTATATTCTTCATCATATGTATCAGGATCATTTATTGTATCAAATAGATTCTCTAAATTATAAAACGATATAGTATGTACTTTAAATTTTTTTTCCTGAGAAAAAGCACTATTTACAAACAAAAACACTATAAATATAGCCAAAAGGTGTTTAATTTTCATAAATCAAATGTTATATTATTATCAAGTTTAATACAAATTGAGTGCCAAAGGTAAATAATATTATTAAAAGTTATACATTTACAGACTGTTAAGTTTTAAACTACTTAACGTTAAATAAGTATTAATAATAACATTCTTTATGAAAAAACTTGTATTAAGTACTTTACTAGTACTGCAAGCTGTTTTTGTTTTTGCACAGCAAAATCCTGCCTTGAAAGGTAAGGTTATCGATGCTAAAAGTCAAAAACCACTACAAAATGTTGTTGCTACAATTCAAAGCACCAACCAATCTGCATTAACGAATTTTGAAGGAAACTTTGTTTTTGAGACACTTCCTGCTGGAGAACAAGTATTAGTAGTTAAATCTACTGGATATAACCAGCAAACATTTATGTTAGAACCAACAAATGGTGAGCCATTAGATTTAGGTGTTGTTGTATTAGAGGAAGACATTACTTCTGAACAACAATTAAGTTTGGTTACTATTACCGAAAATGACTTAGGGGATGACAATAGTGGTTCTGAAAGTACTTCAGGGTTGCTACAAGCAACTAGAGATACTTATCAACAAGCGGCAGCATTCAACTGGGGGCAAGCTCGTTTTAGGATTAGAGGTTTAGATAATGAATATGGTACCACTATGATTAATGGTATTGTTATGAATAAGCTTTATGACGGAAGACCACAATGGAGTAACTGGGGTGGATTAAATGATGCTACTCGTAACCAAGAATTTACAATGGGATCGGCTCCTTCAGATTATACATTTGGTGGTGCATTAGGAACTCAAGAAATTAATACAAGAGCATCACATTATCGTCCTGGATCAAGAATTTCTATGTCAGGAACTAATACAAATTATAGTTGGAGAATGATGGGAACTCACGCATCAGGTATGAATAAAGATGGATGGGCTTATGTGATTTCTGCTTCAAGAAGATGGGCTGAAGAAGGTTATTTTGAAGGAACAGATTATGGTGCAAATTCTTTATTTGCAAGTGTTGAGAAAAAAATCAACGAAAAACATAGTTTAAATTTAACTTCTATATATGCTCAAAACAGTAGAGGTAAAAATTCTCCAAACACACAAGAAGTTACAGATTTAAAGGGGGTTAAATACAACTCATATTGGGGATGGCAAGATGGTAAAAAACGTAATTCTAGAGATAAAGATGTTGAAGAGCCAATGGTAATTTTATCGCACTATTGGAAAATATCTGAAAGTACAACTTTAAACACAAACATTGCATATCAAACAGGTCGTATTTCTAATTCAAGATTAGAAAATCCGCTTGGGAATAATCCTGACCCAACCTACTATAGAAAACTACCAAGTTATTATCAAAATCAGCCCGATTTATGGACAACAATTACAAATCCTGATGGAACCACTTTTTTGTTTAATGAGCAAGCAGAAAATGTTCGTACACAGTTTTTAAATAATAGTCAAATAAATTGGAATAGTATATACATTGCAAATCAAAACACTGCAACTGGTGAAAGTGCAATTGCTTTAACAGAGCAACGCAATGATGACAAAACCATAACTGCTAATATGTTATTGAACAGTTCATTATCAAACAACATTAACTTTAATGCTGGGATAAATTTTAGAAAAGTAAAATCGCACAACTATGCAGTTGTTACCGATTTATTAGGAGGTGATTATCTTTTAAATGTTGATCGTTTTTTTCAAGGAAGTAACGCACAATTCGATTTAAATAATCCTAATCAGCAAGTAACAGAAGGCGGAACATTCGGATACAATTACAACTTGTTGGCAAACGTTGCAGATGCTTACACACAATTCAAATTCACTTACAACAAGTTTGATTTTTATTTAGCTCAAAACTTTTCTAGATCAGAATATCAAAGAGAAGGGTTATACAGAAGTGGAAACTATGCTGATAATTCTTATGGAAAAGGAGCTTCTCAAGTTTTTGAAAATTTTGGTTTTAAGGGAGGATTAACATATAAATTAAACGGAAGAAACTATTTTGATTTCAATGGTTTATATCAAACAAAGGCACCAAATTTAAGAAATAGCTTCTACAATGCTAGACGTAGTAACGAGTTTACTGAAAATTTAACAAATGAAAATGTTGTTAGTGCAGATGCAAGTTATATTTTAAGAATGCCAAAATTTAAAGCAAGAATAACTGGTTTCTTCTCAAGAGTTAAAGATGCTACAGAAATTGCGTTTTTCTATGCAGAAAATGTAGGTGATGCAGATATTGATAATGAAGATTCATTCATTACAGAAATTGCAACAGGAATTGAAAAACAAAATATGGGTGTGGAACTTGGTTTAGAATACCAAATTACATCTACAATAAAAGCAACTGCAGCTGCTTCATATGGCCAATATATTTATTCAGGAAATGCAAAGCTTCAAACAAGTGATGATGCATTAGCTTCTGAAGGTTTAAGCCCATTAACCGATTTTGGAACGGTTTATCTTAAAAACTATCACCAACCAGGGATGCCTCAACAAGCATATTCATTTGGTTTAGAATATCGTGATCCACATTTTTGGTGGATAGGAGCAAACGTAAACTATTTGTCAAATAGCTACATTAGTGTTTCTAAAATTATGCGTACTGATAACTTTAGTATTGATGAAGCAACTGGAGATAACTATTCTGGAGCTACACCAGAAACCGTAAGAAATATATTAGAACAAGAAAAATTTGATGGTTTTACATTAGTAAACTTAACAGGAGGAAAATCTTGGAGAATTAGTAAAGCGAATAGAAATACAGTTGGTTTCTTTGCTTCAGTAAATAATATATTTGATACAGAATATAAAACAGGTGGGTTTGAGCAGTCAAGAAAAGCAACTTTCCCAGATTTACAGGCAGATCAAGCAAATAATACTCCATCATTTGGTTCTAAATATTTTTATGGATACGGAAGAACGTTTTTTGTTAACTTCTACATTAATTTCTAAAAAAAATATACTATGAAAATAAAATTTTTAAAAACAATGTTCTTGTTAGCACTTGGATCAAGTGTTTTAACAAGTTGTGTAGGAGACGATGATTATGTTATTCCTACAGTGTATGAGTACGCTTTTAACGAAGGTTTTTCTACTGTTACAACAGGTAGTGGTTCGGTTGAAGTGCCAATCACATTAGAAGGCTGGGTAAACCACAATGCAACCTCTACTCGTTTGTGGCACGGAAGAACGTTTAACAGTGATCCGTATGCCGAATTTTCTTCGTTTTATTCTGCAACAGGAACAAATGATGTAGCTTGGTTAATTACTCCTGCTTTGGATTTAACCGCTACAACTGGAGAAGTTTTAGCATTTACAACCAAAACAAGATTTGCAAACGGTTATCCGTTAACTGCATTTGTTTCTACAGATTATGACGGAACAACTGCTGGGATTGCAACCGCAACTTGGGAACCGTTAACATTTACAGCTCCAACAGCAAACGATGTAATTACAAGCAGTGGTAATATCGATTTAAGCACCTATGAAAACAACAATGTTAGAATTGCATTTAAATATACAGGTAGTAAAGCAGGTGTAACTACTACTTTACAATTAGATAATATTAAGATTACTAAAAATTAAATAGTTATGAAAAAACTAAGATTAATAATAATTACAGCCTTTTTTGCAACTCTAACTAGTTGTGTTAATGGCGATGATTATGGAACACCTGATTTATCGAATGAGTGTGTAACCATTATAAAAACTAAAGAAGTTACTGATGTTACAAGCATTGCTACTTCAACAGCTACACAATACACAACATTAGATACAGTAGTGGATTATATTGAAGCTTATGTTACATCAAGTGACGAAGGAGGAAATTTTTACAAATCTATCTCTATGATGTCATTAGATGGATTAATGGGTTTTAGTATGCCAGTAGATAATTATAATTTATACACTGAATTTGAACCAGGAAGAAAGGTTACAATTAAATTAGATAATAAGACCTACTTCAATAAACAACACGGTTCTACTGTAATTGGTGCTTCTTATGAAGGAGGTGTAGGTAGAATTTCTGGTGTTGATTACAGAAATGTTATTTTAAGATCTTGTGATGATGTTAATGAAAATGACATTGTTAAAAATTTAACTATTGCAGTTGCTAAAAATGATCAATATTTGAATATGTTAATTGAATTTGATGCTGTTCAATTTACAGATGCTTTTGTAGGTAAATCATATTATGATGATTCTAACGATATTGGTGGAGCAACTAACAATGAAATATCTGATGAGTTTGGAAACAAAATTATAGTAAGAGTTAGTGGATATTCTAAGTTTGCAGGGGATATTATCCCATCTGAAAACGGAAAAGTTAGAGGTGTATTAACAAAATACAACAGTGACTTCCAATTTATGGTAAGAACTATTAATGACATTGATTTAACTCAACCAAGATTAGAAATTGATTTCTTTCCTCCTATTGTTGGAAATGCTTTAGTTTATGATGCAACATTAAACGAGCCTTTTACTTCATATACAACTACTAATCAACAAGTATTTCCAAAATACATCAATGATGCAGCAATAGGAAGTAGATATTGGCAAAGAAAAGTTTTTAGTGGAAACACTTATATTCAAATGTCATCTTTCGGAGGAACTCCAGAAGCGAACAGATCATTATTTCTTGTTCCTGTTGATATGACAGCAGCAAATACATTATCTTTCGCTACAAACGCAGGTTTCCATAATGGAAATGTACTAAAAGTATATTACACCACAGACTATGTTCCTGGTACACAAATTACAACAGCAACTTTAGTAGATATTACTTCTAACTTTACAATTTCTCCTGGATTACCAAGTGGATATCCAGCAGCATTTACTGCGAGTGGTATTTATAATATTCCTGTTGGAGTTACTGGAAACGGATTCTTCGTGTTTGAATATGTTGGAAATGGTTCTGGTGGACCAACAACTACAATGCAAATCGACAATATTGTAATTAACTAATTACAATTCTTATAAATTCTAAAAGCGACTCAATTTGAGTCGCTTTTTTTATGCTTGCTATTTCGTACCTTTGTATTCTTAAAGAACGATTATGTTAGAGAAAGAAGTTATTGACTTTGAAAAATCAATTGTAGTAGGAATCGTAACCCAAAACCAAAGTGAAGAGAAACTAAACGAATATCTTGACGAATTGGAGTTTTTGACTTTTACCGCTGGAGGAACGGTTGTAAAACGTTTTTCCCAAAAAATGGACAAACCAAATCCGAAAACTTTTGTTGGAACTGGTAAATTAGAAGAAATAAAATATTACATCAAAGACAACAATATTACAACCGTAATTTTTGATGACGAATTAACGCCATCACAATCCAAAAATATTACCAAAGATTTAGATTGTAAAGTATTAGACCGAACTAATCTTATCTTAGATATTTTTGCACAACGTGCTGAAACTTCCTATGCAAGAACACAAGTAGAATTAGCACAATGCCAATATTTATTACCTCGTTTAACAGGAATGTGGACGCACTTAGAACGTCAAAAAGGAGGAATTGGAATGCGCGGTCCTGGTGAAACTGAAATTGAAACCGACCGTCGTATTGTACGCGATAGAATATCGTTACTAAAAGAAAAAATTAAAATAATCGACAAACAAATGGCTACCCAACGAAGCAATCGTGGTGCCATGGTTCGTGTAGCTTTAGTAGGTTATACAAATGTTGGAAAATCAACTTTAATGAATGCCGTTGGGAAAAGTGATGTGTTTGTAGAAAATAAATTATTTGCAACACTTGACACAACTGTTCGTAAAACAGTAATTAAGAATTTACCGTTTCTTTTAAGTGACACCGTTGGATTTATTAGAAAACTTCCAACTCAGTTAGTTGAATCGTTTAAAAGCACGTTAGATGAAGTTAGAGAAGCTGATTTACTGCTTCATGTTGTTGATATTTCACATCCCGAATTTGAAGATCATATTGCTTCAGTAAATAAAATTTTACTAGATATTAAAAGTGCTGATAAGCCAACCATTATGGTTTTTAATAAAATTGATGCTTTCAAATCGGTTTATTTTGATGAAAACGATTTAAGTGTTGAAAGAACCACTAAACATTACACATTAGACGATTGGAAACAAACTTGGATGAGTAAATTAGGTGAAAACAATACTTTATTTATTTCGGCAACTGAAAAAGCCAACTTTGAAGAATTCAGAGAAAAAGTGTACGAAGCAGTTAGAGAAATTCACATTACAAGATTTCCATACAACAAATTTTTATATCCAGATTATAAACATGCTGTTGAAAACGAATAAAAAAAGACCTCAATTGAGGTCTTTTTGTTTTATATAAGCTAATTTCAATTAGAAACCATAATTCACTCCCAAGCCAAAAACTTCTCTAATCTGAAAAGCTCCAATTGCATTATCATCATAGATAGCTTGGAAGGCAACATTTGCAGAAATGTATTTATTAATTTTCATTACTAAATTCATTTGATAATCAATATCTACATTTTGTGGTTTATCTAAATAGTTAGAATATAAATTCAAAATATTTTCCATTGAAATATTTTCCATTAGACTTAATTTATAATAAGCATTTAGAGCTGCTCCAAATTCAAATCTTGACGTTTCCCCTTGTTCTACTCCAAAAGCTGAGCCAAATTGAGTAAAATGTTTGTGAACAAAAATTAATCTTGATGTTGCTGGAGCAATATTAATTTTTAAATTATCTGATTTTTTCCACAACATACCAGGACCAGCTTGTAAATAAGCTGGAGAGAAAAAATGTGAAATTTTATTCCCTAAAGCATCATTCCCAGTATCCATTTGAGTTCTAAAATTAAAAAATGCTGAATAAAACCAATATCCAGATGCTTTTTTTCCAAGTAATGAAGTGAACTCTAAACGGTCATCTGTTTTTGTAACATCTTGACTTTTTAACTTTGTTAAACCATAAGCAACAATAAACTTATTATCCCAAATAAGTTCTGAAGTTTTGTAGTTAAAATCATAGTTTAAACCAATGTTTCCAGCAATATTTGATGTTCCTCCAGCTAACCATTCATTATTAAATGCTGATTGATTAAATAGAAAAGAGACATTCCCTCCTCTTTTCCATCCCATGTTGGTTGTGTCTTTTGCTTTTGATTCTGCGGCAGAAGTTGTGTTAATTAATTCTCCTTCAGTTTTTTGAGAAAAAATTGATGATGAAATTAATAAAGTAAATAAAATCGTGATTTTTTTCATTTTGTTAAGTTTTTTTTGCAAAATTAACATATTTTTTCTTTCTTAAAAAAAAACGACAAAATATTATTTTTGTCTATAAAGTATAACTGCCGAACAAGCTTCGCCAAACATGACGCTTTTTGCAACCTTAATTAATTTTTGAACCGCTAAGGTATAAACCTGATTTGGAACAGGTTTTTTAGAACATCCTTTCAAAATTACTGGTTTCTGAAAATAAATGGTATAGTCTAATCTATTTAAAATATCTTGGTACCATTCAATAACCGTTGATTCTTTATTTCCGTGAATGATTTTTAATGCGTAAGGAGCTAAATAAACTGAGGCCAAAGCAAATGTCCAAGCAGGTAAAATAGCATCGGTTGAACAATACAAAGCAATATATTTGTCTTCAAAAATAGACCAATCTGTGTTTTTTAATTGAGTTCTAAAATCAGATTCTTTCAAAATCAAACCTTCCAACAACCATTGCGAAATATCTAAATCTACAACATGCGCATCTGGATAGTAATCTTCTAAATCGAAAACCATCAAAGAGCTTTGTGAAACTTTGTTTACTATTTCATCCATTTTTTAATATTCAGTGTTCAGTAATTAATATTCAGTAAACTGCCGACTAAAAAAGGAACACTGATTACTTATTTAAAGCATTCCTAATTCTAATTTTGCTTCTTCACTCATTAAATCTTTGCTCCATGGTGGATCAAAAGTAATTTCTACTTCGCATGATTTTACAGCGTCGATAGATTTTACCTTTTCTTCTACTTCCATTGGCAAAGTTTCGGCAACAGGACAATTTGGTGAAGTTAATGTCATCAAGATTTTCACCTCGTTGTCTTCATTAATCATCACATCATAAATTAAGCCTAATTCATAAATATCTACTGGAATTTCGGGGTCAAAAATTCCTTTTAAAATTTTGACTACATTTTCACCTAAGTTGATTGTATCGTTAAATTCTTCCATATTTTTAGTATTCAGTGTTCAGTAAATCTGAAAACTTAAATTATTAATTTATTGCTTCGATTGAAATGCTAAAGCATACATTTTTATTTGTTTTATCATTGAAACCAATCCGTTTGCTCTAGTTGGCGATAAATGTTCTTTTAATCCTATTTCATCAATAAAACCAGTGTTTGCTTCTAAAATTGCAGCTGCCGTTTGATTGGAAAAAGCACGTATTAAAATTGCGATAATTCCTTTTGTCAAAATTGCATCGCTATCGGCTGTGAAAACAATTTTTCCATCTTGTTCTTCACCATAAACCCAAACTTTGGATTGGCAACCTTTGATGATATTTTCGTCCACTTTGTACTGCTCGTCAATTAACGGAAGTGATTTACCTAATTCGATAATATATTCGTAGCGCTGCATCCAGTCGTCAAACATGGAAAACTCATCTACAATTTCGTTTTGTATATCTTTAATAGTCATTTTATTTTTCCGTCAATTTTAGAATTTTATTTACCAATTTTTCTATTTCAACTGGCGGATATCCATGGTCAAAACCATTTGTTGGATACTCTATTCCACCCGAAATAAAAGTTATATTGGCATGAGCCGCCCCATCATAATATCTTTTTTCGGTTGGCCATTTTAAATCTTTTACTTTGGTTAAATCCACGGCTTTAGTTAAAGTCTCTATTTCTTTCCAATCAGCATCTGAAATCTTGATTTTCTCTTCGTAATCTTTAAAATCACGCACACGAGAAACATACAAAATTTGATTTTCAACTTTTACCGCAAAAGCAAATCCTCTAGAATTCGCTTCATATTTTATAACGGGAACATCTGCTTGCATAGTTGCTTCTGTTTTATCTGAATTTGTGGCAACTTCATTAGATTGTGTGGTGTTTTTTTGACAATTGCAACTTACAATGGTAATTAGAAGAGTTGCTAAAAAGGTGATTGCTTTCATAACTTAATTTTTTTAAGATAACATCATTTGCGCTTTTTTAACCGCTTCTACAAAGATATCAATTTCTTCCTTGGTATTATAAAATGCAAAACTTGCTCTAATTGTTCCTGGAATTTTGAAAAAATTCATAATAGGTTGGGCACAATGATGACCGGTTCTAACCGCTATACCTAACTTATCGATAATTGTGCCAATGTCATAAGGATGAATCCCATCAATGTTAAATGAAATTACTGAAGCTTTGTTTTCACTAGTACCATAAATCGTTAAACCGTCAATTTCTTGTAATCTATTGGTTCCGTATTCTAATAATTCGTGTTCGTATGCCGCAATATTATCAAAACCGATTGCATTCATATAATCAATTGCCGTTCCAAGTACAATTCCACCTTCGATGTTTGGTGTTCCGGCTTCAAATTTATGTGGTAAATCGGCATAAGTTGTTTTTTCGAAAGTTACCTCAGCAATCATTTCGCCTCCGCTTTGATACGGTGGCAATTTTCGCAACCATTCTTCTTTTCCATATAAAATCCCAATACCTGTTGGTCCACAAATTTTATGTCCCGAAAATACATAAAAATCGCAATCTAATACTTGCATATCTGGGCGTAAATGTGGTGTTGCTTGTGCTCCGTCGATTAAAACAGCGGCTCCTACTTCATGTGCTTTTTTAATGATATATTCAATTGGGTTAACCGTTCCTAACGCATTTGAAATATGATTCACAGTAACAATTTTAGTTTTTTCGGAAAGTAATTTATCGAATTCTGAAATGATTAATTCGCCTTTTTCATTCATTGGAATAACCACCAACTTCGCGCTTGTTTTTTCACATAAAAATTGCCAAGGGACAATATTGCTATGATGCTCTAATGCTGAAACCATCACCTCATCACCAGCTTTTAGTAAACTCGCAAAACCATTAGCTACCAAATTAATTCCGAACGTAGTACCTGAAGTAAAGATAATTTCATAATTATGTTTGGCATTAATGTGCTTTTGAATCGTATCTCTAGAATGTTCATAAGCATCTGTTGCCAATTGACTCAAGGTATGCACACCGCGGTGAATATTAGCATTGATTTCGTTGTAATATTTGGAAATAGCATCAATAACCACTTGTGGCTTTTGCGAAGTAGCTCCACTGTCAAAATACACTAAAGGTGTACCATTTACTTTTTGGGATAGAATAGGAAAATCTGCTCTTACTTTTTGAATATCAAACATTTTCATACAATTTGAGTACAAATTTACCACTTGATTGTTTATGATTGGAACAAAAAAAGGTTAAAATAGACTTAAAATTTTATATAAGCTATCATTTGTTTTCGATGTTAAAAATTTGTATAAAACTTTAAGATCTAAAAAAATATAAAAAAAGGAATTTTACTTTTAAAGTAAAGCTCTTTTTGTACTGTGATAAATTTAGTTTAGTCTAAATAATATATATATCCTACGTGAAACCAAACATTCCAGTCATTAGATTTGTTTTCGTTCCAAATATTAGGATCTTTATTTAAACCATCAACCCAGTCTGAAAAATAATATTGCCATCTTAGTTCTACAAATAAATCAGATAATTCTGTTAGTTTATAACGAGTACCCACACTTGAAACAATAGACCAAGTACTTCCTCCTTCAGAAGAATAACCGCCATTTAAGTATTTAGGATATGTTGTTAAAGAGTTTCCTAATGGACCTAATTCTGAATAGGTGTTGTTACTAAAAAAAGAATAGTGAGCTCCTAAGCCTAAAAATGGAGCCCAAGAACCATTTGTTGCAGTAAATTCACGAACACTTAAAGGGAAGTACTCTAATTGCATTCCAATGTCTGTTACTTTAGCCTCACCTTTCATCGCTTTTAATTGATTTCCTGCTAAAGATTCTTTGTCAGCCCATTTCCCAAAGTGCTCAAGTTTAGTACTATTATATGATAATTCTGTTCGAACTTTAAAGTGATCATTAAAATAAGTTTCAGGAGTGTAACAGTTACATTCTGCTCTATAAGCAAAATTCATGTAGTGAACTAATCCAACTCCAAAACCAGTATTTCCTGCATTAGTTTCAAAATCATGTCTTACTCCAAAGTCAGATTGAAAAGCAACTCCTCCAACAAAAGCACCAACTTCATGCGAGAAGCCAAGCTGCGCTGTCGTAGATAAATTAACTCCCAAAAACAAAATTACTAGGTATTTAATTTTTTTAGTCATTATTAAATGATTTTTTATTATCTCACAAATATATAAAAACTAACTTCACTTCAAAAAAAACCTTTCTTTTGTTCTTTTAAAAAATCACCAAAATAATACATAAACAGATATATTTAATTACATAAGATATAAAATTTCACTAAAAATATAACAAGTAATATTTAAAATGTATATTTGTAAACTTAAAATTACGAAACCGTTTTGTTAAGAATTTAAACAAATTTTAAAAAGAAATATAATTAGTTTTTTAGGAAACAATGGAACAAAAAATCAATGATTTTATGGCGCAAATTGCAGCCAAAAATCCAAACGAACCCGAATTTTTACAAGCAGTAAAAGAATTCGCAGAAACAGTTATTCCCTTCATAGCTGATAATAAAAAATATGATGGTAAAAATTTATTGTTAAGAATTGCAGAGCCAGAAAGAGCCGTAACTTTTAGAGTTCCATGGGTAGATGACAAGGGAGAAATTCAAGTTAGCAGAGGTTTCCGTGTTCAAATGAATTCAGCGATTGGTCCATATAAAGGAGGAATTCGTTTTCATAATACAGTAAATTTATCGGTTTTAAAGTTTTTGGCTTTTGAACAAGTTTTTAAAAATAGTTTAACAACACTTCCAATGGGTGGCGGAAAAGGAGGTTCTGATTTTGATCCGCAGGGAAAATCTGATGGAGAAGTAATGCGTTTTTGTCAATCATTTATGACAGAATTATGTCGTCATATTGGTCCAGATTTAGATGTGCCTGCTGGAGATATTGGTGTTGGAGCAAGAGAAATTGGTTACATGTTTGGTCAATATAAAAGAATTAGAAATGAATTTACAGGGGTTTTAACTGGAAAAGGTTTGGCTTACGGAGGATCTTTAATTCGCCCAGAGGCTACCGGATATGGTGTAGTTTATTTTACAGAGCAAATGTTAAAAACTAAAGGAGAAAAAATAACAGGAAAAATAGTAGCTATTTCTGGTTTTGGTAACGTTGCTTGGGGAGTTGCGTTAAAAATCAACGAGTTAGGCGGAAAATTAGTTACAATTTCTGGTCCTGACGGATATATTTATGATGCTGACGGAATTTCTGGTGAAAAAATCGAATTCATGTTGGAAATGAGAGCAAGCGGAGACAATAGAGTAGAAGCCTTTGTTGAAAAATTTCCAACAGCGGTATTTCACAAAGGAAAAAGTCCGTGGGAAGCTAAAGTTGATATCGCAATCCCATGCGCAACACAAAATGAATTAAACGAAGAAGATGCTAAAAAATTAATTGAAAATGGTGTAATGTGCGTTACTGAAGCAGCTAATATGCCGTGTACACTTGATGCTATCAAGCAATTTTTAGATGCAAGAGTGTTATTTGCGCCTGGAAAAGCAGCAAATGCTGGTGGAGTAGCAGCTTCTGGATTAGAAATGACACAAAATTCAATTCGTTTAAATTGGACAAGCGAAGAAGTTGATATGCGTTTAAAAGATATTATGGTTGGAATTCACAGTCAATGTAAAAAATATGGAACAGATGCTGATGGCTATATAAACTATGTTAAAGGAGCAAATATTGCTGGTTTCGTAAAAGTTGCCGATGCAATGTTAGCACAAGGCGTAGTTTAATAACACACGTTAAATTTTTAAAATATTTTCTGTTGGGGCTTCTTATATTTATTTAGAAGTGCAAAGATAATCTCTTATCTTTGCACTTCTAAATTTTTTTTTTTAATCGGTTTTTATTTGAAAAGCAAATTCGCCTACTCTACCAATTTATCAGGACTAATTTCTTTCCAGTACTGAGTTGTAGAATGAGGAATGAATTTTAGAAATAAATCTGGCAAAACCTGATTTTAATTCCTAAGGGATACTAAGTTTTTACCGTTGAGTAATATAATTTATAATTGTTCATTTGACAAAAATAATAATCAAAAATACATTTTATAGTCAAACCAAGATTTAAAAACCTACCTGCTGAATTTTTGGAGGTCAATCATAAAAAATAAATGCTTTCGAGCCTTTTAAACGGTTAAAAAAGGTTAATTAAATGATTATCAAATACAATAGTTCTATATTTTGTCAGTAGGGGGGGGGAGTTGTGTAAAATTTAAAATTAAACAAAAAAATAATGGAGGTTTTTAAAACCCTCATTATTTTTTAAAATTACAGGGTTTATTTTATAGTGCTCGAAATCGTAATTTATTTCGGATTTTTTTATTCAGTTTGAAATCGATTTTATGTTTATTACTTTCAAACAAACTCAAAAAAGAAAGATGTATTTCTGTGTATCTAGAAATTCACACAATCAAATTTAAAAAACTTCTTTGAAACTATGTATAGAAAAATACATAAACAAAAAACCCAAACTCTAATTGAATTTGGGTTTTGAAATATTCTTACTAAAAAATTAGTCTCTAGATCCTAAAATTTGGAAAGCCCAATATAACAAAGACGCCAAAGCTCCTAAAGCTGCAACTACATAAGTTCTTGCTGCCCATTTTAATGAATCTTCGGCACCTGCATACTCTTGCTGACTTACCATGTTTTTATTTTTTAACCAAGCCAAAGCTCTCTTACTTGCATCGTATTCTACCGGAAGTGTTACAAAGCTAAACGCAGTTGCAATTGCCATTAAAATTAAACCCGCCACAGCTACATAAAAACCAATGCCTGATTTTGAAGCAAATCCTAAAATTAAACCTCCCATAATTAGCCATTGCGACATACTTGACGAAATATTTACCATAGGCACCATTTTAGAACGCATTGTTAACCATTCATATGCTTGCGCATGTTGTACTGCGTGACCACATTCGTGAGCTGCTACTGCTGCTGCTGCTGCATTTCTTTGGTTGTAAACTGCTTCTGATAAATTAACTGTCTTGTTAGCTGGATTGTAATGATCTGTTAATTGACCTGGTGTTGAAATTACTTTAACATCAGTAATTCCGTGATCTTGCAACATTTTTTCTGCAATTTCTGCACCACTCATTCCATTTCGCAAACTAACTTTCGAATAAAAAGCAAACTTGCTCTTTAATTTTCTACTTACTAACCAACTAAAAAGAGCAATCGCTCCAATCATTATATAATATCCTAACATATCTTTTATATTTAAAATTCAAAGTTACTAAAAATACATCAAATTATAAGCCAAAATTTAGAAATGTCATTTTGACACTATTTTTTGCATTTGTTTTAATGGTGATTTTTTAGAAACATTTATCACTGGAATTCCGTTGGTACGTAGATAATTTGTGGTAAACCGCATTTATCTGCTAATTTTTCTTAACGTTCTAATGAATAAATATTGGTTTTAGGTTTCGCTTAACGTTCCATTTTCTTATTTCATTGCTTCTGCTATCCTTTTTGCGCGTTTAATTTTTCTGATTCTAATTTGGTTTTAGCCATTTAGTCTTTTCCTGTCATTTCTTATTGCTACACATTATATCTTAATAATCCAAATATTAAAGCGGCAATAAACACAAATGCAATGATTATAACTCAAAAAATTATTTTTTCAACGCTTCTCTTTTTCATTTTTATAGTTTATATATTCATACGTAAGAAATGAAAAATGTTACAAAAAGCTTATAAAAAGCCACTGATTCACAGATTAATTTTAAAATCCGTGAATCAGTGGTCAAAAAAATATAGATTCTGAAACAAGTTCAAAATAAAAAAAAGATTTTATCCTACCAAATTAATAATTTTACCAGGAACAATAATGATATTCTTTGGCGTATTTCCTGCTAATTGTGCAATGGTTCTTTCATCTGCTAGAACAATTTCTTGAATTTGGGCTGCCGTTAAATCTAAAGGCAATTTAATCGTGAAACGCATTTTTCCATTGAACGAAACTGGATATTCTTTTTCAGATTCTACCAAATACTTTTCTTCGAATTTTGGAAAAGCAACGGTCGCAATTGAACCTTCGTGACCTAAAGCAGACCATAATTCCTCGGCGATATGTGGTGCATAAGGAGAAACTAAAATCGCTAATGGTTCTAAAATGGCTCTGTGATTGCATTTTAATTGTTGTAATTCGTTCACGCAAATCATAAATTGAGAAACCGACGTGTTGAATGAGAAATTCTCGATGTCTTCCGTAACTTTTTTGATGGTTTTGTGTAACGATTTGTACATTTCTGCTGTTGGTTCGTTGTTTACAATAACCGAACCGTTGTCATCAAAATATAATCTCCATAATTTTTTTAAGAAACCAGAAACACCTGTAATTCCTGCTGTGTTCCAAGGTTTAGATTGCTCTAATGGTCCTAAAAACATTTCGTATAAACGTAAGGTATCTGCTCCGTATTCTTCACAAATATCATCTGGCGAAACTACGTTTTCATATGATTTAGACATTTTATCAACTTCTCTAAGACAAATAAACTTTTCTTTTTTATTTGTAATAAATTCCGAATTAGTAAATCTGATGTCATTTTCTTTTAACTTTTCAAAATCTAATTCATTATTAATATTTACATATTTTATCGGTACTCTAATTTTGTAATAATTAAAACCTAATTTATAAATTTGATATTTTTCACCATCAAAACCTGTTTTAGACATTTCTTCATTGAAATTTTTAAAGAATTTTGAATAAATTTCATTTAAAAAACTATCTTTTGTTTCAATAAACTTTTTATCAATTTCATTCTGAGGCTTTGTGATTGATTTCCTGAAATACTCCATTAAATCATTCGAAAAATAAACTTCTTTTAGGATTCGATATTTATCCAATACTTTATCAAAAACTTCATTTTCTTCTTTTGATAATGGCATAGAAACTTGATGTTTCAAAGTTAATTTTTCACCATCTTTAGGTGTATCGGGTTTTCTTTTAATTTGTATGTTAAAACCAACCATACTAAGATAAGCACTTTCTCCCAAAATCATTCCTTGATTGATCAATTTCTTGAAAGGTTCTTCTGTTGGGGCGTAACCTCTGTCTTTTAAGAATTTATTCCAAAAACGAGAATACAATAAATGTCCGGTTGCGTGTTCGCTTCCGCCAATGTATAAATCTACACTTTCCCAATATTTTAAAGCTTCTTCATTTGCAAATTTTTCTGTGTTGTGCGCATCCATATAACGCATCCAATACCATGAAGAACCTGCCCAACCTGGCATCGTATTTAATTCTAACGGGAAAACTTTCACGTTATCTATTAACTGATTACTAACCACTGAACACTGAACACTATCCCAAGCCCAAACCGTTGCATTACCTAATGGTGGTTGTCCGTCTTCGGTTGGTAAATATTTTTCAACTTCTGGTAATACAATTGGCAAGTGTTTTTTGTCAATCATTTGTGGTAAACCATTCACGTAATATACAGGAAAAGGTTCACCCCAATATCTTTGGCGAGAGAAAACCGCATCACGTAAACGGTAATTTACTTTTGCATTTCCTGCACCTAATTGTTCTAAAGCTTCAATTGCTTTTTTCGTTCCGTTTTTATAATCCAATCCGTTTAAGAAATCAGAATTCACTAATTCGAAACCGCTTTTTTCTCCAAAAGCTGCTTCTGAAATATCTTGATTGAAAATGTTCTTAATTTCTGGCATTCCGTTAGTTCCTTTGAAGAAATTTGCGAAAGCATAATCACGCTCATCACCACAAGGAACCGCCATAACCGCACCCGTTCCGTAACCTGCTAAAACGTAATCGCCAATCCAAACAGGAATTGGTTCTTTTGTAAATGGATGTTCGGCATAAGCACCTGTGAAAACGCCTGAAATAGTTTTTACATCTGCCATTCTTTCTCTTTCTGAACGCTTTGCTGTTGCTTCTACATACGCTTCAACCGCTGCTTTTTGTTCTGGAGTTGTAATTTGAGCAACCAAATCGTGCTCTGGCGCTAATGTCATAAAGGTAACTCCGAAAATAGTATCAGGTCGTGTGGTAAATACAGAAATTCTGAATTCTGAATTCTGAATTCTAAATTCTACATGAGCTCCAACTGATTTTCCAATCCAATTTCTTTGTGATTCTTTGATGGATTCACTCCAATCGATTTCGTTTAAACCTTGCAATAAACGTTCCGCGTAGGCAGAAATCCGCATTGACCATTGTGTCATTTTTTTACGAACTACGGGATGTCCACCACGTTCTGAAACGCCGTTTACGATTTCGTCATTCGCTAAAACGGTTCCTAAAGTCGCACACCAGTTTACTTCGGTTTCGGCTAAATAGGTTAATCTATATTGTAAAAGTTTTTTTTGTTGTTCTTCTGATGAAAAAGCATTCCATTCTGCTGCTGAAAATGGTGCGATGTTATCATCACAAACTGCATTTACATTGGCATTTCCGTTTTTCTCAAATTCTTGAATTAATATACAAATGCTTTCTGCTTTATCGGTAGTTTTATTGTACCACGATTCGAATAATTGAATGAAAATCCACTGTGTATGCTTGTAATAATCTGGATTTGAAGTACGCACTTCACGACTCCAATCGAAAGAAAAACCAATTCTATCCAACTGATTTCTGTAGCCTTGAATCGTGTTTCCTGATTTGTCCACACCCCCTTCAATATTCATTCGTGTCGTATCTGCAGGATGTTGTCCTGTTTGAATCGCGTATTGTTCGGCTGGCAAACCGAATGAATCATATCCTTGCGGATGCAATACATTAAAACCTTTATGTCTTTTATATCTTGCTACAATATCGGAAGCAATGTAACCTAGCGGATGCCCAACGTGTAAACCAGCTCCCGAAGGGTAAGGAAACATGTCTAATACATAGTATTTTGGTTTTTCTGAATGGTTAGATGCAGCAAAAGTTTGATTTTTTGCCCAATATTGTTGCCATTTGGCTTCGATTTTTTCGTGGTGGTATTTCATGTCAGTTTTCTGTTATCGGTTTTAGCCAAAAAAATAAGGTGCAAAAATACATTTTATAATACTAAAGTTAAAACTTTGTTGTTATATTCTATGTAAACAAAATTTCTTTACTATTTTTACGGCTTAAATAGAATTTTATGGCATCATCTTTTGAAAATTACAACAAGCGGCGTTTAATTTCGTCCTATTTTTCGGTAGTTTTAAGTATCTTTTTAGTATTGTTTCTTTTAGGAGCTTTAGGACTTTTTGTAATCAATTCAAAAAAGATAACTAATGACTTTAAAGAAAACATTCCTATGACGGTTTTCTTCAATAATGATGCTAATGATTCTACCATTAGTGCATTTGATGTAAAAATGAAAAATGCGAAATTTATTAAGGACTTCGTTTTTGTTCATAAAGACAGTGCTGCAAAAAATAATGTAGACATTGTAGGAAAAGATTTTATGGAATTTTTAGGCTTTAATCCATTACAAAATTCATTTGATATTCACTTAAAAGGTGATTATGTGAATGCCGATAGCATCAAAAAAATTGAGCGTACAATTCGTAAAAATGAAATGGTTACCGAAATAATTTATGATAAAGAACTGGTAGATTTAGTAAACAATAATATAAGAGAAATCAGTTTTTGGATTTTAATTATTAGCGGAATTTTAACTGTAGTTGCTATGTTACTAATTAATAGTTCTCTTCGCCTTTCGGTCTACTCACAACGATTTACGATTAAAACGATGCAAATGGTTGGTGCAACTAAATCATTCATAAGAAAACCATTCATTTGGACGAGCATTAAATTAGGATTAATTGGTTCGGTATTAGCAATTATTGGGTTAATTGGTATTGTAGTTTATGTAGATGGTTTATTTCCAAGTTTAGGAATTGCTAAGGATTACACTTCTATTGCAATTGTAGTAACAGTGATTTTATTGATTGGAATTATCATTACTTCTATTAGTACTTATTTTGCTACACAACGCTTCTTGAATTTAAAAACAGACGATTTGTATTAATTTAAAAACAGACGATTTACGATTTTAAAATTAAATAAAAAAAAACATGAATAACGTAAATAATAAACATGAATTCCTTTTTAGCAAAGTAAATTACAAAATTCTTTTAGTGGGATTGGCAGTAATTGCGCTTGGATTTATCTTAATGAGTGGTGGCGGAAGTGATGACCCTAATGTATTTAATAAAGAAATTTTTAATTTCAGACGAATTCGTTTGGCTCCAACGGTGGTTTTAATTGGATTCGGAATTACGATTTATTCGATTTTGAAAAACCCTAAAAAATAGTGTTCAGTTTATTAGTAAGCAGGTTTTGCTAATCATTATCGCTAATTACTAGTTACTAAATTATGAATACACTCCAAGCAATTATTCTTGCCATTATTGAAGGCATAACCGAATTTTTACCTGTTTCTTCAACAGGTCATATGATTATTGCCTCGTCTTTTTTTGATATTGCGCAAGATGATTTTACCAAACTTTTTATAATCGTAATTCAATTAGGAACAATACTTTCAGTGATTGTTTTATATTTTAAACGATTTTTCCAGTCGCTTGATTTTTACTTCAAATTATTCGTTGCTTTTATACCAGCGATGATTTTCGGATTGTTATTTAGTGATTTTATCGATGGTTTATTAGAAAATCCTATAACAGTAGCTGTTTCATTAATTATCGGAGGATTTTTATTATTGAAAGTAGATGAGTGGTTTGAAAATTCGAAAAAAACTGAAATTTCATATTTGACCGCTTTTAAAATTGGATTATTTCAATGTTTAGCTATGATTCCAGGTGTTTCTAGAAGTGGCGCAAGCATTGTAGGAGGAATGACTCAAAAATTATCCAGAACAACTGCTGCAGAATTTTCATTTTTCTTAGCAATTCCAACCATGTTAGGAGCAACTTTGAAAAAATCATACGATTATTATAAAGATGGTTTTGTGCTTTCAGACGATCAAATCAATTTATTAATCATTGGAAATGTAGTCGGATTTATTGTGGCATTAATTGCTATCAAATCATTCATCGGCTTTTTAACCAAATACGGATTTAAAATTTTTGGTTGTTACCGAATCGTTGCCGGAATTGCAATCCTACTCATTCATTTCTTTGTTCAAAAATTAACTATTATCTAATGACGGCAGAAGAAATTTTAGAAGGAAAAATAATTTTGGTTGACAAACCTTTCAAATGGAGTTCGTTTCAAGCAGTTAATAAGTTCAAATATGTTTTAAGAACCGAATTGAATCTTCCAAAAAAATTCAAAATTGGTCATGCGGGAACTTTAGATCCTTTAGCGACGGGTTTATTGATTATTTGCACTGGAAAATTTACCAAAAGAATCATCGAAATTCAGGCACAAGTAAAAGAATATAAAGGAACTATAATTTTAGGTGCTACTACCCCATCTTATGATCTAGAAACCGAAGTTGATGCTACTTTTCCAACAGAACACATTACAGAAGCCTTAATTATAGAAACCACAAAACAATTTATTGGTGAAATTAACCAAAAACCACCTGTTTTTTCTGCCATTAAAAAAGATGGAAAGCGTTTGTACGAACATGCTCGTGCAGGAGAGGAAGTCGAAATTCAATCGAGAAAAACTATCATTTACGAATTTAAAATTACACGAATTCAATTACCAGAAGTAGACTTTAGAGTTACTTGTAGCAAAGGCACTTACATTCGATCATTAGCATTCGATTTTGGATTAGCATTGCAATCTGGAGCTCATTTATCAGCGCTTCGTAGGACGAAAATTGGAAATTATGCTGTTAACAATGCGATTACTCCTGATGATTTTGAAAAATCACTTCGTGATAAAAAATAAAATTTATTTATTTTTTATTGCAAATTTCAGTGATATTAACCACCTTAATGTTTTATTAATAACTACTTTTTTATGGTGTTAATTTGTGATTGAAATACACTAGAATTACTCTTTATTTATTCCTGTTTTCTCTCATAAATTTCGCTATTTGATAAAAATAGTTGGGGTTGGGTGCTAATATTAAAAATGTTAATTTAACTATTTTTTAAAGTAAAAAACGTATCTATTCAAACAACTCACTCACCACATCTTCAATTTTTGCTACTACAACAATTTTAATCCCCATATTTTTTAAAGAAATTTTGTTATGTTTGGAAACAAAAATTGTAGTAAAACCTAATTTTTCTGCTTCTTGAATACGTTGTTCAATACGGTTAACGGGTCTAATTTCTCCAGAAAGTCCCACTTCTCCTGCAAAACAAAAACCTTCTGCAATGGCAATGTCTTCATTTGAGGATAAAATAGCAGCAACAACGGCTAAGTCAATGGCAGTATCTTCTACAGAGATTCCTCCTGTTACGTTTAAGAAAACGTCTTTTGTGCCTAATCTAAAGCCAGCACGTTTTTCTAAAACTGCTAAAATCATATTCAACCGTTTAGCGTTGTAGCCTGTAGTACTACGTTGTGGTGTGCCATAAACAGCAGTGCTTACTAAAGCCTGAATTTCAATCATCAACGGACGCACTCCTTCTAAAGTAGTTGCAATTGCCGTTCCTGAAAGTTGCTCGTCTTTGTGTGAAATCAAAATTTCTGAAGGATTGTCAACTTCGCGTAAACCAGAACCTTGCATTTCGTAAATCCCTAACTCGGCAGTAGAACCAAAACGGTTTTTCAATGAACGTAAAATACGGTACACATGATTTCTATCGCCTTCAAATTGTAAAACGGTATCCACCATATGTTCCAAGATTTTAGGACCAGCTATGGTTCCGTCTTTCGTAATATGTCCAATTAATAAAACAGGAATATTGGATTCTTTCGCATATTTAATCAACTCTGCTGTACATTCTCTAATTTGAGAAATACTTCCCGGAGACGATTCAATATAATCAGTATACAAGGTTTGAATCGAATCGATAATGACAATATTGGGTTCAATTTCTAATATTTGTCGGAAGATATTTTGTGTTTTTGTTTCTGTTAAAATGTAGCAATTATCACTATTTGAAGTAATTCGTTCGGCACGCATTTTAATTTGCTTTTGGCTTTCTTCTCCCGAAACATAAAGGGTTTTATAGGGTAATTTTAAAGCAATTTGTAATAGCAACGTACTTTTCCCAATTCCAGGTTCACCACCTAATAAAGTTAATGAGCCTGGAACTAATCCGCCACCTAAAACCCTATTCAGTTCATTATCAGAAGTATTAAATCGGATTTCTTGTGCAGTATCTATTTCTTTTACAAGTAAAGGTTTTGTAAGAGATTTGGAAATAGAGCTTGTTGTTTTCCAAGCTACTTTTTCTTCTTTTTGAACTAATTCTTCTGCAATGGTATTCCATTCTTTGCAAACATTACATTGTCCTTGCCATTTTGAATATTGGGAGCCACAATTTTGGCAAAAAAAAACCGTTTTTATTTTACTCATTTTATATTATTCTGTTTATTCTACAGGAATTTCCACTGGAGCATCTTCAATAGGTTTGTCTTCTTTTTCTTTTAAAGCCTCTGCTTTATTTAACATATAATCTTTGGTTAGTTCTCTAATTTCTTCTCGTGTGTAAGCTCTTTGGTATTCTTTTAATGCTTTTTTAAAATTACCTGTTTTTTCGTAGTACATTGCTTGATGGTATGTTCCTAAAATTGTTTTAGGATAATGTTTTTCGGCATATTTAGACAATATTTGAAAATCTTCATAAGCTTTGTTTTTTATAATCGCCGCTTCAATAGCTTTAAAATCAGATAATCTTGGTTTGATTCGTAAACCTAATTTAGTGTTTAATTCGTTATATTTTTCAATTAAATAATCAGCATAACCCGATTCTAATTTTAAAATTTTGTCTTTAAATTCTACCATTGAAATAGGTTGATAACCATCAAAAATAAAATACAATGCATTTGGGATTGCCTTTGCTACTAACGAATAATGGGAAGCTCCTTTAAATGAATCATTAAGGTATTTTAAATTTGGATTTGTAATCGCTTTGATATTTGTGTCTAATTCAGCTGCCTTTTCGTTAGTTTCTGGTAAATCACTTCCACCTGTTGCTTGATAGTAAAATATAGGTTTTGTGATTTTTGTCAAGCGCTCTGCAATTCTACTCTCCATTGCTGGAGCCATTTCAGGAGCTAATGAAATGTAGGCATTGAAAACAGGATTATCTTTGTATAAATAGAAATTTAAAAAACCAGCAGTTGTGTCGTGACCTGCTACTATTCTAAAAGGTAGTGTTCTATATTTTGCCTCAACATATGGATATAATTCTTGTCCAACGAATTCAAAGAAGCTTGCTCCTGGACCAGAAGGGAATCCAGCTTCGTCAAATTCGCTATCTTTAAAACGAGTTTCCACGTTATTTTGATTAATTGCGATGATAATCATTTCTGGTAAATCGTCCCAATAATTACCATATTTTAAAATCCCTTCAAAAGGATCTAACAAATATTCACCATCTAATAAAAATAAAGTAGGATATTTTTTTTCAGGACTTGATTTGTAGGAAGGAGGAGTAACAACTGTAAAAGTTCTTGTGCCTATTACATTTGCTTCAATCGATTCAGGGATTCGTTGTGCAAAAATACTTGTGGTTGCTAATAAAATTAGCAAGAAGATCTTTTTCATAAGAAAATAGTTTGGTTAAATGGTGTAGCAATTTACTAATTTATTTTTTGTTTAATATAGGTAAGAGCAAATAAGATAATAAACCAAGTAATATTGTTAAAATTGTTTGAGAAGTCCAAACTATCCAGCCAAAAGCTACACCTACGTCGTTAGGTATTCCGTAAAGAGAATAAATCATAGCGATTGCCAATGGGAAAGCTCCTAATCCTCCATTTGTAAATCCTACAGCAAGTGTTCCAAAAATAAACCCCATTACAACTATGTCAAAACTTATATTTGCTGTTTCAGGCATTGCAAAAATGGTCACGTAAAACATCATTAAGTAAGAAAACCAGATAAAAAAAGAATGAAAAATGTAATTCCATTTGTTTTTCATTTTTAAGATGCTTTGCATGCCTTCTATTAATCCAGAAAGTTTTTTTTTAAGCTTTGAAATTATCTCCCATTCGGCATAAATCCATACCAAAATAAAAATGATAAATAGAACAAATCCAGCGATTATAGACCAAATTAAGGTTTCAAATTTCACACCTTTATCTATCAAAAACTTATAGATTTTATCAAATTGAGATACAAATCCAATTGTAATAAAAAGAAGAACTATTAACATGTCAACAATTCGTTCAGCAACTATGGTGCCAAATATTTTGTCAAATGGCATATTTTCGTATTTTTTCAACAAAGCAGCTCTAGATATCTCACCCGAACGTGGAATGGTTAAATTGATCAAATATGAAACACAAACGGTCATTAAATTATTATGAAATTTAGTTTGATAGCCTAAATGTTGTAAAGCAAATTTCCAGCGATAAGCTCTTGACCAATAACCAAATAAAGCAATGAAGAGTGATAGAAAAATATAAAAGTAATTTGCTTTTAAAAAGCTGATTTGAATTTTTTTTAATTCATCAGGAGTTAATGTTGTAAATTGATAATATATAATACTTATTCCAATAAGTAATGGAATAAGTAAGCCTAAAAATTTACGGATTGGTGTTTTCAAACTACGTTAAAGAGTTGTTTTTTTCGTTAGGAAAAACTAATGTAGGTTTGAACTTCTTTGCTTCTTCAAAGTCCATAATTCCATACGAAATAATAATAACGATATCACCTCTGTGCACTTTTCGAGCAGCAGGACCGTTTAATGTAATTTCACCAGTATTTCTTGGTCCTTTGATTGCATATGTTTCTAATCGTTCTCCATTGTTGATATTAACGATTTGTACTTTTTCGCCTTCTATAATATTTGAAGCTTCCATAAGTACTTCGTCGATGGTGATACTTCCTATGTAATTCAAATCGGCACCTGTAACAGTTACTCTATGAATTTTTGATTTTACTACTTGAATTTGCATAATACAAAGGTAATTAATTTAGTGAAATATTATCAATTAATCTAATTTTCTCGATAAAAACAGCAATGAATCCGCGATATTTTTTGGTTATGTCTTTTGTTTCTGCCGATAAAAGTGTTTCTTCATCAGCAATTTCAAAGTATTCTAATTCAAATTCAGAATGTTTTTTAAAGGATTTTTTTACAAATTTAATTGTTTCTTTGATAGATTTTTTTTGAAAAATTTCTTTTGCTTCGGTTAAAATTTCAAAAATTAGTGCTGTTTTTTTTCGTGCTTCTGGCGAAAGCCTTTCGTTTCTTGAACTCATTGCTAAACCATTTTTTTCTCTAAAAATTGGACAACCAATTATATTAACAGGCAATTTGTGCGTTGAAATTAAATTTTTTACAATTTGGAGTTGCTGAAAATCTTTTTCACCAAAATAGGCGTTTTTTGGTTGAATAATTTCAAACAATCGTTTTACTATTGTTCCTACACCATCAAAATGACCAGGCCTATGTTTTCCCTCCATTTGGTCTTCTAAACCATTGTATTTAAATGACTTTGAAATCGTATTTCCTTCATAAATATCAGAAACAGAAGGGTTATAAACAATGATTTTAGTACTAACAAGGCTCATTTTTTCAACATCTTTTTCAAGTGTTCTTGGATATTTTTCAAGATCTTCTGCGTTGTTAAATTGTGTTGGATTCACAAAAATACTCATCACAGTAATATCGTTCTCATTAAGTGATTTTTCTAATAAGGATAAGTGTCCTTCATGAAGAGCTCCCATAGTTGGGACAAATCCAATAGATTTCTTTTGATTAATTAGCGGACTTAAAAAAGCACTTAAATCAGACTTTTTATTAAAAATAAGCATTTTGATAAAGATTAATTAAGACGCAAACTTACTATTTTAGTGGATAAATCCATAAAAAATTGTAATTTTGCAAAGTTTGTTTAAAACAATAATTAACTAGAATACATTATGGAAGACAAGAGGATATTGTATGTATCATCTGAAGTGGTGCCTTATTTAGCGGAAAACGAAGTTTCTTTACAGTCGTATGAAATGCCAAAAATGATTAATGAGTTAGGTGGTCAAATACGAATTTTTATGCCTAGATATGGTAATATTAACGAAAGAAGACATCAATTGCATGAAGTTATCCGTTTATCAGGAATGAATTTAGTTGTCAATGATATGGATATGCCTCTTATTATTAAAGTAGCTTCAATTCCGAAAGAAAGAATTCAGGTTTATTTTATTGATAACGACGAATATTTCAAAAGAAAAGCAACTTTTTCAGATGAAGAAGGGATTTTGTATCCTGATAATGACGAAAGAGCTATTTTTTTTACAAAAGGAGTAGTTGAAACCGTAAAAAAATTAAATTGGGTTCCTGATGTAATTCATGTTCATGGTTGGATGGCAGCTTTATTACCGGTTTATTTGAAATATTATTATAAAGATGAAGGTATTTTTGCAGAAACAAAAATTATTTCATCGGTTTATGAGCAGGGTTTTGAAGGAGAATTAGACACTAACTTATTAAATAAAATATTGTTCGACAATATTGATAAAGAAGCATTATCTTTAATTAAAAAACCAAGTTATGAAAACATAATGAAGCTTTCCGTTTTGCATTCAGATGCTGTAGTTATTGGTTCTGAGAAGCTTTCTCTAACTTTAACAAAATATATAGAAAGTTCGAACAAACCTTTTTTACCTTTCGCATCTAAAGACATAATAAAAGAAGCATATACTTCGTTTGTTAAGAATATCGTATTATAAAGGGTTTATCTACTATGAAAAAAAGTTTTCTTAAAATATTTTCCGTAATCACAATTGCTTTTGCTGTAATTTCTTGTGACAAAGATTTCAATTCTATAGGTTCAGATCTTGTTGATGACGCTCATTTTGATTTAGAGAGATATGAAGTTGAATATATAAAAACCTATTCAAAAGCTACTGGGGCTGTTCAGTCAAATAATTTACCAATTAATGCTTTAGGTATTTATAAAGACCCATATTTTGGTACGACAAAAGCACATTTTGTTTCGCAAGTTGAGTTGTCAAATGCTAATCCCACTTTAGGTGAAAATGCTGTTATAGATTCAGTTTATTTATATGTGCCTTATTTTAGTACTATAAAATCAACTACTTCTGCTACTGAAAGAATTTATAAGTTGGATTCTGTTTATGGGTATTCAGATGATGCTAAATTTAGACTACATGTCTACGAAAACCGTTACTTTTTGAGAGATTTTGATCCTGAAACAAATTTTCAGAGCTCACAAAAGTATTATTCAGACGAAAAATCACTTATAGATCCTCCTAACAGAGGAACAGAATTATTAAATAATAGTTCAAACACAGCTCAAAATGAAGAATTTCTTATCAGTAATAAAGAAATTATTATATACAAAACAAACGGAAGCGGCTTGTATGTTGACAACGCTGGAGTCGTATTAACCAATCAATCAGACGTTTCTTTACGAGTTATTAAAGAAAGAAAAGCACCAGGTATTTGGTTAGACTTAAAAAACAGCTTTTTCCAACAAAAAATATTAGATGCAGCGGCTTCTGGAGTGCTATTTAACAATAATACTTTTAAAGATTATTTTAGAGGATTGTTATTTGAAGTAGAAGAAATAGTTCCTGGTCAAGGAGCATTAGCCATGTTAAATTTTTCATCGGCAGAATTTAAAATTCTTTTTAAATCTGAAATTGGTGGAGGCGTTCCATTAAGAAGAACTCTAAGTTTGCAAATGGGATATTCTTCAACAAGTTCTAAAAAAAGTAATTCAATCAATTTTTTAGAGCATGATAGATCTACTGAGTATAATGCTGCGCTAGATGCTTCAAGCAATGTAACCGGATATGATAAGCTATTTGTAAAAGGAGGAAATGGTTCTTTAGCGTTTATAGATGTTTTTAACCTAGAAGAGGATAATCTTACATTGAAAGATGATGGACAACTTGAAGGTTCAGAAGAAACACCTAATCCAAATCAAATACCCGACGAGTTAGATAGACTAAGAAGTAATTTGAAATTAAATAAATGGTTAATTAATGAAGCTAATTTGGTTTTTTACTCTGAAAATTCAATTATGGAAGATGGAGTAAATGATGGCAAAGACACCAGAATAAAGCCACAAAGAATTTATATTTTTGATGCTACAAACAACAAGCCAATAATAGACTATTATGCAGATCCATCAACTAGTTCTAATGTAAAAATGAACAAAGGATCTTTTGGTGGTATTATTGCTAAAATTAAGGATGACAATGGTAATGTTGTTGGAACAAAATATAGTTTTAGAATTACTGAGTACATCAAAAGATTATTAATCAATGAAGATACTAATAATAATACAAATATACGAATTGGTGTCTCGGTAACAGAGTCTATTAATCTAATATCAAATGCTTATATAAACCCAATAAACCCAATAAATATTGCTGGCGATATGGTTGAATTTTTACCTGTTGCGTCTGTTATAAATCCTTTAGGGACAGTATTACACGGACCTCTAAGTACTGCGACTTATGTTGATGAGAAAGGAAATACAGTTCCTATGAAATTAAGATTAAGAATTTATTTCACTAAACCTAACTAATATTATATGTGTGGAATTGTAGGTTATATAGGTCATAGAGATGCGTATCCAATTATTATTAAAGGATTACATCGTTTAGAGTACAGAGGTTACGATAGCGCTGGTATTGTTTTATATGACGGAAAAAATTTAAAATTATCAAAAACTAAAGGAAAAGTTTCTGATTTAGAGATCAAAGCTGAAAGCGAAAAAACAACTATTGGCAAAATAGGTATGGGACACACACGTTGGGCAACTCACGGAGTTCCTAACGATGTAAACTCGCACCCACATTTTTCTAACTCTGGAAAATTAGTGATTATTCACAATGGTATAATTGAAAATTATGAACCATTAAAACAAGAACTAATTAAAAGAGGTTACACATTCAAGTCTGATACAGATACGGAAGTGTTAATCAATTTAATTGAAGACGTTAAGAAAAAAGAAAACTGTAAACTTGGGAAAGCAGTTCAGATTGCTTTAAATCAAGTTGTTGGTGCTTACGCAATTGCGGTAATCGATGTAGAAAATCCAGATGAAATTATAGTTGCGCGTTTAGGAAGTCCATTAGCAATCGGAATTGGTGAAGATGAATTTTTTATTGCGTCAGATGCAACCCCGTTTATTGAATATACTTCAAACGCTATTTATTTAGAAGATGAAGAAATGGCAATTGTGCGTTTACATAAACCATTAAAAGTTAGAAAAATTAAAGATGATTCGTTGGTTGATCCTTATATTCAAGAACTTCAATTAAACTTGGAGCAAATTGAAAAAGGTGGTTATGATCATTTCATGATGAAAGAAATTTACGAACAACCAAGCGTAATCAGAGATACCTATAGAGGAAGACTTTTGGCAAACAAAGGAATTATCCAAATGTCGGGTGTTGAAGATAATTTAGAAAAAATCTTAAATGCAAAACGAATACTTATTGTGGCTTGTGGAACTTCATGGCATGCAGGATTAGTCGCGGAATATATTATCGAAGAATTTTCAAGAATTCCAGTAGAAGTAGAATACGCATCAGAATTCAGATATAGAAATCCAATCATTAATAAAGATGATGTTGTAATAGCTATTTCACAATCGGGTGAAACAGCAGATACGTTAGCAGCAATCAAATTGGCTAAAGAAAACGGAGCATTTGTATTTGGAGTTTGTAATGTGGTAGGTTCGTCAATTTCTCGTGAAACACACGCAGGTGCTTATACACATGCTGGCCCAGAAATTGGAGTGGCTTCTACAAAAGCATTTACAACACAGATTACTATTCTTACTTTGTTAGCTCTCCGTTTAGCGAAAGCAAAAGGAACAATGAATAATTCAGATTACCAACGTTATTTATTGGAATTAGAATTAATGCCAGAAAAAGTACAAGAAACATTATTGACTAATGATGTAGCAAAACAAATTGCAGAAATTTACAAAGACGCAACTAATTGTTTATACTTAGGAAGAGGTTATAATTTTCCAGTTGCTTTAGAAGGAGCATTAAAATTAAAAGAAATTTCATATATCCATGCAGAAGGATATCCTGCAGCAGAAATGAAGCATGGGCCAATTGCCTTAATTGATGAACATATGCCAGTAATTGTAATTGCTCCAAATAAAGGACATTATGATAAAGTAGTAAGTAATATTCAAGAAATAAAATCTAGAAGCGGAAAAATTATTGCCGTGGTTACTAAAGGAGATACCCAAGTTAAAGCTTTAGCAGACCATGTAATTGAAATTCCTGAAACAAACGAACCGTTTACTCCATTATTAACTACAATTCCGTTACAATTATTATCTTATCACATTGCTGTTTTAAGAGGTTGTAATGTCGATCAGCCTAGAAATTTAGCAAAATCCGTAACTGTAGAATAACATTTCAAAAGCGAAATTGGAAGATTTCGCTTTTTTATTGCAAAAAATTCAAAAAATAAATTGCAAAATTGTTTTAGAAAAAACTATCTTTGCACTCGAAAAAATACATCTTTTTTCAACATTAATTAGCTATTAAATAAATACATAAGCAATGTCTAGAATCACAGGAAAAGTTGCACAAATTATCGGGCCAGTTGTTGACGTCGTTTTTAATGACTCAAATAACGAATTACCTAAA
>Ga0209480_10000464_pt1 | contig 33840 bp, 34 predicted proteins | sample JI61114C2DNA_FD_187501 | JGI IMG/M metagenome (GOLD analysis project Ga0209480, IMG submission 187501) | Wastewater effluent complex algal communities from Wisconsin, to seasonally profile nutrient transformation and Carbon sequestration -... | ecosystem: Engineered > WWTP > Effluent > Algae... | reverse complement strand
ATATCATTCAAATGGTCTCCAAATTTATTGTTTTTTGAAGGTTGTAAAAATTCTAGCGTAGCAAATTCGCCCATAAAATATTTTCCCGAATACTCGTCTGTTGTTGTTTTAGTGGTGTTTTCTTTAGATACAAACAAAGTATCTTTCACAAATGAATTAGAAAATAAAGCGGTATAATCTTCTTCTTTAATACAAATAAAAATAGTGTTGCAATCTATGTTAGATTTTGCTTTGCTTTGCCCCATCATACTGGTTGATGTTAGGTAAACTGCTAGTAAAAAAGAAGTTATATTTTTCATTCTATCGTTGATTATAAATTTGAATACTACTTATTTTGTCATTATAGTTAATGTGGTAAGGGTCACCTTCTATGGTTTTTAATTGGCTGTAATCTTCGTTGCTCCATCTTTGCATATTTGTTCCTTCTTGCCAATAGCCATCTAAAGTAGCATTGTATCCTGAAAAATTATCGTTCTCAAAAATTTGAACTTCATATCCTTCGGGAATCAGTATGCTACTAATTCTATCATTCCAATCGCTCCCCATTTGTTGTAAGGTATAAGTACCTGTTTTTAGCACTAATCGTTTTCCTTTAAAATTTTCGTGTTCAAAAAGCCAAATTTCATCTCCTTTTGGGTTAAATAGTGCCACACTATTCACAATATTGTCTGACACCTTTACCGTTGGAATTGATTTATCTTTTAAAAGCTGGTTTGAAACAGTTCTACTTTTTTGTGCATAAGTGTAATTTACCAAAAGAACAAATACTATAAAAGTTAGCTTTTTCATTTTCTTTAATTATTAAAACTACCTGTTATTTTTCCGGATGATTTTTCGGATGGTTTTGTTTTATTTTTATTAATCTCATACAGTTCTCCTTCAAAAGTTCCTGTGATTTTTTTGCCCGAAACTTTTAAAGTTAAAGAACCTCTAATTTGATAGGCTTTATCCTTTATCTGCAAAACGCCTGCTTTCTTATTATCATTTATAGCATAAGTTCCCGATTTTTTGGTGGGAGCAATTAAACTTATGGTAACATCAGGCGTTGTATCTAATGTTAGATGTGACGAAATAAGCAAGCCTTTTTTAGGGTCTTCTATGATAGATGCGACTTCATTTGACGTTTTTCCATTCATTGTGAAGGTAATTTTGCCAGGAGCTTTTTGTAGTTCTTTGAGCATTGCATCCACTTTTGGGTCGCCTGTTTGGGCATTTGCAGTAATGGCAAATACCAATACTATTAAAATTAGTATTTTTTTCATTTTTTTTTTTAATTTTAATATGTTACTTATTTTTCGTGATGCATTTTAGAAATTCTAAATATTACTGATTTATCAACATCGTTTGAACGAATATAACCACATCCTTTTTCGGTATTGTCAAACTTTTTATAGACACCTGCAAAATTATTTTCTATTCCTAAAATATTATTTTTAGAAAGCATTCCTGAACAAGATTCGTTTTTGAAATCAATTTCAATTTGAGCATCTTTATTTGCAAGTTCTTGCTCATCTATGCAAGCTACTATGACTGTTAATTTATCTGTATTAGCAATTTGTAACTTATATTTTATGGTTTGATAATTAGTAACCAAAGAAGGAAAAACACCATTAATTGCTGTTACTTGCGGATTGATACTTGGAGCACCATACGAATAAGCCATTAATTTTATTTTCGGGTTTTCGCCTCTAAATAAGGCATAAATTTCATCGGTTGTATAAATTCCGTCTTGAATAGCAATATATACATCTATTTCACCGGCATGTTGAATTATTTTTTCGGGTTTAACCACAGGTTTAATAACCGATTTAGTTCGTATTTGAGCAAAATTTGATTGAGAAATCAATAAAAAAAATGCTGCTAAAAACATGTTTTTCATACTACGCTGTTTTATAATTAAGTTACTCTATTTGTTGGAAAATAAATGATAAATCACCATTATAATAATCGTTTGAAAAATAAATAGGATATATAAGACCGGGTGTATCAGTAAAACCGAATGAATCAAAACGAATATTTCCAGAAGTTATAGGATATGTTATAAGCGAACCATTAGATTTATCACGGTAATACCAATCATCGGAGTTCATAGTTATAGCATATTTTTTATCTTTTTGTAATTCAATAGGTTCGATGTTTTTTGTGGTTGTAGTTGCTGCTGTAACTACATTAATATACTCTGTTCTAATTACTGTTTTAGTAGTTGCATCCCATAAAGTAACTCTTAAATTAGCGTTTGATTGTGGAAGTGATACTACAAATGCCTTTATTGTTCCTTTTACTAAAGGAGTAAATTCGTTACCTACTTCAGATGTTGTGCCATCTACAACATCGATAATACCACCATTAATCCCTCCATTTGTGAGATATCCAATAAGTGGATTTTCTTCTTGATACGTTACAGGTGTTGGTTCATCGTTCTTACTACAAGAGAAAAGGGAGAAAATAATTACGAATAATGTGATTGTTTTTTTCATTGTTATTATTTTAAGTTAATTTATTACTATTACTCTGTTTGTTGAAATTTGAAATTTATATCACCCATAAATTCATAACCACCGCCATTTGTTTCTGGTAGTACATCTAATGAATAAGCATATCCCGTTTTATTAAACCCTGTAATAGTAATATTCCCTGAAGTTACTGGATAAGAAACTTCATTTTGATCCGCTCTTGTATGTTCGTAAAGGTAATTTGCGCCAATCGAAATGACATACTCTTGATTTTTTGTAAGTTCTAAATCAGGTATGGTTGTGCTAATTTCAGTACCAGCTGTAGCTACATTTATAGTTGTTGAATAAATGGCAGTTCCAGAAGCCTTATCCCAAATTTTTACTACAACATTATTATCCGCTGAAGGAAGTTTTACAAGAATAGCTTTTATTTTGCCTTTAACCTTCGGTATAAAACTATATCCAAATGCTTCTGCACCTGTATTTACGAGTGTTGTAGCATTTTGACTAAACCCCGTTGATGTGAGAAAACCAGATAGTGGATTTTCTTCTTGATACGTTACAGGTGTTGCCTCATCGTCTTTACTACAAGAGAAAAGCGAGAAAATAATTGCGAATAATGTGATTGTTTTTTTCATGATTATTGAATTTTAATAAATTAATACACAACAAATGTATTTTAAGAAACAATAAATAAAAATCACTAATAGACCAACGACATTTTAAATAGACAGACAGCTTATTTATTGAATAAATAACTTTTTCCTACGATTATTGAAAGTAAACCTAAAGTAATCATTAAAAGCAGTCCAGGTATTTCTTTCCAACTGATAATTACTGCTTTTTCAGGGTTGTTTTTAGGATAAGCAACGGTGCAATTTTCGCCTATTTCATAATTGAATAAAACAAAAATTTGTGGTGATTTACTATAACTTTTTATGGTTTGTCCATCATCTGAAATAAATTCAAAAAAAGGACTTCTTCCTGATAATTTTCTATTGGTTGTAACCATTTTTGCCCCATTACGACTTATTTTATAACCAATTATTTTTGCCTCGGTGCTAGTTCCCATCAGTGGATACGCTATTACTTTATACAAGCTATTTCCCCAAAAAGCAACGATACCCATTCCAATAATTAGCATAGTTATTCCAATAACATTTGGGTTGTTGGTTTTCATATGTTTAAATTTTATTTTTTAGCGGTAACATATGGTATCGCTTTTTTAATCATTGGTGTTTGCTTACGCAAACTTGTTGTTAATGGCGATTTCATATTTTTTAGTTTATGCTTATTTTTTGATTTACTATTTGCCCATTTTCCAATTCTATTTTCAAGAAATAAATACCCGATTTTTCTATCGAAAATTGCTTGTTGGTAATTGTTTTTACTGAATTTTCTTTTCCTAAAACATCAAAGGCTTTAATGCTTTTAATAGTTTCAATTGTATCGATAGCAAAAACACCATTAGACGGATTTGGATAAACCGAAATTTTGCTTTTTGCATCAAAGCCATTAGTATTCAAACTTGCACAGGTTGGCGAGAGGTTCAATTCAAATTGGTTAAAGAAATTCCACATCAAAATTTCTAAACCTCCACCACTTGGCCATCCATGTCCTCCTCCTAATCTTTTTATTAACGAAACTTGCTTTGATGCTCCGTTTGTATTACAAAATTCGATACGGTAATAACTATTTCCTAAATCAGTAGTGTTTGTGTAGGTATCGGCTCCGCAATTTAGATAAGCAAAAGGTGTAATTGGCCATTCGCCCCAAGGGATAGGAGTATCATCAGTATCTGGATAGGCTACCACACTATCACTTGATCCATGGCAATGCAGTAGAGGAACTTTTACAGCAGTTGTAGAAGCAAAATAATTATTTATATAGGTATTATCACCATACATACTTGCAGCGTAAGGAGCAAAAGCAGCTATTTTATTGGGCAATGCAATGGCTAAATGATAAGCCATAAAGCCACCACCCGAATGCCCAGCAACATATACTTTGTTATTATTGATAAAATAGGTTGAACATAAAAAATCTATCATATCCGAAATAAATAAAACATCATTTGGACCATCGTTTAAATCATTATTTACAGGTTTGTTCCAAATGCCACTTCCTAAATCGTTAAGCGAATTGGGATAAACGGTAATAAAATTATTCGAATTAGCAATGGCATCCATCCCACAATAGCTTTGTATTCCTGCACCTGTGCCACCATCACCATGTAGCATAATTACAACGGGTTTGTTCGATGGAATTTGTGTATCATTGTAATGCACAATAAAAGTTCTACTTACACCATTAGATGTAATTGTGTGTGTTACATCATTACTAAACAGATAGTTAGAAATGAATACAAAAGCAGTAATAAGTAATGTTTTTTTCATGGTAATTGATTTTAAGATTTTTGACAAAATTGTGTCAACTAATTCATCTAAAAAACTACCAATAGACCAACAACATTTTAAATAGATAGACAACACTTTTTTGATTAAAAAAAATTATATATTTGAACTATTAAGTTTAAAACATGAAAAAATACAATTGCGTAATAATCGATGACGACGAAATAGACCGTTTAACGGTGGTTTCTTATGCCAAAAGATTTTCTGTTTTAAACATAATGGGTGTTTTTGAAAATGCTGAAGAAGCCTTACCTTTATTAGAAAAAGAAAAAATAGACATTCTTTTTTTAGATATTGATATGCCAATTATGAATGGTTTAGATTTTCGTAAAAAAACAATGGAAGTTCCTGTGTGTATTTACATTACAGCACATCCAGAACATGCTGTGGAGAGTTTTGAATTAGATACATTAGATTTTATTGTAAAACCAATCAAATTAGATCGTTTTACTCAAACTATGAGTAAAATTGAGGATTATATGGAATTAAAACTCAAAGCACAATTGTTTGAATCGTCCATTGGAGGCGATGTAATTTATATTAAAGAAGGACATAACGAAACTAAAGTTAAACTGCACGATATTTTATATCTTGAAGCATTAAAAGATTATACAAAAATTGTGACTTCTACCAAAAAACATTGTGTGTTAACCAGTATTGGAAATTTATTAAAAGAAAATCATTTTCAGTCTTTTGTAAGAATACACCGTAGTTTTGCTGTGCAAAAACAATTTATTGAAAAGAAAATGTCTAACGAACTTTTACTTAATAACGGAATGCTTATTCCTATTGGTAGAAGCTATAAAGAGAATTTGAGTTTTTAGGTATGAAAAAAATAGTTTTATTAGTTGCGTTTTTCTTTGTATCAATTTTCTTACATGCACAAAGTGAGAAAATAAACCCTGTAGAACTATTAAGAGAAAGATTAAAAAAAGAGAAAAATATTGATTCTATTATTCATCTAAATAATAAAATAGCAATTGAATTGAAAAACAATAATGCAGTTGATGAAGCATTATTAGTTTTAAGAAAAACAATAAAATTTTCAAAAAAAAACAATAATATAAATGGCCTTGGAGGATCATATCTAGTATTAACAAATATTTATTTGTATGGTGCTGAGCTTGATTCTGCTACCTATTATAACAACAAAGCCATTGAGTCTTTTCAAAAAATAAAATCGTACAAAAATATTGCTAAAGCTTATTTACATAAATCCATAATATTTCAAAGTAAATCAGACTTTAAAAACCAATTAAAATATACGTTAATCTCTTTAGAATTTGCAAAAAAAAGCAAAGACTTTGTTTTAATGTCTGGTAATTATAACAATTTAGCAATGTATGCTTTAGACCAACACAAGTATGAAGAAGCGCTCAAATATGCAAAAAATAGTAATAAATATGCGTTAATTTCCAAAAACGAACAATCTATAAATAATAGTTATACTGGTTTGGCAGAATCATATAGTTTTCTTAACGATACCGTTAACGCCAATAAAATTTTTAAAATTGGTTATGAATTTTCTAAAAAAAGAAATAACAGCTTTGCAATAGCTTGGTTTTTAACTAATTGGGCTAGACTCCAGAAAACTCCAGAAGCTTTAAAAATGAGATTAGAAGCTCAGGAAATTTGGAATGAATTTGGTGTAAACCCAATGTACGTTCACAATACAGGAATGATTGGTGTTTTATATATGAACTTATATAGTGAAGAAAAAAACGTTGTTCAAAAACAAAATTACTTAAAACAAGCAGAAAAATATCTAACCGAAACTATTGAAAATGCTTATGATAATCATGATATTATGAATTCCATCGAATTTAATAAATCTCTCTCCAAACTTTATCAGATAAAAAAAGAATATGACAAAGCTTATTTGCATTTAGAAAAATCAACTGCTCTAAATGATTCTATAAACTCTCAAGAAATAAAAAATAGTTTAGCAAAACTTGAATCCCAAAAGGAGATTGAAATTAAGAATAAACAAATACAAATTAACCAACTAGAAATCAAAGCAAAAGATAAACAAAAATGGTTCTATATTTTCGGAATTGGTTTGCTAGCAATAATTGGAGGATTATTATTTTATCAAAGTAGAAATCGTAAAAAAATTAATGAAAAACTACAACTTTTAAATACAGAATTAGATCAAGCTAATAAAACCAAAACTCGCTTTTTTAGTATTTTAAACCATGATTTAAGAAGTCCAGTGGCAAACTTGATTCACTTTCTTCATTTACAAAAAGACAGTCCAGAATTGCTAGATGAAGAAACCAAAAACCGAATGCAAAACAAAACCATAACAGGAGCAGAAAACTTGCTTTCATCTATGGAAAATATTTTATTGTGGAGTAAAGGACAAATGGAAAACTTTAAGCCACAACCAAAAAAAGTTTCTGTAAATCAATTATTTGACGATACTAAAAAGGTGTTTTCGGGTTATCAAAAAATTAAATTTGAATATCAAAACCCAGATAATATTGCCATTTTTACGGATGAAAATTATCTAAAAACCATCATTAGAAATCTAACCAGTAATGCAATAAATGTATTTACCACTACTCAAAATCCAACTATTATTTGGAAAGCTTGGCAAGAAAACGGAATATCCTATTTATCTGTAACCGATAATGGACCTGGTGCAAGTAAAGAGCAATTCAAAGCTTTATATGATGACAAAGAAGTTGTTGGAATTAAAACTGGTTTAGGATTGCACTTAATTCGTGATCTAGCAAAAGCAATTGATTGTGAAATTTCTGTAGATTCTAAAATTGATATTGGAACTACATTTACTTTGAAACTATAAAAAAAGGCTCAACTTTCGTTGAGCCTTGAATTTCTTTTTCAAATATTATAGTAATGCATCAATTGCATCAGTATACGTTTTCTTTGGAGCAACACCAACTTGTCTTCCTACCACTTCTCCGTTTTGGAATACTAAAACTGTTGGGATGTTTCTAACTCCGTATTTTGCAGCAAACTCTTGATTTGCATCAACATCTACTTTTCCTACTACTGCTTTTCCTTCGTATTCAGCAGAAATTTCGTCGATAACTGGACCAACCATTCTACATGGACCACACCAAGCTGCCCAAAAATCTACTACTACTGGTTTGTCTGATTTTAATACTACTTCGTCAAAAGTAGCATCTGTTATTGCTAATGCCATATTTTTCTTTTTAGTTTTATACTTATTTGAATTGCAAATTTAGGAATTAAATTGAAATGATTTCGCTTTTAAAAATCAGTTTTAATTATTCTTATATTGTTAGAATTGATTAAAAAATTATCAAGCCCAAAAAGGAATATACTTTTTGTATTTTCTTGAATTACTCATTGGATCATCATCTTTTATTAACCCATCATTTATTGTGTCTTTAATAATCCTTGATGCAATAGCTGAATTTTGCTCTTCTATTTGAAAGCGCTCTCTTAAACTTTGATTAGTCATAATGTCATTTGAAACATATCGCAAACAAGCATGTTGATAACAAGCTCTTATTTTATCTTTCTTATCTAACTTACTCAAATCTTTATAACTAAAAAGCGTTATTCTTGTTCTCTTTTCAGACACAATAAAATCTACTGCTGGTAATTGATACATTTCATTATAAAAAATAACTTTATCTATACCACTACCTTTCTCTTCGCACATTCCAAACCTTCTTAAAACATCCGCAAGCCTTTCATTTCTGGAAACATACTCGTCAATAAATCGTTGAGGTGTAATCAATGGAATTCCCGGATTCGAAATTTCAATTCTATCTGAAAATATTTCTATCATTGGAAATCCTTTTTCACTAAAGTCTTGATGGATAATTGCGTTTGCAACAAGTTCTCTTATTGCAATTTCAGGATACATTCTAGTTTCACTTCTAAAAGCTCTTCCTATTTCCTCATTAGCTGGAAGTTGACCATTAATCCAATCTATTAATCCCTCAAAACCTACGGCATAACCTCGTTTCCCTATTTGCTCTCTTATTGTGTCAATCTTGTTTTTCCCTTTGTAAACAATAACACGAACTGCCTTTCTACCTACCTCCTCAAATTCATCTAAATTTTTAGCTAGTAGTATGGCTCCTAACTTAGTAATATCGTAGGAATCTTTATTTTTTTTAATAAATTTTTCTGAAACGAATTTTTCTATTACTGCTTCCTGATTATTAGGATAAGGTAATTTTAGTAATTCAAAATAAGTTTGAGTATTTAATAAATTTACAACTTCATTTGAAGTTAATTTTTGCTTTATTAATTGTTCTTCCAAGGGCTTAACTGGTTCTTTTCGCCATATTTTAGCTTCTTTTTCTGGAAACTCATTCAAGTTTCTAGTATAACTTGAAATTCTTACATACGGCTTATGAAGAAAACTTACTGGTCTATTTATGGCACTTGGAATAATTACTAATGAAATATTTATTCCTTCTTTGTATTCAAAACAATGAGTTCTAAAATCAATTTTGGGTTCTAGTCTATTAATTAGCCAACTTTCTATATCTTCTTTTCCTTTTTTTGCAGATTTAATATTAAAAGTTGTACCTAATATTTTGTGTGTTTTATCTTCAATTCCATAGACAAGATATCCAAAAGGCTGATTATGCAAACACGCTCCATTAGCTAATGCAGAAATTCGCTCCCCTATTTCTTCTGCTGAATGATAATTATGTTTAAACTCAACCCATTCACTTTCGTTAGGTTGTTTTGCCAAATCATTTACAATATTTATTAACTTTTCTTGCTCCATAATCAAATAACCATCAAATAAACTTCTCTTTATTTATAAGGGCTTAACACAAACATACTATACTTTAATCAAATAACCATCAAATAAGATTATATAATTGTTAATAACTTTTGCAAACAATCTACATCTTTTGTCTAAAAAACTAATTCAATTTAAAATTGACTTGCATTTTTTCTAATTCTTGAAGTAACTCAGACGAAATTTTTACTTTCAATTTTCGGCTTGGCATAGAAAGTTTTGTTTTTACAATAATTTCTTCTTTCTCTACTGGAACTTCAATATTCATTTCTACATCTTCACCTGCTTCATCAATCACTTCTTCATCAACATCAATTGGCGTTATTAGTGAAACATCTGCTGCTGTAGTTTTAATTTTTTCCAATTCCATAACTTCAAAAGTCACCGAATTATCACCCGCATTTGCAGCAAAAAGATTGTTTAATTCAGTAACAAAATTGGAATGCAAATCTTTTATATCTAAATGAATAAATAGTTTTTTGGCAAACGTTGGCAATACATCGGCTAACATTTTGGCATCTAAAAACTGAATTCGAGGATCTGATTTTTTACCTGTTTCACGATTTACCCAACCTTCTTTCACGTTAATCTTAAAATATACAAACTGATTTTGCAACAAGAAATGACGGTATTTTAAATATTCTTCATCAAAAATTCGGAACTCGTAACTTTCATCATAGCCTTCTAACACAAAAGTTGCCCAGCCTTTTCCGTTTTTGGCAGTTCTGTGTTGGACATTGGTAACAATTCCTCCAAAAGAAAGATTTTTACCCAAATGCTGTTCTAAATTTTTAAGCGATTCTAATTTTGCATTACAGAAATATTTCATTTCAAACTTGTAATCATCTAACGGATGTCCTGAAATATAAATTCCAACGACTTCTTTTTCTTTGGCTAATTTTTCCATCGTGCTCCAATCTTCACAAGGAGGCACGATTGGCTCTGCAATTTGCACTTCCGAAGCATCGCCAAACAAACTTACTTGTGATGAATTTTCGTTTTCTTGAAATTTCGAACCATAACGAATCGCTTTTTCTAAAAACGTAATTCCATCGCCGTCATGATGAAAATATTGAGCTCGATGAGTTTCGGTAAAACCATCAAAACCACCTGCTAATGCTAAGTTCTCAAATGCTTTTTTATTGGCAGCACGCAAATCAATACGTTTGGCTAAATCAAAAATAGATTTGTAATTTCCGTCTTTTCTATTCTCAACAATAGTTTGAACAGCTCCTGCTCCAACGCCTTTAACAGCTCCCATTCCGAAACGAACCGCATAATTTTCGTTTACCGTAAATTTATAGTACGATTCATTCACATCTGGACCCAAAACGGCCAATCCCATGCGTTTACATTCTTCCATAAAGAACGACACTTGCTTGATGTCGTTCATGTTATTAGAAAGTACCGCAGCCATGTATTCAGCAGGATAATGCGCCTTTAAATAAGCCGTTTGATAAGCAATCCAAGCATAACAAGTAGAGTGCGATTTGTTGAAGGCATAACTTGCAAACGCTTCCCAGTCTTTCCAAATTTTCTCTAAAATAACAGGGTCGTGACCTTTTTCTGCGGCTTGATTGATAAATTGAGGTTTCATTTTGTTCAAAACATCAATTTGTTTTTTACCCATTGCTTTACGCAAAACGTCGGCATCCCCTTTTGAAAATCCAGCTAATTTTTGTGACAAAAGCATTACCTGCTCTTGATAAACAGTAATTCCGTAAGTTTCTGCTAAGTATTCTTCACACGCTTCTAAATCGTATTTGATTTCTTCTTCGCCATTTTTTCTTCGAACGAAAGAAGGAATATATTCCAATGGTCCCGGACGATATAATGCATTCATAGCAATTAAATCGGCAAAAACAGTTGGCTTTAAGTCCTTCATGTATTTTTGCATTCCAGGCGATTCGTATTGGAAAACCCCAACCGTTTCACCTCTTTGGAATAACTCATATGTTTTTTGGTCGTCAATTGGAAAATTATCAGGATCTAAATCGATTCCTAAACGATATTTTACCAATTTAACCGTGTCTTTAATTAAGGTTAGGGTTTTTAATCCTAAGAAGTCCATCTTCAACAAACCTGCGCTTTCCGCTACCGAGTTATCGAATTGCGTAACATATAAATCGGAATCTTTTGCCGTAGTAACAGGAACGAAATTGGTAATATCACTTGGCGTGATGATTACTCCACAAGCGTGAATTCCGGTGTTTCGCATGGAACCTTCTAACACTTTTGCTTGCTGAATGGTTTCTCCTGCTAAATCTTCTGAATTGGCAATCCCAATTAATTCTTTGACTTTATCGAATTCTTCCGAACGCAATGCTTTTTTGACTTCGCTTTCGTCTTCGGCTAAAAATCGGGCTAAATTCCATTTGGAAGGCATCATTCCTGGAATCAATTTGGCGATTCTATCGGCTTCGAATAATGGCAAATCTAGAACACGAGCGGTATCTCGAATCGCTGACTTCGTAGCCATTTTACCATAGGTAATAATTTGCGCCACCTGATTAGAACCGTATTTATTGATTACATAATCCATGACACGACCACGACCTTCATCATCAAAATCGATATCAATATCGGGCATGGAAACACGGTCGGGATTTAAGAAACGCTCAAAAAGCAAATCGTACTTAATTGGGTCGATATTCGTAATTCCTAAACAATATGCCACAGCAGAACCCGCAGCAGAACCACGACCTGGGCCAACAGAAACATCCATTTTTCGGGCTTCGGCAATGAAATCTTGTACAATTAAGAAATAACCTGGATAACCGGAATTGGAAATCGTGAGCAATTCAAAATCCAAACGTTCTTTGATGTCATCGGTTAATTCTGGATAGCGTTTTTCGGCTCCTTTGTAGGTTAAATGTCTTAAATAATTATTCTCGCCTCGCACGCCACCGTCTTCGGCATCTTCAGGAACTTCAAATTCATCAGGAATTTTAAATTTTGGAAGTAATACATCACGATATAAAGAATACGCTTCCACTTTATCAATAATTTCTTGAATATTGATAATTGCTTCGGGTAAATCGGCAAAAAGTTGTTTCATTTCATCACCCGATTTGAAATAATATTCCTGATTAGGCATCCCATAACGATAACCACGCCCGCGACCAATTGGTGTTGCTTGTTTTTCACCATCTTTTACACACAATAAAATATCGTGCGCATTGGCATCTTCTTTATTAACGTAATAGGTATTATTGGTTGCAACCAACTTCACATTGTGCTTTTTCGCGAAAGCAATTAATGTTTGATTAACGCGATTTTCGTCTTCTTGCTTGTGTCGCATTAATTCAAGATAGAAATCAGAACCAAATTGCTCTTTCCACCAAATTAAAGCTTCTTCAGCTTGACTTTCACCGACATTCAGAATTTTACTTGGAATTTCTCCGTATAAATTCCCGGATAAAACAATGATGTCATCTTTGTATTGCTCAACTACTTTTCTATCGATACGCGGAACGTAATAGAAACCATCGGTATAAGCAATTGAAGACATTTTGGCTAAATTGTGATAGCCTTTTTTATTTTTTGCCAATAAAACTACTTGATAACCATTATCTTTCTTGGTCTTATCTTTATGATCATCACAGATATTGAATTCGCAACCTACAATAGGTTTGATTTCCGTTTCAGTTGGCTCTTCTCCTGCTTCAATTGCAGCTTCAATTTTTGCTTTAGCGACTTTGTTATGATTCATAACGGCACTTACAAAATGGAAAGCACCCATCATATTTCCAGTATCGGTCATAGCAACCGCTGGCATTTTAAATTTTGCCGAAGCTTTCACCAAATCATTAATTGCAATAGTAGATTGCAAAACCGAAAACTGTGTGTGATTGTGTAAATGCGCAAAAGCAGCGTCCTTTAAATCTGATTTTACTTCGTCTGAAATTGTAGTTTGAACTTCCTCTTGCTCGATTTTTTTCAAACGCGCTCTAATTTCCTCAGAGGCTTGTTTCAGATTGATATGCTTTAATCCAATTAATTGGATTTCACCCAGATTTTTTTCTCGGAAACTTCTGAAATATTCTGGTGTTACATCTAATTCTTCTTTGGTAAAAACTTCTCTTTTGATTAACTCTAAAAAACAACGTGTTGTAGCTTCCACATCGGCAGTTGCATTGTGCGCTTCTGCAAATGGTTGGTTGAAAAGGTATTGATGTAATTCAGTTAATGTTGGTAATTTAAATCTTCCGCCACGACCACCTGGCAGTTTTAATAAACTGGCAGTAATTTCGGTACAAGTGTCTAAAACTGGCATTTTAGTCATATCGGAACCAATATTCATACGATGGAATTCGCATCCCATGATATTAACATCGAATCCTACATTTTGACCTACAATGAATTTCGTTTTTGAAAGTGCGATGTTGAATTTCTCTAAAACTTCCGATAAGAGAATTCCTTGCTCCATTGCCAATTCCGTAGAAATACCATGAATTCTTTCGGCATCATATGGAATATTAAAACCTTCGGGCTTTACCAAATAATCTTGGTGCTCGATAAGATTTCCCATTTCGTCATGCAACTGCCATGCAATTTGAATACAACGAGGCCAGTTATCGGTATCGGTAATGGGTGCCGACCAACTGCGAGGTAATCCTGTGGTTTCTGTATCGAAAATTAAGTACATCTATCTGATAATTAAGCTTTAGAAAAATTTAGAAGCTGATTTTGAATAAAAACAAAAATACATTTTAAGTTATTGAATGCCAATTTAAGTTATCAACAAAAACAAAAAACCACCTGAATTACTCCAGATGGTTTTAATATTTTTAAATTGTTTTTTAGAATGTTGAGATTGGAATCTTATAAAAAACACCTTCTGAGAAAGTAATTACTTCACCTTCTGCATTAACAACATTAAATTTGAATTTTCCAGTATATAAACCATTATCAACTTCTTCGATAGTGATTTCTCCATTACTTTGCTGAACATTAACAACTCTAAAAGTTGCATTTTCATCACCTCCAACTACAGTAACGATATCTCCAGCTACATATCCTTCACCTCTTGCTACAATAGTTACATTTGTTACAGCACCTGAAGCAGTTTGAGTAGCAACCCTTAGTCCTACACCTGAACCTCCGATCGTTTGCGCACCTGGAACACTTGTATAACCAGTTCCGCCTGTAATCATTCCAGATAATTTAAATGCTGGTCCTTCAACAGTTGTTGTATTGTAAAAATCTTCAAACCCATCGATATCATTAGTGTAAGACGCATGATTACCCACATAATCATTTGTACCTAAAGTATAAGTTCCTAGATCAGAAGCGCTTGATTTTAGTAATACGGTTTCATATGGTGTATAAGCAGTAATCGTCATTCCTCCATCACCATCGATAGAAACTCTTGCATCATTTGCTCTCCACTGCACATCATTCAATTTTGCTTGAAAAGCGGGAGTGTTAGTTTGTATATCTTGCTGACAAGAATTAAAGAATACTACTATTGCTATTAAAGAAAGAATTTTTTTCATTGTGTTAAGTTCTAATTATAAGTAGGAAACAAAAATAACTTTTTTATCTAAATAAACACATATTAGTTCTAAAATATTTTTTTTGATAGTTAATATGTTTGTATTACAAAGTTTTATATATTTGCACCCTTAAATAACCGAGGTCGAGAACCTCAAATTAATCACAAGATTATGTCAGTAAAAATTAGATTACAAAGACACGGAAAAAAAGGGAAACCTTTTTATTGGGTTGTTGCAGCAGATGCAAGATCAAAAAGAGATGGTAAATTCTTAGAGAAAATCGGAACTTACAATCCAAACACTAATCCAGCTACTATCGATTTAAACATCGAAAAAGCAGCAGAATGGTTACACAATGGTGCTCAGCCAACTGACACTGCAAGAGCAATTTTATCTTACACTGGCGCTTTATTAAAACACCACTTAGATGGAGGAGTTCGTAAAGGTGCTTTAACTCAAGAACAAGCTGATGCTAAATTATCAACTTGGTTAGACGAGAAAGCTGGTAAAGTTGATGCAAAAAAATCTGGTTTATCTAAAGCAGAGGCTGATGCAAAAGCAAAAGCATTTAAAGCTGAACAAGAAGCAAACGCAAAACGTATTGCTGCTCAAGCTGAAGCTGCGAAAGTGGAAGAAGTAGCTGAAGAAGCTGCAACAGAAGTAACTGAAGAAGTAGTAGAAGCTTCTGCTGAAGAAACTCCAGCTGTTGAAGAAAACAACGAAGAAACTCAAGCATAATTTTATAGCGATTCCATGCGTAAAAAAGATTGTTTCTATTTAGGTAAAATCGCGAAAAAATTTAGTTTCAAAGGGGAAGTATTGGCGTATTTAGACACCGACGAACCCGAATTGTATCAAAATTTGGAATCAGTTTTTGTTGAAATCAACAAAAGTCTGGTTCCTTTTTTTATTGAAAGTAGTTCGCTTCACAAAGAAAAATTCTTACGTGTTCGATTTGAGGACATTCAAACCGAAGAAGAAGCAGATGAAATTATGGGAAGCGAAATTTATCTTCCACTTTCTATGTTACCAAAACTAGAAGGAACTCAATTTTATTTCCATGAAGTGATTGGATTTGATGTTATTGACACTCTCATAGGAAATATTGGAAAAATCGCAGCTATTAATGATAGTGGCGCACAACCTCTTTTTGAAATTGACAAAAACGGAACTGAAATTTTAATTCCGCTTATTGATGATTTCATCATTGCTCTCGACAGAGAAAAAAAATCTATTACTTTAAAAATTCCTGAAGGTTTGGTTGATTTGTATTTACAATAGTTTACAGTCGCAGGCACAGTTTACAGTTTTTTTAAATTGTTTAAATTCAATCCTTATTCATTTTGTTCAAATTCAAACAATTCCACGTTAATCAAGATCGTTGTGCTATGAAAATTGGCACGGATGGTGTTTTGCTTGGCGCTTGGTGTCCAATTGATAATAATCCGTTTTCGGTTTTAGATATTGGTGCTGGAACTGGAATTTTATCTTTGATGTTAGCCCAACGAAGTAATGCCGAACAAATTGATTCTTTAGAAATAGATGAAGATGCTTACGAACAATGCGTTGAAAATTTTGAAGCTTCTCCTTGGGGTGACAAATTATTTTGTTTTCATGCGAGCTTGGATGAATTTGTTGACGAACCTGAAGATGAATACGATTTAATTATTTCAAATCCGCCTTTTTATACCGATGATTACAAATCAGATAATACTTCGCGAGATTTAGCACGCTTTGAAGATGCATTACCTTTTGGAGAATTAATTGAAGCGGCTGCGTTATTACTTTCGGATAACGGAATTTTTTCTGTGATCATTCCCTTTAAAGAAGAAGAACAATTTGTTTCTTCATGCAAAGAATTGAATTTATTTCCATTAAAAATTACACGTGTAAAAGGCACTCCAACATCTGAGATCAAAAGAAGTTTATTGGCTTTTTGCAAAATAGAACAAATTCCTTTAATTGATGAGTTAGTCATTGAAATTTCAAGACATAATTACACTTCTGAATACTCAGAATTAACGAAAGAATTCTATTTGAAGATATGATTTAAAAATTACAACATTTGTTCGTTGATTTGTTAAAAATCTTTACTTACTTTTGTGACTTTCAAATCAAAAACTATGAGACCAGACTTATTTCAATCTCCAGATTACTATTTATTAGACGAATTATTATCCGACGAACATAAAATGGTGCGTGATGCTACACGTGCTTGGGTAAAAAAAGAAGTATCTCCAATTATTGAAGAATACGCACAAAGAGCAGAGTTTCCACACCAAATCGTAAAAGGTTTAGGAGAAATTGGAGGGTTTGGTCCGTATATTCCAGTGGAATATGGTGGTGCTGGATTAGATCAAATTTCTTATGGGTTAATCATGCAAGAAATTGAAAGAGGAGATTCGGGGGTACGTTCGACTTCTTCAGTTCAATCCTCATTGGTTATGTATCCAATTTGGAAATACGGAAACGAAGAACAAAGAATTAAATATTTACCAAAATTAGCCACTGGAGAATTCATTGGTTGTTTTGGTTTAACTGAACCAGATTTTGGTTCAAATCCAGCAGGAATGGTAACTAATTTTAAAGATATGGGTGATCATTATCTTTTAAATGGTGCTAAAATGTGGATTTCGAATGCGCCTTTTGCTGATATTGCAGTAGTTTGGGCTAAAAACGAAGAAGGAAGAATTCACGGATTAATCGTGGAAAGAGGGATGGAAGGTTTCTCAACTCCAGAAACACACAATAAATGGTCATTAAGAGCTTCTGCAACTGGAGAGCTTATTTTTGACAATGTAAAAGTTCCAAAAGAAAATTTATTACCAAACAAATCTGGATTAGGAGCGCCACTAGGATGTTTAGATTCGGCGCGTTATGGAATTGCTTGGGGAGCTATTGGAGCTGCAATGGATTGTTATGATACTGCTTTGAGATATTCAAAAGAGCGTATTCAGTTTGATAAACCAATTGGAGCAACTCAATTACAACAAAAGAAATTAGCTGAAATGATTACTGAAATCACAAAAGCACAATTATTGACTTGGAGACTTGGAGTTTTAAGAAACGAAGGAAAAGCAACTACAGCTCAAATTTCGATGGCAAAAAGAAACAACGTTGATATGGCGTTAACTATTGCTCGTGATGCACGTCAAATGCTTGGTGGAATGGGAATTACAGGTGAATATTCTATCATGAGACACATGATGAACTTAGAATCTGTAGTGACTTATGAAGGAACACACGACATTCACTTGTTAATTACAGGTATGGATGTTACTGGTTTTCCTGCGTTTAAATAATTAAATAATAGATAAAATTGATACAAAATGCTTCCCTAAAAAGAGAAGCATTTTTACATTTGTAGTATACGGGTTCAAAATCAAGAGTTATCCGAATTTCGTATATTAAATAAAAATTGTGTTGTGAATATTCAAACCATAAACCAATCGATACAAAATAAAAAAGAACAATTATTAAATCATTCGTTATACAATAAAGTAAAAACGATTGACGATTTACATTGTTTTTTAGAAAACCATATTTATGCGGTATGGGATTTTATGTCGTTACTAAAAGCCTTGCAAAATAAATTGACTTGTACTACAACACCATGGTTACCAATTGGAAACCCAGAAATTCGTTATTTAATTAACGAGATCGTTGTAGCCGAAGAAACCGATTTAACTATTGATGGCACGCGTCAAAGTCATTTTGAAATGTATTTAGATGCAATGATTCAATGTGGTGCTTCAACAGCTCAAATTAATGCGTTTTTACAACATGTGGAAGAAACAAAAAACATTTTTGTATCCATAAAGCAAAGTGATTTACATCCGAATGTGAAAGCTTTTTTAGATTTCACTTTCCGTGTGATTGAACAAGGAAAACCGCATGAGATTGCAGCTGCTTTTACCTTTGGAAGAGAAGATTTGATTCCGAATATGTTTACCGAAATCTTGAAGAATTTTCAAACCAATTTTCCTGAAACTGATTTATCAAAACTAATTTATTATTTTGAAAGACATATTGAATTAGATGCAGACGAGCACGGACCAATGGCAATGCAAATGATTGCTGAACTTTGTGGCACATCAGAACAAAAATGGAATGAAGTTCAAGAAATTTCAGCTTTAGCTTTAGAAAAAAGAATCGGACTTTGGAATGCAATTCAAGAACAAATGGAACAAAAACTTGAAATGGCATAATTTTTATATATTTATGCTACAAAAGGAAGCAATATGTCATCTCAAACTCGTTTAACAAGAGCTTACAAAGAAGCCAAACGAATTCCCTTTACCAATCAAGATAAATTTATTTTATTTAGCGATTGTCATCGTGGAGATGCAAGTTTTGCTGATGATTTTGCCAATAATCGCAATATTTACATGCACGCTTTAAATCATTACTATAAAAATGATTTTCAGTATATCGAATTAGGTGATGGTGATGAACTATGGGAAAACATCTTTTTTAAGACGATTTTTGAAGCCAATAAAAACATTTTTTTAGTACTACAAAAATTTTTCAATCAAGGGAAATTACACATGATTTACGGAAATCATGATTTCATTTTTCGAAATCCAAATACTGTAAAACGTGTTCTGTCGGAATACTTTGAACCCAGAGAAGGAAAAAATGTACCGCTTTTTCCTGGTATAAAATATAACGAAGCTATAGTTTTAGAAAACACAGAAACCAAACAAGAAATTTTCTTAACGCACGGTCATCAAGCTGATTTTATGAATTATGTAGGCTGGAAAATCAATCGTTTTTTGGTTCAAGTTCTTTGGAAACCTTTGCAAGTTTGGGGTATAAAAGACCCAACAAGTCCGGCAAAAAACTATGTAGAACTTATTAAGGTTGAACGTAGAATTAAAAAATGGATTGCTGCAAACGGAAATAAAATTACAATTACAGGACATACACATCGACCACGCTTCCCTAAACCACAAGACAATGCTTTGCATTATTTTAATGATGGAAGTTGTGTGCATCCAAGAAGCATTACAGGAATTGAAATTGTGGAAGGAACTATTACTTTAATCAAATGGTATATTGACACCACCGACAATGGTACGCTGCAAATTGTGAAAGAAGTTTTAGAAGGACCTTGTAAGTTGGAGGATTATAAATAGACTTTTTTTGATTTCCAAATAAAACCATCTAATAAATAATGTGTAAACTGAGGAACTGTTAATAATGGAACTAAAATAAATTGCCATTTAAAAGCTTTTATTCCTGCATTAAAATTTTCGTTCCAAACAAAAATTTCCCACAAATATTCTTCGGTGAAAGCAATTCCGATTAGGATTAAAACAAAGAAAAGAATTCCTTTACTGTTTTTAAAATGAAATAATTCGCCCATTTCTTCTTTAGGTTTTGAATCGATTTCTTTTAAATATATTAATGCCATGTAAGGAATTCCGTGAGAAACCACGTTTAAAAGTGTAAAAACTAAATCATTATTAAAATACACTATTCCAAAAAACCATGATGCTAAAGTTCCGATAATTATCAGGTTTTTTGGAATATTAAAATAGCTGGTTTTCAAATAAATATAAAGTGTTCGACATAAATAATATGCCACAACAAGAACATAAATTACAGTTGAAACTTGGATTAAAAACTGGCTTTCGTATCTTAAAAACTCTTTTTCTACAAACCAATTAAAAGCTCTTGGCGAAGAAAAAAACCAATATAACATTGGATAAATAGTTGCTGTGTAAATTATTAATGCATCTGAATATCGATTTATTTTTGGTTTCTCTTCCTTCCTTGCATATAACCTAACAAACCCATATTGCTGTCTAATGAAATGAAAGACAGCTACATAAGCTAAAACTGACCAGAAAACAGAACTACCAAAACCAAATAAAAATAAACCTATTAGAAAACAAATTATTGGCAAGCCAATGTAAAGTTTTTTTCTCCTTTGAAATTCGGATTTTACAAAGTAGGTTTTGAAAAGAGTCGCATAAACGTGCGCTACATCAATAAAAACAATCAAAAACAACCAAGTGTAAAAGGAATAATCTTCTTGAATTTGCGACAACCAATCCTGAAAAACAAATACAATTCCCAAAACAAAAAATGCTGGGAAAAGTATCAACCAAAAATCGGTTTTTGATTTATGAATCCAAGGTTGTTCCATCTACAATTTTGTTAACTACATTAATTCCTTGATGAAAAGCTTCTTCAAAAATAGAAATTCCAGCTAAATCGCTGTGTGCGAAAAAGATTTTATTTTCAATACTTTTTGATGCTTCTTTGAGCGATTTACTTTTTAGAAAATTAGGAACAGGACTTATCATTCCGTGACCAATTCTGTGAATTTCAATCGCACTTATATAATTATCAATATTAGGATGTACTATTTTTAAATCAGACAACACTAATTCTTTCCAATGTTCGATTGGTTTTTTTAGCAACTCCTTTCTATCTTTCTTTATGTCATTTGAACTAAAGCTGTAATAATACGTAATGACTTTTTTATCAATAATTTGCTCCAAGTTTTGATGCTGATTATAAACGTATCCAAGACCCTTTGCTTTGTAAATTACATTATCCCAAGACAGTGGAAAACTTCCATTATCAGGAATATCGGTTAATGTGATGGAAGCCGTAAACCAAGGAGCATAATGAAAATTATTTGCCGTATTTTTTCTTTCCGAAACTAAATACTTTGTGATATATTGTGGTGTGGCAAGAATTACATTTTCGGCTAAAATAGTTATTGATTCATTAGATTTAGCATTAAAAACTAACACTTTAACTCCATTTAAATTAAGTTGGATATCATATACTAAATGATTCGTCAATACTTTATTTTCAACAGCAGATTTTAAATGTTTTACCAATCTACCATTCCCTTCTGGCCAGGTTAAAACCGTATCGTCATATTTTTTGTTTTCGTGTTTTCTAGCAGCAAAATAATGAATTCCGGCCCAAGCAGAAACAAACTCGATTCCTAATCCAAAATCATCTTTACAGCAATAATTTACATATTCTAAAATTTCTTCCGCAGTAAAATTATTGTCCAACAACCATTCCTTCATGGTTATTTCATCCAGTGAATTTAAAGATTCATCTGATGAACAGAATGATTTTGGAATATCAAAAAAGTACTTTCCATCTTTACCTTTATTCTCCCTAAATTCAGTCATTTTTTGAAGAAATAAATCCATTTGATTATCAGCTTCTTTAGAATTTCCATATCTCGGAATTAAATCCGTTTGCCAAGAATTACGAATAAATAAACGTTCGTTTGGATCAAAACACAATTGCGTTTCATCAAAAACAGGTAAATTATCTTTATAATCTACTATAACTTTTGATTCTTCTAAAAAGTTTAAAAGTTCTTTATCTCTTACATTAGGTAAAGGCAAATAATGTGCTGCTAAAGGAAATTTAGAATACTGATTTTCACCATTTGCAGAATTTCCACCTAATTTATTTTCTATTTCTAAAACTAAAAAATCTCCAATTCCTTTTTTCTTAAATTGTCGCGCTGCTGATAGTCCGGAAATACCTCCACCTACAATTAAATAAGGTATTTGAATTTCATTAGTTGGTTTTGGAAAGTTCTTTAACCACAAACGATGTCCTAAAATATGATTGGTTCCGTTGAGTTTTAATGCAATTTCAATTAGTTTGTCTTTGCAAGAAACCAACAAACTGGGTACAGCAGCTATAATAGATAAAGCTGCTATTCGTTTAATAAAGGTTCTTCGTGAATTATAGTTTTCCCCACTCTTCATCAAAATAGCGTACTAAAATTTGATTGTCTAATCGATTTACTTCAACATTACTTGTCTTCATATCACTAGTAAATTGATTAAGCGAATTATATTTATAATTGTAAAATCGAAGATTTTGCGCCTTTCTTTTTACTACATTAAAATCAAAACTCGGGTTGTTTGATGTAATAGTAAAACCCCATTCGCCAAAAGATGGTACATAAACATGATAAGCATCTGTATTAGAAAAAGAAGTTTTTACAGTTTTATTGATACACCAAAATGATTTAGGTGCAAAATAGGGCGAAGTTGTTTGAATAACTACAACTGCATTTGGCGCTAAAATTTTAGAAAGCGATTGATAAAAATTAACAGAATATAATTTCCCTAAACTATAATTTGACGGATCGGGAAAATCTATGATGATCACATTATATTTTTTTTTAGCTTCTTTTACCCAAAGAAATGCATCTTGGTTAAAAACGCTTACTTTCTTATTTTCGAAGGAGTTATTATTCAAACTTTTTAGTACTGGATTTGTTGTAAATAACTTCGTCATTCCTCCATCTAAATCTACTAAAGTTATTTTTTTAACGGCATCATACTTTAAAATTTCTCTAACTGCCAAACCATCACCACCGCCAAGAACTAAAACTTCATCCACTGAATTTGCGCTTGACATAGCTGGATGAACTAATGCTTCATGATAACGATATTCGTCGGCTGAACTGAATTGTAAATTGTTATTCAAATACAATTTATAATCATTTTTTAAATGCGTCAACACGATTCTTTGATAAGAAGTAGTTTTTGTGAAAACGATATTTTCACCATATAATTTCTCCTCTGAAAAAGAGAGAATCTTTTCGGAAAAAATAAAAAAGCCAACTAAAAATAAAAATGAAATTATTGCTTTAGCTTTCAAAAAATACACTTTCTTGATTTCTTTTTCTAATATAAAACAAAGTGCAATAGCAACACTTAGATTAATCATTCCAAAAAATAAGGAAGTTTTAATAATTCCTAATTGTGGAATAAAAACCAAAGGAAATAATACTGAAGCAAGCAAAGCACCAATGTAATCAAACGTAAAAACATTAGAAACTAAGTCGCTAAACTTAACCTTGTCTTTTAGAATATTCATTAAAAGTGGAATTTCTAATCCGACTAAACAACCTGTAATGAACACTAAAAAATAAAGGATGAACTGAAAATAGGCTACTTTTTCAAAAAGTAAGAATAGTATAACCGAACTTAATCCGCCAATAATTCCAACCACAATTTCAATTTCTATAAACGTGTTGAGTTGATTTCTTTTGATAAATTTTGCAAAATAAGAACCTATCCCCATAGAAAATAAATATACTCCTATGATGAATGAAAATTGCTTTACAGAATCCCCTAAAAGATAACTCGCTAACGTTCCCGCGACTAATTCATAGATTAAGCCACAAGTTGCGATAACAAAAACTGCAAATAATAATAGGTATTCAAACCTGAAAAATTTACCCATGAATTGCTGCGCTAATAATAAGAGAAATTCCGACAATAAATGCTGCGAAAACAATAGCTAATGCAGTGTTTTTATTTTGAACAATTTCTTTCCAAGTATTTTCTGGAGTTAATTTTTCAATTATGTAATAACTAATTATTAAAACTACAACCCCAATAACTGAAAAAATTAAAGCATTCACAATGCCTTTTAATGCAATATATTCCATATAAAATTATTTATGATAAAATCGATTTACTGTGCTATGTCCTCTAGAACCCCCTGAATTGTACTTTTCTGTAGTTTCGCAATCGCAAATTCTACTTCCGGTAAAGGAATAACCTAAAAATAATGTGTAGACTAAAAGTCCAAATACTATTGCCCATTTATTATTAATGATAAACTGCTTCATATTACTACTCGGTATAAGGTGTAAAATCACTATTTTCCCATCTTCTTTGTTCGAAGTTTTTCTTTAAAAAGAAAATTATTGCAAAAATTCCACCCAGAAAAACCAAACTTAACATAAAATTCCAAACTGATGATTCGTTCCAAACCGCTTTTATATTCATGGTTTGATTAGAAGTATCCGTATCTTGTTTTGATGGTATTATTACTAAATGATATTTTCCTTGAGCTACACCACAAAAATTAAAGGTTGTACTTGTACTTCCTTCGGTCCAACTTTCTCCATCGGTATAACCGCTATAATACTCTATATCTTTTTGAGCATATTCTTCTTCATTTGTAGCTTCATTAACTAATGAAACTTGTGCGTTTGCCCAAGAATTCATTACATCAGAACTAGCTGAAACAACTAAAGGAGCAGGGCTTCCTTTTAATTCAAATGAAGACGAAATAAATTCTTTATTTTTATACTCTTCAAAATTGATAGATGCGTATAATACATTTTGTTCTGTTCTACCCATATTAAATAAGATATAGGTGGATAAAATCAATATAGCAAATGATATAAAAACAAGAAGAGTATTAAAAATATTAAATAAAAAGGGTTGTACAAGTCCTACTCCAGATTTTGAAGGAAGTTGGGTAACATTAAAGATTTTTTTTACTTCACTTGAAGAAATATGCTTTCCTAAATAAGTTGTATCATCATTATCAAATTCTTCAATAGAAATTATAAATGGTGGATTAATATATTCTACCATTTTAACTGGCCTACCACTTATTTCAAACTCATAAAAACCATATATTCTTGCAATGAAAGCATCAGTATATTCATAAAGATTGTATGATATTTCTTTATGTGTGAGTTTCTTGTATTTACGTGATACATCATACGACTCTGGAACTTCTTCAAGTAAAATCCAATGACCATCTGTTTCAGAAAGATATTTTACTTTACCGGATTTTGACATTAAAGTATATTCACGCCAATAATAAATAGCATGAGCTTTTTTAATGATTAGCCCAACAATTTCATAGGTTCCTCCATCAATTATTCCTTTTGTTCCAATTTTTAGAATGATATCTTTAGGGGAATAATTATACGATTTTTCGAATTTTAACTTCGAATTATTGTAGGTGAAAAAACTATCACAATGAGAACAACCAAAGCTTTTTACTTCAAAACTTGATTCAATAGCAGTGTTTTTATTGCATTTAGGACAAGTTAACTCCATATTTATCTTTCCACTTCTATTTGTTTAACAATACTTGCTTCAAAATAAGCTATAAAATCATTTGCGATACTTCTAACTTTATTAGAATTATCCTGAGAATAATTACACAAATAAACATCCATAGTTAACGTATTAATTTCTGGCCATGTATGAATACAAATATGAGATTCTTTTAAACAATAAGCAATCGTAAAACTTCCATTTTCAAAAACAAATGAAGTATTTCCTACTTTTTCTAACTGATTTTCAACCAGAAGATTGTCGGTAAAAGACACAAAACCTAATAAATCTAATAATTTATTGCTATTTGAAACTTCAAGCGTTAATAATTGATGTAATCCTAAAAGATTGCTTTGTTTTTCCATTATTTAAAAGTAAACATATTCTTTATACGTTTCATTTCTACAAATGTTACAATAAAAAATAAAAAAAAGCGAGATTTTTCTCGCTTTATTGTTCTGGTGCTATTTCTAATTCCAAACCTTCTAAATCTTCGGTGATGTGAATTTGACAACCTAATCGTGAATTATCCTTTACATGATAGGCTTCCCAAAGCATTGCTTCTTCATCTGGATTGCGTTCTAATGAGATTACATCGTTTAAAACATAACACTGACAAGAAGCGCACATTGCCATTCCGCCACAAACACCAACGGTTCCCTCTTCGGCTAATTCATAGGAACGAATTAACTCCATGATGGTCATGTTCATGTCGGTTGGGGCTAACACTTCGTGTTTTACTCCGTTTCTGTCGGTTATGAAAATGGTTACGTCTTGTGGCATTTTTAGTTTCAAGTTTCAGGTTTCAAGTTTCAGGTTCGCTTAACATGAAACCTGAAACTTAAAACAAAATTTTTATTTAATCAATCGATTTTACAACGGCTTTTTCAGCTTCTTTTCTGGTTCCATCAAAACCATCTACTCCAGAAACGGTGGTGTATTTCAACACATAACGTTTTCCTGGATTGATTCTATTGTACACACTTTGGCACATTAAAGTAGCTTCGTGGAATCCACATAAAATCAATTTTAATTTTCCTGGATAAATGTTTACGTCACCGATTGCATAAATTCCGTCGATGTTGGTTTGATAATCTAATGCGTTATTTACTTTGATGGCGTTCTTTTCGATTTCTAATCCCCAGTTGGCAATTGGTCCTAATTTTGGCGTTAATCCGAAAAGCGGAATGAAATAATCACACTCTGCTTTCATTCTAGCACCGTTAACTTCAATGTCTACAGCGGTTATTCTTTCACTTCCATTAAATCCAACAACTTCTGCAGGAGTAACTAATTTAATCTTTCCAGCATTTTTCAATTCTTGTACTTTTTCTACTGAATCTAAGGCGCCACGAAATTCGTTTCTTCTATGAACTAATGTAACGGAATTCGCAACATTCGACAAGAAAATACTCCAATCTAAAGCAGAGTCACCTCCACCTGCGATTACGATATTTTTTCCACGATATTTTTCTGGATCCTTTACAAAATAATCAACTCCACGGTCTTCTTTTTCGTAGAATTCGATGTCTTTTAAAACTGGTTTTCTTGGTTCAAAAGTTCCTAATCCACCTGCAATGGCAATGGCTTTTGCTTGATGTTTTGTTCCTTCATTAGTGGTAACTATGAAAGTTCCGTCTTCTAATTTTTCAATAGTTTCAGCAGTTTCTCCTAACGTAAATTCCGGTTGAAACTGTTTGATTTGTTCCATCAAATTGGTTACCAAATCTCCAGCTAATACTGAAGGATAACCTGGAATATCAAAGATTGGTTTTTTTGGATATAACTCCGCTAACTGTCCGCCTGGCTGAGGCAAGGCATCAATAATGTGGCATTTTAATTGTAATAATCCGGCTTCGAAAACGGCAAAAAGTCCCGTAGGACCTGCGCCAATAATTAATATATCCGTTTGAATCATGTTTTAAAATCTTTTAGTGTTGTAAAGTTACAAATACTAAAATTTGCTATACGTTACAATAGTTACAAAGAGGCAAAATTGAAGAATTCAACTGTAACATAATATGATAATAATCAGTTATGCTATATTTTCTACTGTTTCAATTTGTGGAACATACTTTTTGATGGTAGTCTCTACACCTGCTTTCATAGTACTGATGCTTAAACTACAATTCGTACAAGTGCCTTCTAAACGGACTTTTACATGTTTATCATCAATAATTTCTACTAGTGAAATATTGCCACCATCAGAATTCAAAAACGGACGAATTTCCTCTAATGCTTTTTCAACATTATCTTTTATTTCTATTGTAGTCATAATTTTTAGTTTTCAGTCTCAGTTTTCAGTCTCAGTATGCAGTTTAAACTGCATACTGAGACTGAAAACTGAATACTATTTTTTTACAGCAGAACAACCTGCCATTGTTGTTATTTTGATAGCTTCTGTTGGCGGTAACGTTTCGTTACGATTTACCGTTTCTTGCACTACGTTTCTTGTAATCGTTTCAAAAACACCTTCTAAAACCGAAGCCGTTTGTAACGCTGCTGGACGACCATAATCTCCTGCTTCACGAATGCTTTGTACTAATGGCACTTCTCCTAAAAGAGGTACTTGTAAATCTGCTGCTAAGTTTTTAGCACCTTCTTTACCAAAGATATAATATTTATTTTCAGGAAGTTCTTCTGGAGTAAAATACGCCATGTTTTCGATAATTCCTAAAACAGGAACATTGATAGATTCTGACATAAACATCGAAACTCCTTTTTTAGCATCGGCTAGAGCAACTGCTTGTGGTGTACTTACTACAACAGCTCCTGTAATTGGCAACGATTGCATAATTGATAAGTGAATATCGCCTGTTCCTGGTGGTAAATCGATTAACATGAAGTCTAATTCGCCCCAGTTGGCATCAAAAATCATTTGGTTTAATGCTTTGGCTGCCATTGGGCCTCTCCAAATAACCGCTTGATCTGGTTTTGTGAAAAATCCGATAGACAGAATTTCTACTCCATAACTTGAAACAGGTTGCATTTTTGATTTTCCATCAACCTCAACTGAAATTGGTTTCGAATTTTCAACATCAAACATAATTGGCATTGAAGGTCCGTAAATATCGGCATCTAAAACACCAACTTTGAATCCCATTTTAGCTAATGTTACCGCAAGATTTGCTGTAATAGTTGATTTTCCTACACCACCTTTTCCTGAAGCAATCGCAATGATATTTGAAATTCCAGAAATTTGTTTTCCTTTAATTAAATTAGGATTTTCTGGTTTTTCTGGCGCTTCCACCTTAATATTTACTTTCACTTTGGCCTTTTCGTAAACTTTCTCGTGGATTACTTTTATGATATCCACTTCTGCACGTTTTTTAATATGTAAGGCTGGAGTTGATAAAAGTACATCAACTACAACTTCATCTCCAAAAGTGATTACATTTTGAATGGCGCCACTTTCGACCATATTTTTACCTTCACCAGCTACCGAAATGGTTTCTAATGCAGTTAAAATTTCTTTTCTATCTAATTTCATTTTCTTGTTTAAAAATTTAGGAGTTTAAAAGTTTAAAAGTTGTTTTACTTTTTATTTAAACTGAATATGAATTGCAAAGATAATAAGAAGTTTAGGGGTTTGAAAGTTTAAGAGTTGGAAAGTTTAGAGTTATCTTATTATAAATTTGTTAAATTTATCTAAAACGTCTTATAATTTATAAATCAATTCTGACTCAATAACAATATTTTCTTTCTGAACACTAAAAGTCAGGTTCCCAAAAATGCTTTTCAAAATCAACTATTTGATTGTTAATTACTTTTATTTCTTCGTTTTCTAGAAGTTGTTGCATTAGATTAGTTCCGTCAAAATGATGTTTACCTGAAAGTAGTCCTTTTCTATTCACCACTCGATGAGCCGGAATATCTTCTAATTTATGAGAAGCATTCATTGCCCAACCTACCATTCGTGCAGAACGAGCTGTTCCTAATGCTTTTGCGATAGCTCCATACGAAGTAACTTTTCCTTCGGGAATTTGGCGAACGATTTCGTAAACACGTTCAAAAAAGTTATCGTTATTTGAAGTTGCCTTTTTCAAAAATTAAAAAAACAGCTTATATAAGGAAGAAACAGCTACAAAACCTGTTAAAGCCGCTATTAAAAAATTGATATTCTGAACTATAAAAGTAAGTTTGTGTTCAATTTTCTTGAAAAATCTAGCATATAGATAAAAAACGAAATATGTTCCAATAGCTGCCGATATTGAAAATAATACAATAGAAATCATATCATACTGAAACAAATCTTTTGAAGACATCATTAAGGTGGTCAAAGCATACCACGGAATTGCAAACATGTTAAAAGCAGATAAGGCCATTCCATAAAAAAAACGATTCCTTTTTTTATCAATAGTTACTTCGATATTTTTTTTCCTTTTGGCATTAAAACCCATTATAGTGAAAGCAATGGTTAATCCAATAAAAATAAAAGTTCCTGTCTTTTTTAAACCTTCACTAAAAACCGGATTTGCATCTAAAAACTTGGCAAAATAAGTTCCTAAAAAACTTTGAATAAAAACTACTACAACTGCTCCTAAAGCAAAGTTCAAAGCTTGTTTTTGATTTTCTTTTATACTGATTTTAGCAATAGTCATATTCAACATACCTGGAATTATGATACCACCAATAGAAATCATCAAACCTAAAAAAATAGCTAAAACAAATGTCATAAATTGATTTTTATCAAAAGTAGTGAAGAAACTTGATTCGAATGTAACAAAGATTACTTAATTCTAAACTGAATATACGTAATTGGTTTATTTACCTCTAAATATTGACTTTCATAAAACGTTTGAATTCCTGTTACTTCTGCTGGAGAGCCTTCGTTTTTGTAGATATTATGGTTGGCGTAAATTACCTCATGACCTTCACCATGTAATAGTCCTAACGTATAACCGTGCATAAACTCTGAGTCGGTTTTTAAATGCATTAATCCGTTTGATTTCAGAATTTTTTTATAATTATTTAAAAACTCAGAATTAGTCATTCTGTGCTTAGTTCTTTTGTATTTGATTTGTGGATCTGGAAAAGTAATCCAAATTTCAGAAACTTCATTCTCGGCAAAAATATGATTGATTAATTCAATTTGAGTTCTCACAAAAGCTACATTATTCATGCCTGATTCAACCGCAGTTTTTGCACCACGCCAAAATCTTGCTCCTTTAATATCAATTCCGATGAAGTTTTTCTCTGGAAATCTTTCGGCTAACCCAACAGAGTATTCACCTTTTCCGCAACCTAATTCTAATACGATCGGATTATCATTTTTAAAAAATTCACTATTCCATTTCCCTTTTAATGGAAATTCATTCCCCACAACTTCTTCTCTTGTCGGCTGAAAAACATTAGAAAACGTTTCGTTCTCACTGAATCTTTTTAATTTATTTTTACTTCCCACAACTTCTTTAAATTTTTGGTAAAATTAAGGAAATAATTAGCATCACAAATAAACTTTTAATAATGTTTCAATAACCTTAACAATAGATTTGTTTTATTTTTTTGTTAAAAAGTTTTATTTTGAAGAAAAGAAAGGTAGAAGTTGTTGTAATTTCAGATGTTCATTTAGGAACTTATGGTTGTCATGCAAAAGAATTGTTAGCATATCTATCTTCCATAAAACCAAAAATTTTAATTTTAAATGGCGATATTATTGATATTTGGCAGTTTAGAAAGTCATATTTTCCGGCAAGTCATTTGAATGTGATTAAAAAAATAATTTCGTTAAGTTCAAAAGGAACAAAAATCCATTATTTAACTGGAAATCACGATGAATTTTTACGAAAATTTACCGATTTATATCTCGGAAACTTAAGCCTTGAAAATAAATTAGTTTTAGAATTAGACGGAAAAAGAGCATGGATTTTTCATGGTGATGTTTTTGATGCTTCAATAACTCATGCAAAATGGTTAGCAAAATTAGGCGGTTGGGGTTATGATACATTAATTTTAATCAATCGTTTTTTAAACTGGGTTTTGACTAAATTTAAAAAAGAGCCTTATTCTTTATCAAAAAAAATAAAGAGCAATGTAAAATCTGCTGTAAAGTTTATATCTAACTTTGAATCGGTTTGTACTGAATTAGCTATTGAAAACAAGTATGATTATGTAATTTGCGGTCACATTCACGAACCAAAAATGGAAACCATAAAAACCAAAAATGGCTCAATATTATATTTAAATTCGGGCGATTGGATTGAAAACCTAACTGCATTAGAATACAACAAGAAAAAATGGAAATTATACAAACACGAAATCAATAAAATGGAAGAAGATGAAGAATATAATTTTGAACGAGAAAATAAATTAGCCGAACAATTCATTTCAGTATTAAACAAATAGTCGATTTAAAAATTTGATTATTAACTTTGTAGTAACTAATGAATAAAAACATACTCATAGCGCCATTAAATTGGGGATTAGGTCACGCCACACGATGCATTCCAATTATAAAAGCCCTAGAACAAAATGGCTTTACACCTATTATTGCTTCAGACGGAGTTGCTTTATCATTATTAAAAAAAGAATTTCCACATTTGATAGCCATCGAATTACCTGGTTATAATATTTCGTATGCCGAAAACGGCAAAAACTTCAAATGGAAATTAGTTGCCCAAATACCAAAAATGTTTCGTGCCATTCGAAAAGAAAAAGCATTGGTGCGAAAAATTATTTCAAATTATAAAATTGAAGGCCTTATTTCAGATAATCGATTGGGCGTTTATTCCAAAAACGTTCCTTCTGTTTTTATAACACATCAACTAAATGTTCTTTCGGGAAAAACATCTTGGTTTACCACAAAAGTACATTCAAATTACATTTCTAAGTTTGATGTGTGTTGGGTTCCAGATACTGATAAATTTCCAAACCTTTCAGGTAAATTAGGACATTTAGAAAAGCCATTGAAAAAAACAATTTATATTGGCCCACTAAGTAGATTCGAAAAAGAATCATTACTCATAAAATATGATTTAATGGTAATTCTTTCTGGTCCAGAACCGCAACGAACACTTTTAGAAGAAAAGCTGATTGAAGAATTACAAGCGTATCCAAAAGAGATTTTGTTTATAAAAGGGGTTGTTCAAAACGAACAAAAAACGTGGAGAGAAGACCAAATTACATATTATAATTTCATGAATTCTAAACAATTAAACACCGCTTTTAATGAAAGTGAGATGGTTTTATGCCGTTCAGGTTATACAACTGTTATGGATTTGGCTAAATTAGACAAAAAAGCCTTTTTTATTCCAACTCCAGGTCAATACGAACAAGAATATTTAGCAAAAAAATACAAAACCGAAGGCATTGCGCCAAGCTGTAAACAAGAAAAATTTAAATTGAAAAAACTTACAAAAATTGATGTTTATAAAGGTTTGCAAAATTATGCCACAGCTATTGATTGGGAAAATTTATTTAGCCTTCTCCATGGTAAATGAGAATTCTGAACCAACTCCAAACTGACTTTCAACATAGATTTTTTCGTTGTGACCTTCAATAATGTGTTTTACAATTGCTAAACCTAAACCAGAACCACCTTCGCTTCTAGCGCCACTTTTATCAACACGGTAAAAACGTTCAAATAATCTTGGAATGTGTTGTTTTTCGATTCCTTCTCCATTATCGGTAATACGAATAATTACTTTATTGTTTACTAAATCTTCGATACCAACTTCGGTTGTGCCACCTTCTTTACCATATTTAATAGAGTTTACAACTAAATTTGTAACCACTTGTTGCACTTTTTCTTGATCGCCAATAATCCAAATAGGTTTTGCATATTTGTTATCAAATGTTAGTGTAATATGTTTTTTTGAAGCACGCATTTCCAACAGATCA